>JADMIO011011056.1_pt1 | contig 110687 bp, 106 predicted proteins | sample 8958161 | NCBI WGS metagenome assembly JADMIO01 (sample SAMN16585339, study PRJNA669376) | soil metagenome | isolation source: Crop rotation soil | place: USA: Cullars Rotation, Alabama | collected 2011 | reverse complement strand
GGGCAGCCGCCGATCGCGCGCGACCGGCCAGGAGGAGAGTGCATGTCGCTGATTCGCCAGGTGTGGTTGCTCTTGTCGGTGACGCTGCTGCTGGCCTTCGCCGGCGCGATCGGCGTCTCCGTGCACGGGGCGCGCCACTATCTGCAGACGCAGCTGGCCCTGAAGAACAACGACACGGCGCAGTCGCTGGCCCTGACGCTGTCGCAGCAAAAGGGCGATCCGGTGGCCCTGGAGCTGGCGATCTCCAGCCAGTTCGACACCGGCTACTACGAACGCATCCGCCTGCTGGGCCCGGCCGGCAAGGTCATGGTCGAGAAGCAGGCCGGCACCCACCCGCAGAAGGCGCCCGGCTGGTTCGTCGCGCTGCTGGGCATCGCGCCGCCCGACGGGGTTGCTCAAGTGAGCGACGGCTGGCGCCAGATCGGCCGTCTCGAGGTGCGCAGCCAGTCGGCCTTCGCCGACGACGAGCTGTGGCAAATCACGCTCGACACCGTCGGCGTGCTGCTGCTCCTGGTGATCGGCGCGGGCATATTCTCGACCGTCGGCGTCAACCGCATCCGCGTGCCGCTGCTGCGCACCGTCGACCAGGCCAAGGCAATCACCGAACGCCGCTTCGTCACCGTCGACGAGCCCGACATGCCCGAGCTGCGCAACGTCACCCGGGCGATGAACGCCATGGTCGGCCGCGTCAAGGCGATGTTCGACGAGCAGGCCGGCCAGGTCGAATTGCTGCGCCGGGAGGCGCACTGCGATCCGCTGACCGGGCTGTCCAATCGCGCGCATTTCCTGGGCCGCCTCAAGGTGATGCTCGATGCGGAGGACGGCGCCGCCACCGGCGCGCTGGTCATGGTGCGCCTGGTCGAGCTGCAGTCGCTCAACCGAACGCTCGGGCGCTCGGGCACCGACCGCATGCTGCAGGACGCCGCCGCCGCGATGGTGGAGTCGTCGCGCCGCGTCGCCGGGGCGGAAGTGGGGCGCCTGAACGGCAGCGACTTCGCGCTGGCGCTGCCGGATGTGCAGTCGCTGCGCGAGTCGGCGACCGACGTCTCCGCGCGCCTGCGCGCGCTGCTGCGCGCGCACGAGGGCGCAACGCACGCGGTGGTGGGCGCGGTGAGCTGGACGCACGGTGCGGCGCTGTCGACGCTGCTGGCGGCCGCGGACCAGGCCCTGGCCCGCGCCGAGAGCCGCGGCCCGCACGCGGTGGAACTGGACGACAACGCCGACAGCGGCGCCCTGGGCGAGGACGCCTGGCGCCACCGCATCCAGGCCGCGCTGGGCGAGCGCAGCGCCCAGCTGGTCGACTTCCCGCTGGTGGGCCGCACCGGCGAACTGGTGCACCTGGAGTCCCCGCTGCGGCTGCGGCTCGGTGCCGAGGGCGCGCTGGTGTCGGCAGCGCGGTGGCTGCCGATGGCGCGCCGGGCGCAGCTGACCGCCGAGGTCGACCTGCTGGCGATCGAGCTGGCGCTCCAGGCGATCGCGGTCGACTCGATGCCGCGCTCGATCAACGTGAGCCCGTCGTCGCTGGCGGACTCGGCGTTCTCCACCCGCGTGCATGCGCTGGTCGTCGCGCATCCGGCGGCGTCGCCGCGGCTGTCGCTGGAGCTGGCCGAGGCAGGCGCCGTCAAGCAGCTGCACCTGGTGCGCGAGCTCGCGGAGCAACTGCACGGCTCGGGCACCCGCATCGGCCTCGAACACGCCGGCGAACGCCTGGCCGACACGCGCGGCCTACTGGAGTCCGGTCTCGACTTCGTCAAGCTCGACGCCAGCCTGCTGCACGGCCTGGCCAGCGACGAAGCGCGCACCCAGCACGTCGCCGGCACGGTGCGCATGCTGCACGGCATCGGCCTGCGCGTGTACGCCGAAGGCGTGTCGGAGGTCGACGACGCGGCCGCGCTGTGGGCGGCGGGCGTCGACGGGATCACCGGGCCGGTGGTGCAGGCGGGGCGCGGCGCCGCCTGATCCCGCGCCGGTCGGCGGCCGCCGGCCGCCTGGCGCGTCGCGTCACGAGATGTCGGCGCAGTGCACCGGGAACTCGCCCCGGCGCCGGTCGGCGAAGAAGTGCTCCAGCGTCACCTTGACCGTGCGGAAGGCCAGCTCGCCCCACGGGATCTCCGATTCGTCGAACAGCCGGGCCTCGATGGTCTCGGGGCCGGGCGCCAGCGTCGGGCTGGTCATCTCGGCGCGGTAGTAGAAGTGCACCTGCCCGACGTGCGGCACGTTGAGCAGCGTGAACAGCGGGCCCAGGACGATCTTCGCGCCCGCTTCCTCGATGGTCTCGCGCACCGCGCCCTGCTCGGTGGTCTCGTCCAGTTCCATGAAGCCGGCCGGCAGCGTCCAGAAGCCCTTGCGCGGTTCGATGTTGCGCAGGCACAGCAGCACCTTGCCCTCGAACACCGGCACGGTGCCGACCACGTTGAGCGGGTTCTCGTAGTGGATCGTCTCGCAGACGCTGCAGACCGCGCGTTCGCGGTTGTCGTCGGGCGGCTCGCGATAGGCGGTCGGCGCGCCGCAGGCGCGGCAGTGTCGGATCGAACGAGGGCTGAACATGGGAGAGTCTCAGGCGGGTTCGGGCCAGTGTAGCGGGAGCCCTGCACGGCGGTGGGGGACGCCCCTGCATGGCATAGTCGTCGGCGCCGACGATGGATTGGGTCGGCCCATTGTCGAGGAAGACTCCATGACCGACGTCATCACCGTTCCCGTCGTCCCGCGCGTGCACGTGCACGGGGGCGGCGAGTTTCCCGTCCGCCGCATCTATTGCGTCGGGCGCAACTATGCCGAGCACGCCGCCGAGATGGGCCACGACGTGCGCGAGACGCCGTTCTTCTTCATGAAGCCGGCCGACGCGGTGCTGCCCGCGCGCGCCGGCGAGGCGGTGACGATGGACTATCCCACGCTGACCAACGACCTGCACCACGAGGTCGAGCTGGTGGTGGCCATCGGCGACGCCGCCGCCGGCAACGGCCGCGACGTGGCCGAGGAGGACGCGCCGCGCCTGATCTTCGGCTATGCCGTCGGCCTGGACATGACGCGGCGCGACCTGCAGGCCGCGGCCAAGAAGGCCGGCCGGCCCTGGTCCATCGCCAAGGGCTTCGACCACTCGGCGCCGATCGGCGCGATCCACCGCATCGAGGAAACCGGCGAGCTCAGCACGGGCGCCATCGGGCTGGACGTCGACGGCACGCCGCGCCAGCGCGGCGACCTGTCCGACATGATCTGGAACGTGCGCGAGACCATCTCCTGGCTGAGCCGCGCCTGGACGCTCAAGCCGGGCGACCTGATCTTCACCGGCACGCCGGCCGGCGTCGGCGCGGTGGGTCGGGGCCAGACGATGACGGGCCGCATCGCCGGTCTGGGCGAGCTGGTCGTGACGCTGCGCTGAAGGAGCCTGGCAATGCAGCTTTACAACTATTTCCGCTCGTCGGCCAGCTGGCGGGTGCGCATCGCGCTGGCCCTCAAGGGCATGCACTACGACTACCGACCGATCCACCTGGTCAAGAAGGAGCAGTGCGCGCCCGAGTACCTGGCGACCTCGGGCACCGGCCTGGTGCCGCTGCTGGTGCTGGACGACGGCACGCGCCTGCACCAGTCGATGGCCATCATCGAGTACCTGGACGAGACCGTGCCCGAGCCGCCGCTGCTGCCGCGCGACGCGCTGGGCCGCGCGCGCGTGCGTGCGCTGGCGCAGGACATCGCCTGCGAGATCCATCCCCTGAACAACACGCGCGTACTGGGTTACCTCACCGGCCCGCTGGGGGCCAGCGAGGAGGCCCGGGGCGCCTGGATCCGCCACTGGATCGAGACCGGGCTGGAGGTCGTCGAGCGCCAGCTGGCGGCGCAGCCATCGACCTTCTGCCATGGCGAGACGCCGGGCCTGGCCGACTGCGCGCTGGTGCCGCAGGTCTTCAACGCGCAGCGCTTCAACTGCAAGCTCGAGCACGTGCCCCACGTCATGCGCGTGCATGCCGCCTGCATGATGCACGAGGCTTTTTCCACCACCCAACCGTCGGTCTGCCCCGACGCCGAGTAAATGTCGCCCGCACGCTCACTTCATTCGCTGCCCCCCGAGGGGGCGCCTCAGCGCCCTCGGGCGGCCGGGCGGCACTGAAGATGCCGCTCGAGATCGTCGAACCCTTGCCGCTCGAAGCGTTCTTCCGGCCGCCGGCCTGGCCCCGGGGCACGGGGGCGCTGATGACCACGCGCATCGGCGGCGTCAGCGCGCCGCCCTGCGACTCGCTCAACCTCAAGGCGCAGACCGACGATCCGCTGGCCCAGATCGCCGTCGCCGAGAACCGCCGCCGCTTCGCGACCACGCTGGGCGCCACGCCGGTGTTCCTCGACCAGGTGCACGGCACGCGCGTGGTGCGGCTGGGCGTGGCCAACACCGGGCCGGACGCGTCGGTCGAACGCGCCGATGCCAGCATCACCACGGTGCCCGGCATCGCCTGCACGGTGCTGGTGGCCGACTGCCTGCCGGTGCTGTTCGCCACGCGCGACGGACGCGCGGTGGGCGCCGCGCACGCGGGCTGGCGCGGCCTGGCCGCTGGCGTGCTGGAGGCCACGGTCGATGCGATCCGTGCCGCGGTGCCGGTGCCCGCGGGCGACATCGTCGCCTGGCTGGGGGCGTCCATCGGCCCGACGGCCTTCGAGGTCGGCGCCGACGTGCTGGCCGCGTTCCATGACCACGAGGCACGCCACTTCAGGTCCGCGCCCGCGGTCGACGGCGCGCCCAAGTGGCTGGCTGACCTGCCGGCACTGGCCGAAGGGCGCCTGCGCCGGCTGGGCCTGACCGAGGTCACCGGCTGCGGCCTGTGCACCGTCAGCGACGCGTCACGCTTCTTCTCGTACCGGCGCGACCGCGTCACCGGCCGGCTGGCGGCCGCCGCCTGGATCGACGTCGCTTAGGCGCGGCGCCGCCTCGCGCTCGCGCCGGGCCCGCGCCCGCGCGCGGGTGCCACCGATGTAGAGCACGATTCCCATCGGCAGCACGCCGTACAGCAGCAGCGTGACGAACGCGCCCAGCACCGAGCCGCTCGGGCCGAGGGCCTCGGCGAGCACCATCATCAGGACGACATAGCCCCAGCCGATGGCCACTACATGCATGGCGGGGCTTCTTCGAAGTGGGTCATCGTTCGCGGTTGGGCAAGCTGATCTGCATCATGTTAGTTTGTCTTGTTCGTGCGGTAAGCTCGGGTCGCTACAACGCGATGTGAAGACCACGCCTGAACCGACACGGCAGCCGCTTTTCGGTGGCGCCCGGGTCCCGGGGCCGAAGGCGTGGCCAAGGAGAAGACTGCAGATGGCCCGAACCCCCGCCGCCGCCAAGCCGGCCGCCCGCCCCGCCCGCAAGCGCAGCCCGCGCGCCACCGAGCAGGCGCATCCCTCCGACCGGCAGATCGAAGGGGAGATCGCGGCCGCGGCCGAGCACTCGCGCACCGCCGCCCATCCGCACGGGCCCGAGGCCTTCGGGGCCGCGATCGGCGGCTTCCTCAATTCGCTGAGCGGACTGCAACTGCCGCAGGCCCGCCTGTCCGAGCTGCAGGAGCAGTATGTGACCCAGGCGACGGCGCTGTGGAACGGCGCGGTCGACCAGATCTCCGTCGGCGGCGACGACAAGCCCGCCGCGCCCAAGCCCATCGGCGATCGCCGCTTCGCGGCCGAGGACTGGGTGAAGAACCCGGCCGCGTCGTTCACCGCGCAGCTGTACCTGCTCAACGCGCGCACGCTCACGCAGCTGGCCGACGGCCTGCAGGGCGACGAGAAGACCAAGGCGCGCGTCAAGTTCGCGGTGCAGCAGTTCGTCGATGCCGCGAGCCCTTCCAACTATCTGGCGCTCAACCCCGAGGCGCAGCGCAAGGCCATCGCGACGCAGGGCGAGAGCCTCACGCAGGGCCTGCAACACCTGTGGACCGACGTGCAGCAGGGCCACCTGTCGCAGACCGACGAGTCGGTGTTCGAGGTCGGCCGCAACGTCGCCACCACCGAGGGCGCGGTCGTCTTCGAGAACGAGTACCTGCAGCTGATCGAATACAAGCCGCTGACGCCCAAGGTGCATGCGCGGCCGATGCTGTTCGTGCCGCCGTGCATCAACAAGTACTACATCCTGGACCTGCAGCCCGAGAACTCGCTGATCCGCCACACGGTCGCCGAAGGCCACCGCACGTTCGTGATCAGCTGGCGCAATCCGGACGAGTCCATGCAGGACCGCACCTGGGACGACTACATCGAGAACGCGGTGATCCGCGCGATCGACGTGGTGCAGGAAATCACCGGCGCAAAGACGATCAACACACTGGGCTTCTGCGTCGGCGGCACGCTGCTGGCCACCGGCCTGGGCGTGCTGGCGGCGCGCGGCCGCCATCCGGCCGAGAGCGTCACGCTGCTGACCACCTTCCTGGACTTCTCCAACACCGGCGTGCTCGACATCTTCGTCGACGAGGCCTCGGTGCAGCTGCGCGAGATGACCATCGGCGCCCAGGCGCCCAACGGCCCCAAGCTGCTCAAGGGCGGCGAGCTCGCCAGCACCTTCAGCTTCCTGCGGCCCAACGACCTGGTCTGGAACTACGTGGTCGGCAACTACCTCAAGGGCGAGAAGCCGCCGGCGTTCGACCTGCTGTACTGGAACAGCGACGCGACCAACATGCCCGGGCCGATGTACTGCTGGTACCTGCGCAACACCTATCTGGACAACGCGCTGCGCCAGCCTGGCGCGCTGACGGTGTGCGGCGAGAAGCTGGACCTGTCGGCCATCAAGGCGCCGGCCTTCATCTACGGCTCGCGCGAGGACCACATCGTGCCGTGGAAGGGCGCCTGGGAGTCGACGAAGATCCTGGGCGGCAAGAACCGCTTCGTGCTGGGCGCGTCGGGCCACATCGCCGGCGTCATCAACCCGCCCAAGGCCGGCAAGCGCAGCCACTGGACCAACGACAAGCCCGCCGTGTCGGCCGACGCCTGGCTGGCCGGCGCCACCGAGCACCCCGGCAGCTGGTGGCCGGCCTGGACGCGCTGGCTGGCCGCGTTCGGCGGCGGCGAGCAGCCCGCACCCAAGGGCGCCGGCGGTCGCGGTTATCGGCCGATCGAGCCGGCGCCGGGCCGCTACGTGCAGCAGAAGGCATGACCGATCCCTCGAACGAGGTAGCAACCAGGATACCCCGTACCGTATCATCTCGACAGGAGAGAGAAACCATGACCACAGACATCGTCATCGTCGCCGCCGCGCGCACCGCCGTCGGCAAGTTCGGCGGTTCGCTCGCGAAGATCCCCGCGTCCGAACTCGGCGCCACCGTGCTGAAGGCGCTGCTGGAGCGGGCCAAGCTCAAGGGCGAGCAGGTCAGCGAAGTGATCCTGGGGCAGGTGCTGCAGGCCGGCACGGGCCAGAACCCGGCGCGCCAGGCCGTCATCAAGGCCGGCCTGGGCCACGGCGTGCCCGCGATGACCATCAACAAGGTCTGCGGCTCGGGGCTGAAGGCCGTGATGCTGGCGGCCCAGGCGATCCGCGACGGCGACGCCGACATCGTCATCGCCGGCGGACAGGAAAGCATGAGCATGTCGCCCCACGTGCTGCCCAACTCGCGCGACGGCCAGCGCATGGGCGACTGGAAGCTGGTCGACACGATGATCAACGACGGCCTGTGGGACGTCTACAACCAGTACCACATGGGCATCACGGCCGAGAACGTGGCCAAGAAGTACTCGATCTCGCGCGAGCAGCAGGACGCGCTCGCGTTCGCGTCGCAGCAGAAGGCTGCCGCCGCGCAAGACGCCGGCAAGTTCAAGGACGAGATCGTCCCGGTGGCCATTCCGCAGAAGAAGGGCGACCCGATCCTGTTCGACGCCGACGAGTTCATCAATCGCAAGTCCACGCCCGAGGCGCTGGCGGGGCTGCGCCCCGCGTTCGACAAGGCCGGATCGGTGACCGCGGGCAACGCGTCGGGGCTCAACGACGGCGCCGCGGGCCTCGTGGTGATGAGCGCCGCCCGCGCCGACCAGCTGGGCCTGAAGCCGCTGGGCCGCATCGCGTCGTACGCCAGCGCCGGCCTCGACCCCGCCTACATGGGCATGGGCCCGGTGCCGGCGGCGCGCAAGGCGCTCGAGCGCGCCGGCTGGAAGCCTGCCGACCTGGACCTGCTCGAGATCAACGAGGCCTTCGCGGCCCAGGCCTGCGCCGTCCACCAGGAAATGGGCTGGGACACCAGCAAGGTCAACGTCAACGGCGGCGCGATCGCCATCGGGCATCCGATCGGCGCCTCCGGGGCGCGCATCCTCGTCACCTTGCTGCACGAGATGCAGCGCCGCGACGCCAAGCGCGGCATCGCCTCGCTGTGCATCGGCGGCGGCATGGGCGTGGCCCTGACGATCGAACGACCTTGAGCAAGGCGGCCGCCGGCGCCTCGGGGTCCCCCTGGGTAGCGGCGGCCGCGGCAAAGCGCGATAGTCAATTGCCCTCCGAGGCACCCCAAATTGTTCACACAGGAGACATGACATGAGCCAGAAGATTGCGTACGTGACCGGGGGCATGGGTGGCATCGGCACCTCGATCTGCCAGCGCCTGCACCGGGACGGCTTCAAGGTGATCGCCGGCTGCGGCCCGAGCCGCGACCACGGCAAGTGGATCGCCGAGCAGAAGGCGCTGGGCTACACGTTCCATGTGTCGGTGGGCAACGTCGCCGAATGGGATTCGACGGTCGAGGCGTTCAAGCACGCCAAGGAGACGCACGGTCCGATCGACGTGCTGGTCAACAACGCCGGCATCACGCGCGACCGCATGTTCCTGAAGATGACGCGCGACGACTGGGACGCCGTCATCGGCACCAACCTGACCTCGATGTTCAACGTCACCAAGCAGGTCGTGGCCGACATGGTCGAGCGCGGCTGGGGACGCATCATCCAGATCTCCTCGGTCAACGGCGCCAAGGGCCAGGCCGGCCAGACCAACTATTCGGCGGCCAAGGCCGGCATGCACGGCTTCTCGATGGCGCTGGCCCTGGAGATGGCCAGCAAGGGCGTCACCGTCAACACGGTCAGCCCAGGCTATATCGGCACCGACATGGTCAAGGCCATCAAGCCCGAAGTGCTCGAGAAGATCGTCGCCACGATCCCCGTCAAGCGCCTGGGCACGCCCGAGGAGATCGCCTCCATCGTCGGCTGGCTGGCCGGCGAGGAGTCGGGCTTCACGACCGGCGCGGAGTTCGCGGTCAACGGCGGCCTGCACATGGGTTGAGCGGTCGATTTTTCGGCCACATGAAGGCCTCGATCGCGTCAGCGGTCGAGGCCTTTTCACATCCATCGGCGATGCGCGCGAACCAAGGTGCTTGTCATCCTGCGCGAAGTCACGCGATCCACCCAACCGCGGACCCAGGATCTTGTCATCCTGCGCGAAGTCGCAGGATCCACCCCCACCACGACGCCTCGGCAGGGGTGGATTCTGCGACTGCGCGCAGAATGACAGGCCGCACTCCGATCGCTGACGAGCCCGGCCGCCCGCACCGATAATGCGACGCCACAACAAGACTGCACTCCAGGGGGAGACCGATGAACGAGCCGTCGTCCGGCGATCGCGCGCGCAACGCCGGCATCGACCTGCTGCGCGGGTTGTCCATCGTGCTGGTGGTGATGCATCACACGGCACTGCGCATCCCGCTCGAAAGAGGCGTGCTGGCCGACTGGTTGCCGGAGCGGTTCCTCTATGGGATCCAGTATGACGGCTTCGAGTCGGTGTTCCTGTTCTTCGTCATCTCGGGCTTCCTGATCGCGTCGAACTCGCTCGCGCGCTGGGGCTCGCTGGCGGCGATCGATGCCGGGGCGTTCTATCGCCGGCGCGCCGCGCGCATCCTGCCCTGCCTGGTAGTCCTGGTGGCGGTGCTGTGCGGCCTCGCACTGGCGGGCGTGCGCCACTACACGCTTGAGCAGCCCACGCAGACGCTGGCCGCCGCGGCGGCGTCCGCGTTCGGGTTCTGTCTGAACGTCTATGAGGCGAGAACGGGCTATTTGCCGGCCGGCTGGGACGTTCTGTGGTCGCTGTCGATCGAGGAGGCGTTCTACCTCGCGTTCCCGCTCGTGTGCCTGCTGCTGGGCCGCTCGCGCCTGCTGGTGCCGGCGCTGCTCGCGCTGGCCTTGTCGATTCCCGTCGTGCGGGTAAACATCCACCACCAACCGATCTGGGCCGAGAAGAACTACCTGCAAGGCATGGCCGCCATCGCCACGGGCGTGCTGGCCGCGTTGCTGGTGCGCCGCTGGCCCTCGGTGCGGGCGTCGACCCAGCGCTGGACGGCTGCCCTGGGCGTGGGCGGCCTGCTGGCCGTCTACTTCGCCGGCACCGAGCTGTGGCACTCGCTGCGCTACCAGTACATGCTGGTGCTGACCTTCTCGGCCGCGGCGCTGGTGATCGCGGCGCATTGGCGCGCCGTCGTCGACGCCAGGCCGCCCGCATGGGCATTCGCTTGGCTGCGCTCGTTCGGACGCCTCAGCTACGAAATCTACCTGACGCACATGTTCGTCGTGTGGCTGGTGGTCGACCGCTTCCAGGCGGCCGGGGGCGACCTGCGCCTGGGCGTCGCCTGGTACCCGCCCGTGCTGGCCGGCGCGTGGGCGCTGGGCTGGCTCGTGGCCCGTTTCATCTCCGACCCGCTCGCGCGCGCGCTGGGGCGCGCGGGCGCCTCGCGCGCGACCGCGCGTCTGGGCGACATTTCCTCGAAGGTTTCCGCATGAACTTGAAGATCGTCATCGCGACGGTGGTCGCCCTCGGGCTGGCCGCGGCCGTCTGGTTCTATCGCGGCGCGGCGCCGATCGCCGGTGCCGTGCGCGCGGTCGGACTGCCCGCCGAGAGCACGACACCGCAGACGGCGCCCACGCTGAAGGCCGCCGGCGTGCACAAGTGCGTCGGCGGCGCCGGCACGAGCTACATCGACGGCCCGTGCCCGCACGGGACGCACGAGGTGGCGGCCACCGGCGGCACGATGACCGTCACGTCGTTCCCGAAGCCCGCGGCGGCACCGGCGTCGGCCTTGTTCGGCGGTCCCATCGTCAAGCCCATGGATCCGGCGGAACGCGATCGGCTGCGTGACAAGGCCATCGAGGACGCGGCCAATCGGTGACGCGCGCGACGGCCACAAATTCGCCTCGAGGCGCAAACAACCCAGGAGGAAAGCACCTTGACCGATGCCGACGAACGCTCCCCCAGTGGCAGCCCCATCTATCGACATGCTGCTGCCAAGGACTGGCAGCCGCCACACGGCGAGCAGTGCATCGAGCAGATCTCTGCCCATATCGAGGCCCATCTCGGCCCGGTGAAGAGCGTGTTCCATGAGATCGTGTCGGACATCGTCCACATCGACGTGCACTTCGTGCAGCCGACGCCGGACATGCCGTTCATCCGCCTGGTGACCTCGGGGATGAGCGACCTGCCGATGTCGACCCCCGCCGGCGCCGACGTGCCGCGGTTCGCCGAATTGATGATCACGCTGCCGCCGCACTGGAAGCTCGATGCCGAGTCTTTCAAGGACGAGGCCTGGTACTGGCCGGTGCGGCTGCTGAAGTCGCTGGCGCGCCTGCCGCACCAATACGACACCTGGCTCGGTTGGGGCCACACGATCCCGAACGGCGATCCGGCAGCGCCCTACGATGCGGGCGTGCCTTTTACCGGCGCGATCATCCTGCCGTCGATCACGGCGCCTCGGGCCTTCGGCACCCTGGACATCGACGACAGCAAGCGCATCGCCTTCCAGGCGGTCTGGCCCTTGTTCCCGGGCGAGATGGACTTCAAGCTCCAGCACGGGACGAACGCCCTGATCGACCGCTTCGAGAAGCATCGGGTCCGCGACGCCGTCGACCCCAAGCGCAAGGACGCCACGCGAAAGCGCTTCGGGCTTTGGTGAGTCCCCGCGCCAAGCCGCGGAAACCTCGTCGAGCACCGCTTGCGTGATTCATTTGGCGTCGGCGCCGGATTGCGCAGCCTAGGAGCTTCAGCGGTCGAGCAGGCGGCCGAAGAGACGTTAACTTCGGCCTGGCCATGACGTCCATTCTTTCGACCAGCCTCTCGGGCATCAACGCGGCGCAGCTGTCGATGTCGGCGTCGGCGACCAACATCGCCAACCTCGGCGCCGACGGCTTTCGCCGCGAGCAGGTGCAGCTGAGCGCCGACGCGCCCGCGGGCGTGACGGCGACGCTCGGACAGGCCGCGAGCCCCGGCGAGGACCTGGCGGCCGACGTGGTGGGCCTGCTGCAGGCCAAGAACGCGATGCTGGCGAACTTCGCCGTCTTCAAGAGCGCGGCCAGGACGACCGGCTCGCTGCTGGACGTCTTCGGCTAGGTCGCCGAGATCGCGTCCAGCAGCTCCGTCTCGACCTGGATCTGCAGCCGGTTGTTCTGCAGCGCGGCGCCGTCGACGAGGAAGGTGTCCTCGACGCGCTCGCCCAGCGTGGAGACCTTGGCGAGCTGCAGGTTGATGCGGTATTGCGCCAGCACGCGGGCGACGGCGTAGAGCAGGCCGGAGCGGTCGCTGGCGCTGATCGACAGCAGCCAGCGCTGGGCGCGTTCGTCCGGACGCAGCGACACGCGCGGCACCACCGGGAACGACTTCACGCGGCGCGAGACGCGGCTGGCGCGCGGCGTGGGCAGCGGCCCCGTCGAGGCGGCGGCTTGAGCGGCCTGGTGTTCGACCAGCGAGATCAGGTCGCGGTAGCCGGCCGGGCCGTCGTCCTCGTAGGCCGGGTTGACGACCTGGAAGGTGTCCAGCGCGAAGCCGGCGTTGGTGGTGTGGATCTTGGCGTCCTGGATCGAGAAGCCGGCGCCGTCGAAGTAGCCGCAGATGCGCGCGAACAGGTCGGGGCGGTCCGGCGAGTACAGAAGCACCTGCAGGCCTTCGCCCAGCGGCGACGGACGGGCGCGCACGACCGGGACGGCGGTCTCGATGTGGCGCCACAGCGAGCGCGCATGCCAGGCGAGCTCGTTGGGGTCGTGGCGCGCGAAATAACTCAGATCGAGCGACTTCCACAGCGGCGTCTCGGTGCCGGGCAGCGCGGAGTGCAGCGCCAGGATCTGGCGCGCCTCCTTCTTGCGCGCGTCGATCTCGGCGTCGAGGGCGAGCACGTCGCCGCCAAGCGTGCGCATCGTCAGGCGGTACAGGTCCTCGAGCAGCTTGCCCTTCCAGGCATTCCACACCTTGGGGCTGGTGCCGCGGATGTCGGCCACGGTCAGCAGGTACAGCGCAGTGAGCCGGCGCGGGTTGCCGACCTTGGCGGCGAAGTCGCTGATCACGCGCGCGTCGGACAGGTCTTCCTTCTGCGCCGTGTGGCTCATCGTCAGGTGGTGGCGCACCAGGAACTCGATGAACTCGGCATCTTCCCTGGCGATGCCGTGATCCTTGCAGAAGCGCCGCACCTCGCTGCCGCCCAGCTCGGAGTGGTCGCCGCCGCGGCCCTTGGCCACGTCGTGGAACAGGGCGGCCACGTAAAGCAGCCAGGGCTTGTCGAAGCTGGCGGCCAGGGCGGTGCACTTGGGGTACTCGTGCGCGTGTTCGGGAATGAAGAAGCGGCGCACGTTGCGCAGCACCATGAGGATGTGCTGGTCGACCGTGTACACGTGGAACAGGTCGTGCTGCATGCGCCCGACGATGCGCCGGAACACCCACAGGTAGCGGCCCAGCACCGAGGTCTGGTTCATCAGCCGGAACACGTGCGTCTGCCGGATCGGCGCCTGCAGGATGGCCAGGAAGCGCGCGCGATTGACCGGATCGTTGCGGAACGCGCCGTTCATCTGGTTGCGCACGTTGTAGAGCGCGCGCAGCGTGCGGGCCGACAGGCCCTGCAGGCCCTCGACGGTCTGATAGAGCAGGAAGGTCTCGAGGATCGCGTGCGGCTCGCGCAGGTACAGCTCGTCGTCGACGATCTCCAGCAGCCCGCTGCGATCGAGGAAGCGCTCGTTGAGCGGCTGCATCGGCAGGTCTTCCGCGCCGTTGATGCGTTCCTCCAGGTTCAGCAGCAGAACCTGGTTCAACTGGGTGACGGCCTTGGCCGCCCAGTAGTAGCGCTGCATCAGCATCTCGGACGCGCGCATCGTGGTGTTGCCCTGGTAGCCGAACGACTCGGCCACCGCGGTCTGCAGGTCAAAGACGAGGCGATCCTCGCGGCGGCGCGCCACCAGGTGCAGGCGCGCGCGGATCAGCTTGAGCGTGCCTTCGTGGCGCTGCAGGCGCTTGACCTCGAAGGGCGTCAGCAGGCCGTGCGTGGCCATCTCGGCCCAGGTGCGGCCCAGGCCGGCGGCACGCGCGATCCAGGCGAGCACCTGCAGGTCGCGCAGTCCGCCCGGGCTTTCCTTGCAGTTGGGCTCCAGCGAGTAGGGCGTGTCCTCGTACTTGACCTGGCGCTGGCGCATCTCGAAGGTCTTGGCGCGCAGGAAGGCCCGCGCGTCCATCGCCTCGGTGTTGACGCGCCGGAACGCGTTGAACATGCGGCGCGAGCCGGTCAGGAAGCGGCTCTCGAGCAGCGCGGTCTGCACCGTGACGTCGGCGCGCGCCTCGAGCAGGCATTCGTCGAGCGTGCGCACCGACGAGCCGATCTCCAGGCCGATGTCCCAGCAGGCGGTGATGAAACCCTCGATCGTGCCGCGCAGCGCGTCGGAGGCGCCGTCGTGGTCGTTGGGCAGCAGCACCAGCACGTCCACGTCCGAATACGGAAACAGCTCGCCGCGTCCGTAGCCGCCGACGGCCAGCAACGCCGCCCCGGCGGGCATGCCGGCGTGGGTCCACAGGTCGGCCAGCGTCTGGTCGACGTGCCTGGCCAGTGCGCGCAGCAAGGTGGTGGCGGCCGGCGCGCTGGCGCGCGATTCGGCGAAACGGGCCAGCAGCGCGGCCTTGCCGGCGCGAAAGCGCTCGCGCAGCTCGGCGACCGAGGCACGGGGGGACACCGGCGCACCGGTCGGCGAGGGCAGGGCGGACACGGGGAAAGCGTCTGGCCGGTCAGGCCGTCGTGGCGCCGCTGGTGGCGTGGGCCTCACCGAGCAGGCGGTTGAGCACCGGGTTCTTGACGAACGCGGGCACCGGCGGGCTGCCGGCCGACACGGTCAGCACCTCGTAGCCGGTCTCGGTGACGACGATGGTGTGCTCCCATTGCGCGGACAGCGAGCGATCCTTGGTGACGATGGTCCAGCCGTCGCCGAATTCCTTGATGTCGCGCTTGCCGGCGTTGATCATCGGTTCGATCGTGAAGATCATGCCGGGCACCAGCTCCTCGAGCGTGCCCGGGCGGCCGTAATGCAGCACCTGCGGCTCCTCGTGGAACTTGGTGCCGATGCCATGGCCGCAGAACTCGCGCACGACGGAGTAGCCGGCGTTCTCGGCGAAGACCTGGATGGCATGGCCGATGTCGCCCAGGCGCGCGCCGGGCTTGACCTTCTCGATGCCCTTCCACATCGCCTCGTAGGTGATCTGGCAAAGCCGGTTGGCCGCGATCGAGCCCTTGCCGACCACGAACATGCGGCTGGTGTCGCCGTGCCAGCCGTCCTTGATGACCGTGACGTCGATGTTGACGATGTCGCCGTCCTTGAGCGCACGGTCGTTGGGGATGCCGTGGCAGACCTGCTGGTTGATCGAGGTGCAGATCGACTTGGGGTACGGCGTGTATCCCGGCGGGCAGTAGTTCAGCGGCGCCGGAATGCCGCCCTGGACATCGAAGATGTAGTCGTGGGCGAGCTTGTCGAGCTGCTCGGTGGTGACGCCGGGCTTGACGTGGGGCGTGAGCATGTCCAGCACTTCCGAGCCGAGGCGGCCGGCGATGCGCATGCCCTCGATGTCGGCGGCGGACTTCAGGGTGATCGTCATGGTTCGCCAATTATCCCATCGCCGTCTAAAATCCCGGATTCTGCTGAGTTCGATCCCGCGCGACTCCTGTAGTTATGCGCGGATCGCCCTTGGCGACGGCCCAAAAGGCCGCCTTCGAAGCCAAATCCCCCTCCGCGAGCCCACACCGCATGTCCCCCACGCAAAAGCACCTTCTGCACTTCGAGGGCGGCAACGCCCTGTCCGCCTTCCGCGCCCAGGCGCTGTTGCCGAAGCTGCAGTCCGTCTCGCCGCGCATCACGGGGGTTGCCGCGCGCCATGTCCACTGGGCCTGGACCGACACCGTGGCCCAGCCGGAGGCCGTGCGCAAGCTGGCCAGCCTGCTGCGCTACGGCGATGCCTACGAGGGTCCGACGGCGGCCGACGCCGGCACCGCGCTGGTGCTGGTGATGCCGCGCCTGGGCACCGTCTCGCCCTGGGCCAGCAAGGCCACCGACATCGCGCACAACTGCGGCCTGGCGCTGCATCGGGTCGAGCGCGTCACCGAATACCGCCTGACGCTCAAGACCGGGCTGCTGGGCGGGGTCAAGACGCTGACTGACGACGAGCTCCACGCCGTGGCGATGCTGCTGCACGACCGCATGACCGAGAGCGTCGCCTTCGAGCGCGAGGCCGCCCAGCACCTGTTCGACAAGCAGCCGGCCGAGCCGCTGGTGCACGTGGACCTGCTGGGCCGGGGCCGCGAGGCGCTGGTGCAGGCCAACGGCGAGTTCGGCCTGGCGCTGTCCGATGACGAGATCGACTACCTCGTCGACGCCTTCAAGGGACTGGATCGCAACCCGACCGACGTCGAGCTGATGATGTTCGCGCAGGCCAACAGCGAGCACTGCCGCCACAAGATCTTCAACGCGCAGTTCGTCATCGACGGCCAGAAGCAGGACCTGTCGATGTTCGGCATGATCCGCAACACCGAGAAGCTCCACCCGCAGCACTCGGTCGTCGCGTATTCCGACAACGCCGCCGTGATGGAAGGCCACGCGATCGAACGCTGGGTCGCCGAGCCGATGACCGGCCAGGGCGCGGCGCGCTATGCCGGCCGCGCCGAGACCGCGCACGTGCTGATGAAGGTCGAGACGCACAACCACCCGACCGCGATCTCGCCGTTCCCGGGCGCGTCCACCGGCTCCGGCGGCGAGATCCGCGACGAAGGCGCCACCGGCCGCGGCTCCAAGCCCAAGGCCGGCCTGGCGGGCTTCTCGGTGGGCAACCTGCACCTGCCGCACACCAACGAGCCGTGGGAACGTTCGCCCATCGGCAAGCCCGAGCACATCGCCAGCGCTCTGCAGATCATGATCGACGGGCCGCTGGGCGGCGCCGCGTTCAACAACGAGTTCGGCCGCCCGAACCTGGCCGGCTACTTCCGCGTGTTCGAGCAGGACGTCGCCGGCATCACCCGCGGCTATCACAAGCCCATCATGATCGCGGGCGGCCTGGGTGCGATCCGCGACGACCTGACGCACAAGATCGAGTTCCCGGCCGGCACGCTGCTGGTTCAACTGGGCGGGCCGGGCATGCGCATCGGCATGGGCGGCGGCGCCGCCAGCTCGATGGCGGCCGGCACCAACACCGCCGCGCTCGACTTCGACTCCGTGCAGCGCGGCAACCCCGAGATCCAGCGCCGCGCGCAGGAGGTCATCAACCAGTGCTGGCAGCTGGGCGCGGGCAACCCGATCCTGGCGATCCACGACGTGGGCGCGGGCGGCCTGTCCAACGCGTTCCCCGAGCTGGCCGAGGGCGCCGGCGTCGGCGCCACGTTCGACCTGCGCCAGGTGCCGCTGGAGGAAACCGGCCTGGCGCCCAAGGAGATCTGGTGCAACGAGAGCCAGGAGCGTTACGTCCTGGCGATCGCGCCCGAGTCGCTGCCCATGCTGCAGGGCTTCGCCGAGCGCGAGCGCTGCCCGCTGGCGGTCGTCGGCCGCGCCACCGAGCACAAGGCGCTGGTGCTGGAGGACGGCGAAGGTGGCGAGCGCGCCATCGACATGCCGATGGACGTGCTGTTCGGCAAGCCACCCAAGATGCTGCGCGACGTCGCGCGCATCGAGCGCCGCGAGGCGCCGCTGAACCTGACCGGCGTCGCGCTCGAGCAGGCGGCGATGGACGTGCTGCGCCATCCGACGGTGGCCTCCAAGCGCTTCCTGATCACGATCGGCGACCGCACGGTGGGCGGCCTGTCGCACCGCGACCAGATGGTCGGTCCGTGGCAGGTGCCGGTGGCCGACGTCGCCGTCACGCTGGCCGACTTCAAGGGCTTTGCCGGCGAGGCGATGAGCATGGGCGAGCGCACCCCGCTGGCCGCGCTGCACGCGCCGGCCTCGGGCCGCATGGCCGTGGCCGAGGCCATCACCAACCTGCTGGCCGCGCCGATCGAGTTGTCGCGCGTCAAGCTGTCGTGCAACTGGATGGCCGCCTGCGGCGAACCCGGCGAGGACGCCGCGCTGTACGACACGGTGCGCGCCGTCGGCATGGAGCTGTGCCCGGCGCTGGGCATCAGCGTGCCGGTGGGCAAGGACAGCCTGTCGATGCGCACCCGCTGGAGCGAAGGCGAGGTGCCCAAGCAGGTCGTCGCGCCGGTGTCGCTGATCGTCACCGCGTTCGCGAGCGTCGCGGACGTGCGCGGAACGCGCACGCCCGAGCTCGCGCGCGAGGATTCGGCGCTGATCCTGGTGGACCTCGGACGCGGCCGCAACCGCATGGCCGGCTCGGTGCTGGCGCAGACGCTGCAGCAGTTCGGCGACGCGGTGCCCGACCTGGACGATCCCAAGCTGCTGGTGTCGCTGGTCGAGGCCGTCAACGCGCTGCGCGCGCAAGGCCTGCTGCTGGCGTACCACGATCGCAGCGACGGCGGCCTGTGGGCGGCCGCCTGCGAGATGGCGTTCGCCGGCCACACGGGCCTGAGCCTGAACGTCGACATGCTGGTCACCGAAGGCGAGGGCACCGCCGATGCCGGCGACGCCAAGAACTGGGCCGCCCAGGTGAGCGCGCGCCGCGAGGAGCTGACGCTCAAGGCGCTGTTCAACGAGGAGCTCGGCGCCGTGCTGCAGGTGCCGGCCGCGCAACGCGACGCGGCGCTGGCCGTGCTGCGCGCGCACGGGCTGTCGGCGCACAGCCACGTGATCGGCAAGCCCAACGACCGCGGCATCGTCGAGGTCTGGCGCGATGCCAAGTCCGTCTTCGCCAAGCCGCTGGTCGAGCTGCAGCAGGCCTGGGACGATACGTCATGGCGTATCTCGAAGCTGCGCGACAACCCGGCCTGTGCCGACAGCGAGCACGCGCTGGCCGGGCAGGCCGGCGACCCCGGCCTGCACGTCGCGCTCACGTTCGACCCGGCCGAGAACGTCGCCGCGCCGTTCCTCAACCTGGCCAAGCCCAAGGTCGCGATCCTGCGCGAGCAGGGCGTCAACAGCCACGTCGAGATGAGCTACGCGATGTCGCTCGGCGGCTTCGACACCTTCGACGTCCACATGAGCGACCTGCATTCGGGCCGCGTCACGCTGGACCAGTTCAAGGGCTTCGTGGCCTGCGGCGGCTTCAGCTACGGCGACACGCTGGGCGCCGGCGAAGGCTGGGCGCGCTCGGTGATGTTCAACCCGGTGCTGGCGCAGCAGTTCGAGGCCTTCTTCGGCAAGTCCGACACCTTCGCGCTGGGCGTGTGCAACGGCTGCCAGATGCTGGCGGCGCTGTCGCCCATCATCCCGGGCGCGCAGGACTGGCCCAAGTTCACGCGCAACCGCTCCGAGCAGTTCGAGGCGCGGCTGTCGCTGGTCGAGGTGCTGGAGTCGCCGTCGATCTTCTTCCAGGGCATGGCCGGCAGCCGCCTGCCGATCGCCGTCGCGCACGGGGAGGGCTTCGCCGACTTCTCGCAGCGCGGCGACGCCGCCAAGGTCAAGGCGGTGATGCGCTATGTCGATCACCACGGCAAGCCGACGGAAACCTATCCGCTCAACCCCAACGGCAGCCCGGGCGGCCTGACCGCGGTGACGACCGCCGACGGGCGCTTCACGGCGCTGATGCCGCACGCCGAGCGCGTGCTGCGCAACGTGCAAATGAGCTGGAGCGGGGGCGACGTCTCCGCCCTCAGCCCGTGGGCGCGCATGTTCGGCAACGCGCGGCGCTGGGTCGGGTGAGTCCCGGCGGCGCTGCTGTGGCGACGGGGCGGGATCGCCTCCGGTGAACCTGCCTCTTTCCTCGGCGATCTCGCTGGGCACCGCCATGTTGGCGCTCTTCATGGGCGTGCCCTTGCTTGCGCTGGCACGCCAGCGTCCGGCCAGTGGCTGGCTGGCGGGCCTGATCCTGTCCATCGGCGCGCTGTCGTTCTGCGATTCCTACGTGCTGCGCCGAGAGCTGTTCGGCCTGTTCGATTGGCCGGTCGCCGCCCTCGGGGCCTTCTACTACTGCTACGTGCGCAGCCTGAGCGGACTGGGCAACGGCCGGCGCCAGGCGCTCCACTTCGTGCCGGCGCTCCTGGCGGCCTGCGTCTTCGCCTGGTTGCACGTGAAGCTCGCGGCGGTGCCTCGTCACGTTCAGCCGCCGGAGTCTTGGAACACCGTCTTCCTGGCAGTGCTCTATCCATCGCAGGTGATCACGGTGGCCTACATGGTGCCGGTGTTCTGGCGCCTGGCGCAGCACCGCGAGCGCGTACGGCAATGCTTCTCGGCGACCGGCCGACGCGATCTGGACTGGCTGGCGTGGCTCACGGGGGCCAGCCTGGCGCTGCTGCTCGCGTGGTTGCCAGCCACCCTGCTCGAGGGTCCCTGGGGCGACCTGCTGGGCGTGGGCCGCGTGCTGCTGCTGTGCTTCATCGGGTGGTACGGCATTCGCCAGGCGCCGGTGTTCGTGCCGGCCCTTGCGGCGTCGGCAGACAAAGCGCAGGCCGTCGATGAGCCGCCGACCTCGCCTGCGCCGGCGTCCGCGCCGCAGGCCGTGGCGATTCCCGCCAAATATGCCCGGTCGGGATTGACCGATGCCGCCGCGGAACTGATTGCCAAACGGCTGGATCATCGAATGGCGACCACCCGCGACTATCTCGAATGCGATTTGACGCTGGGGCAATTGGCCGAACGCATCGGGTCGTCGCCGCAGTGGTTGTCCCAATATCTCAACCACGTGCTGGGCCAGAGTTTCTTCGATTACATCAATGGCCTGCGGGTACTCGAGGTGCAGCGTGCGCTGGCAGAATCCGCCCAGGCCGACCGGCCGCTGCTGGAACTGGCGTTCGCCGCCGGCTTCAACAGCAGGTCGACCTTCAATGCGGCCTTCAAGAAGCACGCCGGCTGCGCACCCTCGGCCTGGCGCTCGGGCCTGGGGGCGATGGCGTCCGAGCCGATCGGCTGAGACGACGCGCCGCTGCCGCCGGCCCACACTGGGCGTCTTGTCCACCGCGAGAGGAAGACGCATGAACAGTACGAGGATGGCGCTGATCGCCACGGCGATGGCGACGCTGGCCGTTGGCGCCTGCGGGGGCGGCGGTGGCAGCAGCCTGGCCGCGGCGCCCGCACCCGCGCCCGCACCGGCGCCGGCGCCGGCGCCGGCGCCAGCACCGGCGCCCAGCCCGACTCCGGGCGTCACCGCGGGCATATTCGCGGTCAACTACGGGCAGTTCTCGGGCATCTATACTTTTCTGGACGGCGGCCGATTCTCCGGCGTGCATTTCGTCAGTGGAATTGGTCTGGTGGGCCATCCGCACGCCACGCTCGCCCCGACGAATTCAACCGCAGCGCGCGATCCGATATCGTGGGCGAATTTCGTCGACGACCAGAGCGAACTGGGCGCGCAGGAATCCCACGGGGTATTCGGCCGCAGCTTCGACGGGGCCGGTGTCGACGTCAGCATCACGGGATCGATGGGATCGTTCACCGCCAGCGCGACCGGGCAACTGCTTTACGCCGACGGCAGCGGCAAGACGCTCTACGACAATCCGATCGCGCTGTCGGTGGCAGCAAGAAGCTATACGGGCTACGTGCGCACCGTGGGCATCGGCCAGACGCGCCAGGTGCTGACCCGCGCGACGATCGCCGCGACCGGCCAGTTCGACTTGGCGGTCAGCGACTGCGCCTATAGCGGCATGCTGGTGCAGCACGGCTCGACCGGCGTCTACGATGCCCAGGTGGATGCCAGCGGCGCGGGCTGCAGGTTCAGCGGCACGCTGACCGGCATCCTCACGCCCTTGGGCTTTGATGGCACGAAGCCGGACTGGGCGCTGGAGCTCGACACCGCGGACAACGCGCAGACGGCGGTGTTCATCCTCAGTCCGGTTTGAGCTCAGGTTGGTGGCGTCCCCTGCTCAGACCAAGCCGGCACGAAACGGCAACCTCGGCACGAAACATCGACCATCGACGAAACTATTCAGGCGCGCTGGCCACGTCAAGCTGCGACCGATCGCTCTCACTCAGCCGAAGCTCCGCCGCCGCAGAGAAGGTCTTCAACTGCTCGACACTCGTCGCGCTCGCGATCGGCGCCGTGACACCTTCTCGACCGATGAGCCAAGCAAGCGCGACGACCCCGGGTTGCGTGCCGTGCCGCTGCGCGACCTGGTCGAGCGCGGCCAGGATGCGCATCCCGCGCGGGTTCATGTACTTCCTGACGCCGGCGCCGCGCGGGCTCTTGCCCAGGTCGGCTTGCGTGCGGTACTTGCCGGTGAGAAAGCCCGAGGCCAGGCTGTAGTAGGTGATGACGCCCAGGCCTTGCTGGATCGCGAGGTCGCGCAGCGGGCCGTCGTAGCTCGCGCGGTCGTAGAGGTTGTATTCGGGCTGCAGCGTCTGGTAGGGCGGCAGTGCGTTGATGCGCGCCGAGTCCTGCGCCTCGGCCAGCTCGCGCGCGTCGAAATTCGAGCAGCCGAACGCGCGGATCTTGCCGGCCTTCATCAAGCGGTCGTACGCGTCCAGCGTCTCCTCGTAGGAGGTCTCGGGATCGGCCCGGTGCGACTGGTACAGGTCGATCACGTCGGTGTTGAGCCGGCGCAGCGAGTCCTCCACGGCGCGCTCGATCCACAGCTTGCCCAGCCCCTTGTTCTCGTCGCCCATGTCCATGCCGACCTTGGTGAACAGCAGGACCTGCTGGCGCCGCGCGGGGTTGGCCTTGAGCCAGCGGCCGATCACCGTCTCGGATTCGCCGCCCTGGTGGCCGGGCACCCAGCGCGAGTAGACATCCGCCGTGTCGATGGCGTTGAAGCCCGCGCCGACGAAGGCGTCGAGCAGCTCGAAGCTGCGGGCCTCGTCGGCGGTCCAGCCGAAGACGTTGCCGCCGAAGACGATGGGCGCGATCTGCAGGCCGGTGCGGCCGAGGGGACGAAGTTGCATGTGGGATCTCCTGCACGCACGGGGCGCGGTTCGAGGTGCGCCGCGCTAAAGCGGCGTGATCCGCAAAACTCGGCAAGTCCCGCGCCCGGCAGGCTCGCAAATCAGGCGCTGTGGCAGGTCTTGCGTTTCGACACAGGCTGCGTCGCCCGCGTGACGCGCACGTGACGCTCAGTTCTTCTTTTCAAGCACCAGGTTGCTGCTGTCGCTGCGCATCTGGAAATGCGACAGGAAGCTGTTGCCCAGCAGGACCACGGGCATGGACTGCGGCATCACCATCGCGTCGACGTTGTAGACCGTCACGTCGCCGATGGTCACCTTGTGGAGCGTGATCCTGCGCGTGGCCACGGCGCCATTGGCGGTCATGGCCGACGACTGCGTGCTGTTGGCCGGGTCGAGTCCGATCAGCCTGGCCGTGTCCGGCCCCATCGCGATCAAGGTGGCACCCGTGTCGACCACGAAGGGGATCGGGTGGCCGTTGATCGCAGCCAGCCCGGTGTAGTGGCCGCCGGAGCCGACGGGCAGCACGATGCGCGAGCCGCCACCACCGCCGCCGCTGTCGCCGGCCACCACCGCAGTGCCGCCCAGGCGCAGCGTCTGCGTCTTGCCGCCCGCTTCGATCTGCGCCTGGGCGCCGTCGATGCGCACGAGCTTGACGCCTTGCACCGTCGTCCCGATGGCCACGCCCTTGGCCTGGCCATCGATGATCAGCAGGGCCTTGTCGCCCAGCATGCCGCTGAAGGCGACCGTTTGCGCCTGGGCGGCGGCGCCAACCGCGCACAGCAGGGCGCCGGCCAGGGCCAGGCGCCCGCGGCACGACGGCGTCGACTTCCGATTCATATGCTTGCTCCCTGGACGGTGTCCACTTCCTGGCGGGACGGTGCGTCGTCCAGGGATGCAGTCTAGTTGCTTGGCGAACGGCGCTATCGGCCCCGTGCGTCGAAAGCGTGGGAGAAGTCGCGCGACTGGCGCGCTCAGGGCGTCTTGAACGGCGTGGCGAACTTCGGATCGGCCAGCAGCGCGGTGTCGGTGAGCGTCGTGAGGAAGGCGACCAGCGCGGCCTTGTCGTCGGCGCTCAGGTCGAGGTTGCGCGGCGAGCCGTCGGGCCTCTTGAGTCGCGCGTCCAGCGCCGGGCCGTCCTGCACGCCGCTGCTGTAGTGCTCGACCACCTGGGCCAGCGTGGCGAAGCGGCCGTCGTGCATGAAGGCCGCGGCCACGTTCACGTTCTTCAGCGACGGCGCCTTGAACACGGTCGTCTCGCCGGCGTCCAGGCCGTTGCCGAGCGAGTTGGCGGCCAGCGCGAAGCTGGGCGGCTGGTGGCACGCGGCGCAGCCGACACCCACGCCGGGCCCGCCCATGAACAAGGCACGTCCGCGATCCTGCTGCGCATTCAGCGTGGGCACCGGCAGGCTGCGGCCCTGGTCCGGCAGGGTCGGGTCGTAGACCTGCGCGAAACCGGCGTCCCAGGTGCTGCCCACCGACACCATGCTGCGCTCGAATTGCGCCAGCGCGTCCTGCAGGCGCAGCTCGGTGACCGCCGCGTCGCCGAAAGCGAACGTGAACAGCTCCTGGTAGTAGCCGATGGCCTGCAGCTTGGGCAGCAGCGCGGCCAGGCCGCCATGCGTGCCGTCGAAACCCATCTCGATCGGGTTCTGGATCGGCTGGCTCGCCTGCAGTTCGACGGTGGCGGCGCGCTTGTCCCAGAACATGGAGCCGGGCGCGTAGTAGCGCACGTTGGCCAGCCGCATGGCGTGCCGCGTGCCCTGCGTCGTGCCGTCGAAGCCGGTGCTGAAACGCGCCGGATCGCTGAAGCCTGCGGCGGCCTGGTGGCAGGAAGCGCAGGCCACCGTGCCGTTGACGCTGAGGTTCTTGTCGTAGAACAGCACGCGCCCCAAGGTGGCGATGCGATCGTCCACCGGATCGTCCGCAGGCGTGTTGTCCTGCGCCCGCACCTTGCCGTCGTAGTAAGCGGGCAGCGTCGGCGCAGCGTAGTTGGCGAGCGCGGCCAGGTCCAGTGTGAGCGCACCCGCGACCGCGGACGGGGTCGCGCTCACGCTGGCCGACACCGCGCCGGCGCCGGCCGCATTGGTGGCCGTGACCGTGCACGCATAGGCGACGCCGTTGGCCAGGCCGGTGACCTGCAGCGGACTGGCCGTGCCCGTTGCCGTGGACGCAGCGGTGCCGCTCGCGACGCAGGAGGCCGCGAAAGAGCTGACGGGGCTGCTTCCCGCTTGCGCCGGCGACGCGAAGCTCAGGCGGATGCTGGCGTCGCCGGCCGTCGCGACCACGCTTGTCGGCGCGGAGGGCAGGGTGGACGCCGGCGTGGAGCCGTCGCCAGGCGTCGACGTGATCGTGCTGGTGCCGTTGGTGCCACCGCCACCACCGCCGCCGCCGCAGGCGACGAGGAGCGCGGGCGCGAGTGCGAAGGCGGCACGGCGAAGAAGAGGGAACATGAGCGGACTCCGGTCTGTGTCGGCGCGCCATTTGTCGCGTCCGATACAAATCCTAGGAGCCCGCCGGCGCCGCTGAATGACATGTTTGTCACTTGCACGCGGCCGTCCCGGCGGCGGGCAGGGAAAGCCGCAGCCTCACCTCGTCGCCCGGCGAGGGTTCCAGCCGCAGTTCGCCGCCGTGGGCACGAGCGATCTCGAGGGCCAGACTCAGGCCCAGGCCGCTGCCGTCGACGCGCCTGCCGTGCGATGCATCGCCGCGATAGAAACGCTCGAAGAAACGTGCGCGCTGCGCGGCGTCGATGGGCTCCGTCTGGTTGGCGAAGTGGATGTCGATCGCGCCGGTCATCGCACGCGCACGCACGCGGATGTGCCCGCCGGGGCGTCGATGGCGCACGGCATTGGCCATCAGGTTGTTGAGCAATTGCCGCAGCAGCACGGCATCGGCCTGCACCGCGAGGTCGGGCGCGATGTGGGCCTGCAGCTCGCTCTCGGGCACCATCATGCGGGCATCGGTCACCAGGTCCTCCAGCAGCTGGCTGACATCGACGCGCGTGCGCTGCAGGTCCAGCCTGCCGGCATCGGCCTGCGACAGCAGCAGCAGCTTGCGGGTGATCAGCGCGAGGCGCCCGACCTCGTCGAGCATCTGCGTGAGCTCGTCCTGGATCGCGCCGTGGTCGGAGCGTGCGAGCGCCTGCTCGATGCGGCCCTGCAGGATCGTCAGGGGCGTCTTGAGCTCGTGCGCGGCGTCCGCCGAGAAGCGCGACGCCTGCCCGAAGCTGGCCTGCAGGCGGGCCAGCATGGTGTTGTAGGCGCCGATCAGTTCCTTGAACTCGCGATCCTCGCCGGCGCTGGGCAGCCGTTGGTCCAGCGCGCGCTGGCTCACGCCGCCCATGGCGATGCGCAGGCGGTTGACGGGCCGCATCGTGAGGCTGGCGAGCAGCCAGGCTCCGAGCGCCGTCAGCAGGAGCGCCAGCGGCACGACCGTGGCCAGCGTCCGGCCGACGGCCCCTTGCAAGGCCGACTCGGCGCCGGCCAGGCTGGCGGCGACCGCGCTGCGGCCGAACGGCGTGTCGGTGCGCGCGGCGCGCCAGTGTCCGCCGCGGTGCTCGAACGATGCGAGCGCGCAGGCGGGCGGCCCGTGCGCGGGCGGCGGCGCGGGCCGGCGCGCGTCCGGAGGCGCGAGCGGCGGCGGCCGCGGCGGCGGTTCCCCCAACAGCGGCGCATGCCTGGCCGCCCAGGGCAGCGACGCCAGCGCCGGCGCCTCGGCCCAGCCGGCCGACTCGAACGCCGGCCCGCCGTCGCGCGGCTCGTAGCGCACCAGCAGCTCCGCGGTCGACCCCAGCCGCAGCTTGATGGCCAGGTCCGATTCGAGCCGGGCCAGTTCCTCGCCCAGGAAAGGTTGGGCCGCGACGCGGCGCGCCTCGTTGCACAGGCGCTCGTCCAGGGTCTCGAGCTGGGCGTCGCGCAGGCTGGCCCAGCCCAGGGCGACGACCGCGGCCAGCACGCCCGCCACGATCAGCGCCGAGACGACGAACAGGCGCGTGCGAAACGAGATCGTCAACGCGCGGGCCCGAAGCGGTAGCCGGTGCCGCGCACCGATTCGATGGGCGACGCACTGGCGCCGGCGGCGTCGTCGGACGCGATCTTGGCGCGCAGGCGCCGGATGCAGACGTCGACCACGTTGGTCGTCGGATCGAAGTCGTAGCCCCACACGTGCTCGAGGATCTGGCTGCGCGTGAAGACCTGGCCGGGGGAGCGCATCAGGTATTCGAGCAGGCTGAACTCGCGCGAGGTCAGGTCGATGACACGGCCGCCCACGCTGGCCTGGCGCGTGATGCGATCGAGCTTGAGCGCGCCCACCTGCACGGTGTTCTGGCGATCGCCCGCCAGGCGCCGCCGCAGCGCCTGCATGCGCGCGACGAGCTCCTCGACGAAGAAGGGCTTGGCCAGGTAGTCGTCGGCGCCCAGCTCGAGCCCCTCGATGCGATCGCCCAGCTCGTTGCGCGCCGTCAGCAGGATCACCGGCGTGGGCACGTCCGCGGCGCGCAGGCCCTTGAGCACCGACAGGCCGTCGCGCCCGGGCAGCATGATGTCCAGCACGATCATGTCGAAGCGATCCTGCTGGCCCAGCTCGAAGCCGGCGTTGCCGTCCGGGCAGTGCGTGACCTCCATGCCGCGCGCGCGCAGGCCCTCGCAGACGAAGTCGGCGATCTTCGGTTCGTCTTCGACGAGCAGGACCTTCATGGCGCCAGTATCACCGCCCCGGCGGCGCGGCGCCCTGGCCCGGCTCGTCGCGCGGCGGGCCGGGCGCGTGATCCGGCGGCGGATCGAGGTCGTGCAGCCGGCGCGGATCGAAGCCGGCGGCCTCGATGGCGCTGCGCAGGCCCGGCCCGGGGCGGATGCCGGCGTCGCGGAACGCGCGGTGGATCGCCTTGGCGCTGTCCGCATCGAGGCTGGCCGGCTTGTAGGCCTTCAGGATGGCCTGCACGCGCGCCGCCTGGTCGGCGGTCAGGGTCTGCGGACCCGGTGGCGGTGCGCCGTCGGGGGCGCCCGTCCCGGCACCGCCCGCCTGGGCGCCCGCTGATAGCGCCAATGCGCCCGACATCACGATGGCGCGCAGCGGCGCCCACTCGTTCGAAACTCGGTTGACCATGCGAGAACCCTCGTCTGTCGTGGAGCTTCGATTAGAGCGCGGGCCTGGCCGGCCCTGAATGACATTCCTGTCATCCGCGGCGCGGGGCCGCCACCGGGCTCAGCCGGCGAACAGATTGGCCGACTGGCCGCGGGCGTCCGTCCTCACCGCGAACAGGGCGCCCGCCAGCGGCTGTGCCGTCAGCTGCTCCGCGCTCAGCTCGTGGCGCGCGCTGCTGATGAACAGCGTCGACATGTCCGCGCCGCCGAAGGCGACGTTGGTGATGTGGTCGGTCGGCAGCGCGATGCGCGCGAGTTCCTCCGCGCTCACCGGATCGTGGCAGGTGACGCAGGCGCCGCCCCAGTGGGCGATCCAGATCCGGCCGGCGGCGTCAGTGGTCATGCCGTCGGGATGGCCGTCGCCGGGCTCGAGCACCAGCCACTCGCGCGAGGCGCCGACCGCGCCGCTGCGCGGATCGAAGGCATAGGCCACGACGCGCCGCCGCACCGTGTCGTTGACGAACATCGTGCGGCCGTCCAGGGTCCAGGTGGGGCCGTTGGTGACGATCCAGCCCAGGTCGATCGCCCGCGTCGCGCGGCCGTCGGTGTCGAAACAGTACAGCGCACCGGTGGGCGCGGTCGCCGCGAAGTCCATCGTGCCGCCCCAGAAGCGGCCGCGCTCGTCGCACTTGCCGTCGTTGAATCGGTTGCCTTCGCGTTCGCGTTCCGGCTCGTCCAGGCGGGCGAGCGCGTGCGTGGCCGGATCGAACAGTGCCAGGCCGCGGCGCAGCGTCACCGCCAGGCCGGCGCCTCGGGCGCGCTCCGCCACCGCGGAGATGGTCTCCTCGAACTGCCAGCTGTCGTGCGCCTGCGTGGCGACGTTGTCGCGGTAGAGACGGTGCTCGAGGATGTCGACCCACCACAACGCCTGCTCGCGCGCCGACCAGCACAGCCCTTCGCCCAGCGTCGCACGAACGCCGCCGATGACGCGCGGCAGGGAGACGATGTGCGGGGCCGTCGCTGCGCGCATCGTCAGTGCGAATCGCGCGGGATGCCGGCGCCGCTGGCGCCGACCAGGAAGTCCAGGTCCGCGCCCAGGTGCGCCTGCTGCACGTGCTCGACGTAGAGCTTCTGCCAGCCCCGCTTGGGGGCTTCGAGCGGCCGCCAGTCGGCACGGCGGCGCGCGAGCTCCTCGTCGCTGACCTCCAGCTTGAGCGTGCGCGCGGGGACGTCCAGTTCGATCATGTCGCCATTCTGGACCAGCGCCAGCGGGCCGCCCGCCGCCGCCTCGGGCGAGGTGTGCAGCACCACGGTGCCGTAGGCGGTGCCGCTCATGCGCGCGTCGGAGATGCGGACCATGTCGGTGATGCCCTTGCGCAGCACCTTGGGCGGCAGCGGCATGTTGCCCACCTCGGCCATGCCGGGGTAGCCCTTGGGGCCGCAGTTCTTGAGCACCATGATGCAGTGCTCGTCGATGTCCAGCGCCTCGTCGTCGATGCGCGCGTGGAAGTCCTCGATGGTCTCGAAGACGACGGCGCGGCCGCGATGCTTGAGCAGGTGCGCCGAGGCCGCCGACGGCTTGATGACCGCGCCGTCCGGCGCCAGGTTGCCGCGCACGACCGCGATGCCGGCGTCGGCCATGAAGGGCTCGGCGAGCGGCCGGATCACCTCGCGGTTCCAGCACGGCGCCGCGGCGATGTTCTCGCCGATGGTCTTGCCGTTGACCGTTGGCGCGTCCAGGTGCAAGACGTGCTGGATCTCGCGCAGCACGGCGGGCAGGCCGCCGGCGTAGAAGAAGTCCTCCATCAGGAACTTGCCCGAAGGCTGCAGGTCGACCAGGCAGGGCATCTGGCGGCCGAGCTCGTCCCAGTCGGCCAGCTTCAGGTCGACCCCGATGCGCCCCGCAATCGCCAGCAGGTGGATCACCGCGTTGGTGGACCCGCCGATCGCGGCGTTGGTGCGGATCGCGTTCTCGAAGGCCTGGCGCGTGAGGATCTTGCTCATCGTCAGGTCTTCCTTGACCATCTCGACGATGCGCCGCCCGGTCAGCTGCGCGAGCCGGTTGCGGCGCGTGTCCGCGGCGGGGATCGCGGCGTTCTCGGGCAGCGACATGCCCAGGGCTTCCACCATCGACGCCATCGTCGAGGCCGTGCCCATGGTCATGCAGTTGCCCTTGGAGCGGTGCATGCAGCTTTCCGCAGCGGTGAAATCCTCCTGCGTCATCTCGCCGGCGCGCACCATCTCGCTCATCTTCCACACGCCGGTGCCCGAGCCGATGTCCTGGCCGCGGAACTTGCCATTGAGCATCGGGCCGCCGGACAGCCCGATGGTGGGCAGGTTGCAGCTCGAGGCGCCCATCATCAGCGCGGGGGTGGTCTTGTCGCAGCCCATGAGCAGCACGACGCCGTCGATCGGATTGCCGCGGATCGACTCCTCGACGTCCATGCTCGCGAGGTTGCGGAACAGCATCGCGGTGGGGCGCAGCTGCGTCTCGCCCAGCGACATGACCGGGAACTCCAGCGGAAAGCCGCCGGCCTCGTAGACGCCGCGCTTGACGAATTCAGCGAGCTCGCGGAAGTGCCCATTGCAAGGCGTCAGCTCGCTCCAGGTATTGCAGATGCCGATGACCGGACGGCCATCGAGTTCATCGTGCGGATAGCCCTGGTTCTTGATCCAGCTTCGGTGAACGAACCCGTCGCGATCGTTTTTGCCGAACCAGGCCTGGCTGCGGCGGACGGGCTTTTTTGTCTCCATGTGCTTCTCTTCTCGACTTGACGGGGCGCATCGTATCGCCGCACACTGATATTCGAAAAATAACTATAAGCGCATCTGACATTGCAAAAAAGGTATCAATGACAATCCCCTCGAATTCTTCCGTCCTGCAACACGCCGCGGGGCCGATGGCCCGCGCGAACTTTCCCAGCCTCCAGGGTCGCTCCGTCTTCATCACCGGCGGCGGCTCCGGCATCGGCGCCGCGATGGTCGAGGCCTTCGCGGCGCAGGGCGCCCACGTCGCCTTCGTCGACATCGCCGCCGGGGCCAGCGCGGAGCTCGCCTCGCGCATCGAGGCCGGCGGGCACCGCGCGCCGTGGTGGCGTGCCTGCGACGTGCGCGACATCGGCGCGCTTCAGCAGGCGATCGCCGACGCCGCGCGAGCGATGGGCGACTTCCACGTGCTCGTCAACAACGTGGCCAGCGACGACCGCCACACGCTCGAGTCGGTGACGCCCGAGTACTGGGACAACCGCATGGCGATCAACGAGCGCCCGGCCTTCTTCGCGATCCAGGCGGTCGTGCCGGGCATGAAGCGGCTGGGGCAGGGCGCCATCGTCAACCTGGGCTCGACGGGCTGGCAGAGCAAGGCTGGCGAATACCCGTGCTACGCGATCGCGAAGTCCTCGGTCAATGGCCTGACGCGCGGGCTCGCGAAGAGCCTGGGCGCGTCGCGCATCCGCATCAACACGGTGTCGCCGGGCTGGGTCATGACCGAGCGCCAGGTGACCAAGTGGCTGACCCCGGCCGGCGAGGACGACATCGCGCGCAACCAGTGCCTGCCCGACAAGCTGCTGGGCGAGGACATCGCGCAGATGGTGTTGTTCCTGGCGGCCGACGACGGGCGCATGTGCACGGCGCAGGAGTTCAAGGTCGACGCCGGCTGGGTGTAGGCCGCCGCCCGCGCGGGCCCGGGAGGCGGCGGCAGTGACTGGCTGCAGGCGCCTCGCGCGGACTCGCGCGCGCGAACCGGTGGCTCAGGCTCGAACCCGGAGGACCCTGCGGCGTGCCAGGCCAAGCCCGACCAGGCTCAGTCCGACCAGGGCCAGCGATGTCGGCTCAGGCAAGGTTCGAGCGTCGCTCACCAGCGTGTAGCCAATGGCGTCCAGGGCCACGATCTCGGGCGAGCCGATCGTGAGCGAGGGGGTGCTGCCCGGCGTGGCGAACGCATCCTGCACCTGCGGCACTGCTCCACCGGGAAGCGGGCTGCTGGCCCAGTCGCCGTAGTCGCCGCCGTTGGCGCAGTTGTTGAACTGCGCCAGCTTGGTGGTGCCGTCGAGCGACAGGAAGGCGTCCGGGCCGTTGCCGGCGCCGCAATTGGGGTTGTTGGAGTAGCTGCGGTTGCCGCTGCCGTCATAGCGGAAGAGGTCTTCCGGTGCGGGATCGTTGAAGAAGGTCTGCCCCGGGTTGCCCAGGTCCGAGCCCAGGCCCAGGACTTCATCGATCTCGTGCTCGATGACGGCCAGCAAGCTGTAGGTGCCCGTCGTGCCCGGGCTGCCGACGTTCGTGATGTGCGTGTTCAGCCCGATCGTGCCGTCGAAGCCGCCGATGGGCGGTATGCCCGAATACCCCAAGGCGCGCAGGTTGGCCGTCTTGCCGTTGATGGTCTTGGAGGCCGTCACCGGATTGATCGCCCCGGTGGGCAGGTGCGCGAGTGCGGTCGTGTCCGTGGCGTCGCCGGAATCGGAAGCGGTGAGGTTGTTGATGAAGCTTTGATAGGTTTCCTTGTAGAGCGTCGTGTTGCTCTGGCCGAGACCGGTGGCCATTTCCTGGAAATCGATCGTCACGTTGATCGGATTCGAAAACGTGGTCTGGTAGAAGTTGATCGCGGAATTGATCGTCGCCTCGATCGCGGCCGCGTTGGGGTCGGAGGTGATCGACGAGTCGAATGTCGGCGTGATGACGAGATTGGCCCGTGCCGGGCCAGCCAATGCGAAGACGGCACAGATTGCCAGGAGTCGAAGTTCGGGTTTCACTGTCATTGCATGCTTTCGTTGAACGTGCAGTGCGAGGCCCCGTCTGATCCACCTCTGAAGATCGGTGCGCCACCGGGGAGCTGACCAGCCCGCGCCGAGTCCGTCTGGGACGAATCTCGCAGGGCTTCGACGATCCGTATGCCGCCACGCAACTTCCGAGCCAGGCACGGGGTCACGGCCGCCTGTTTTGTCAGATCAACGACTTGGAGTGTTCCAGGGCTGTCAGCGCCCTAACCACGCGATGCGGCCGTCAAGAATTCCGACATCTGGCCATCACTGTGCGGCTTTCATCAACCTTGCAACCTCCTCTTGTTCAGGAAGCTTCGTGCCGAGCGCCGCCAGCCGGGTCAACTCCGTCATCGCGACGTTCCTGGCGGACGCCTTCAACGCGATGCGGGCCAGGTCCAGCCGCTGCAGCGGGGCGTCCGGCGCCAGCGCCACCGCGCGCGTCTGCACCATCAGCGCCTTCGCGGCCTGGTTCTCGGCGGCCAGCGCCACCGCCCAGGTATTGAGGATGGAAGCCCGGTTCGGTGAAAGCTGGTCGGCTCGCTGGGCGATCGCCGCTGCACCCGGCTTGCCTTGCTTGGTCATCGCCCAGGCGAGGTTGTTCAGGGCGACGGCGTTGTCCGGCGACGCCGCGAGCGCTGCACGGTCCTCGCGCTCCGCCGCGGGGAAGTCGCCGCGCGCGGCGGCGACCTCGCCCAGATGCAGCATGAAACCGGCATCGGTCGGATGGCCACCTTGCCATTCGGCCGCATAGCGGTCCGCCTCGGCGGCCTGGCCGGCGCCCAGCAGGGCGCCGTGCAGCGCCACGGCGACTTCCCCACTCGGGGCCTTCCCCTGGGCCGTGCGATAGGCGGCCAGCGCCTGTCCCCACTGCTTCTGCGCCTCGTGAACTCCACCTTCCCAGCGCCATCCTTCGGGCCGCTGGGGCGCCAGCCGCTGCACCTCGCGTGCGTCTTCCAGGGCCTCGTCCCACGCCTTGTTCCGCACGGCCAGTGCGATCAGGCCGCGGCGCGCGGGCATGTCGTTCGGCGTCAGGGCGAGGACCGCCTGGAAGGCCTGCCGGGCCCCCGCATCGTCGTTGGCGGCGTGGCAGGCCTCGCCCAGGCGCAACAGCGGCAGCGGATTCTTCGGTTCGGCGCTGGCGACCTTCCTGAGCGAGCCGATGGCCTGCTGGTATTGGCCAGAGGCCAGCTGGGCCTCCCCGATCGCGGCCAGGACGCGCGTGTCGTCCGGGAACGCGGTGAGCGCGCGTTGGGCCGCTGCGAGGGCGGCCGAGGCCTCGTTGCGGGCCAGGTGGTGTTGAACCAGGGCCAGCAGCGGCTCCGGATCCGCCGGGTTGTCCTTCACCGCGCGCTCGATCGTCGCCTGGGCCTCCTCGGCGTTCGCCCCCGTCAGTCGCTGCAGGTCGGCCAGGGCCAGGCGGGCCCGCAGGTTGGCCGGGTCGGCCGCGAGCACCGAGTTCACGCGTGCCAGCGCGGATTGCGGTTGTCCCGTCTTGAGGTCGAGATCGGCCAGCGCAAGGACGGCAGGCAGGTATCCGGGCGCCAGTTCGAGGACCCGCTCGAAGCTGGCGCGCGCGCCCGCCAGATCCCGGTATTGCAGCTGCAGCCTGGCCCGAAGCATCACGGGCACCGGATTCTTCGGTTGCTTCTTCTGCGCGCCGTCCAGGGCTTTCAAGGCTCCCGGCAGGTCGTGGTTCTGGAGTCGCGCGGTCATCAGGGCGTGGTCGGCGAACCAGTCCGGGTCCTTGGCAGCGATCGCCTCGAGTTCGGCAACGGACTTGGCGGATTCGCCGTGCGCCAGCTTGGCGACGGCCAGTGCCGCCAGGGTCCGGTCGTTGCCAGGATCCGCGCGCGACGCGCGAACGAGCAGCGCCTCGGCCTGCGGCAGTTCGCCGACCAGCATGTGCGCCTGGGCGGCGATGCCCAGCGCTCGCGGGGGCGGGGCGGGCGCCGCAAGCATCGGCGCGACCGTCGTCAACGCGCCGGCCCCGTCCGCGAGCCGGATCTGGAGATCCGCGAGCTCCAGCCGGGGTTCGAAGGCACGCGGGGCGAGCTTCACCGCCTTGGCCAGGAAGGTTTCCGCCTGCATCGGCGCCCCCGCATAGCCCTCGATTTCACCGGCCAGCAAGAGGAAGCGGACGTCGTTGGGCAGGGTGTGCAAGGCCTGCTGCATCTTCGCGCGCGCGACCTTCATGTCCTTGTCAAGCAACGCCATGCGCGCCTCGTTGTACAAGGTCAGCGGCTGTCCGGGAGCAGCCTTGACCATGTCGGCCAGGCGCGAGCGTCCCAGGGCCGGCTTGCCGGTCGTCATGGCCAGCTCGATCAGCGCCGAGTGCGCAGCCATCGCGCGGGGATCCGCCTTGATCGCCGACTCGTACGCGTGCGTCGCGCCGGCTTCATCGGACTTCGCGGTGCGCAGGAGATCGCCGCGCAGCACCCACGCCTCTGCCCGACCCGGCTCGGCCTGGTTGACCTGTTGCACGATCGGCAGCGCCTGGTCGACCTGGCCTTGTGCCCACAGGGTGCGCGCGCGCAGAAGTTCTGCCGGCGCGAACGCCCGGTCTGCCTTCAGCGCTGCCTGCAACGAGCGCTCTTGGGCATCGCGGTGGCCGAGCGCGCCGTAAGCGGTGGCCAGCGTCGTGGCCAGATCGGCGGCGGCGCGGGCCTGCTTCAGGTCCGTGCCGGCGAACTGGGCAATCAGTGACTGCGTCTGGCCCGACAGCAGCATTGCCCGGGCCAGCGGGGGGACGACGGCGTCCTGGGGTTGATCGCCTTGCTGCGCCCTGCGCAATTCGCCGAGGGCGCCGGCAACATCGCCCGTCTCGAGCAACGCCTGGCCAAGCAGGAGCCGCGCTTCGGCGAGCCTGTCGTCGCGCTGCAGGACTTGCTTCAGCCTGACGATGGCGGTGGCGTAGTCCTTGGCCTGGATCTCCTGGCGAGCCAGGGCCATCGTGTCCGCTTGGGAGTGCATGTCGCAGCCAAGGAGCGCCAGCGTGCCGGCAAACAGGAAGCGGCGCCATCTGCTGGAGGAAGGCGCTGCGATGCTCGCAACGACAGAAGTCCAGACATTCATGTCCTGTCCCCGATGACCGTCCGACCTGGGCCGAGCGTATCACCAGGCCCCGATGCGTGGGAGCCTTTCGGGGGCCGTCCGGGAGGCTCCGTCCGTCGAAGACAATCCCACCGTCGACAACTGCCGCGCGAGGGCGCCCCGATGAAGTTTTTCCGCAGGAAGCGGGCCAGCGTCATGCTGGTTCGCGCCTGGTGTTCTCCTTTCGGCGAGGATGGCCCCGCGGGCGAGCTGCTCGCGCTGGTGGACGCCGTCCTCGATGTCATCCATGCCACGCCGCTGGAAGGCGCCATCAACCACGGCTACACCCAGGAGATGTCGTCCCTGCGGCGCGCATTGGCCAAGATGAAGCCGATGCAGCTGGACGCGCTCACGGTGCGCGACGAGTCCGACGAGGTCATCTGCAGCTTCGGAGCGGAAGGGGCTTCGGTGGGCGACCGCCTGCGCGCGTTCGAGATCTTCGCGCTGCTGCCGCCGATCGCCGAGGCGGCGCAGGACAAGCTGCTGCGGCTGTTGATGCGCCATCGCATGCACTACGGCTACGCGCGCGCGCTGGGGCCGGGCTTCGATCCGGTCTCGGAGACGGCGATCCGGCGCGGCTTCTTCGCCCGGCAGATCGAGGTCGACGGCGGCCGCGCCGACTGGCTGGTGCCGGAGATGGATGTGCGGGCTGGCGCCGTGCGCGGCCTGTATCCGGCCAACGTGTTCTCGGCGATCGGCCTGGCGCGGCTGGCCGGCTCCGGCCTGCGCTTGCCGGCATCGGCACCGACCGTGGGCGAGCAGCTGTGGCGACCGTCCGAGGCCGAACAGGCCGAGCTGCTGCGGCTCAATCCGAGCTATCGCGGCTATCTGCATTTCGACGCTTCCTGATCGGTGGCATTCGGGATGGCGCGCCGTCCCGGCCGCGCGCATAGTGCGGCATCGCCCAGGAGGTCCGATGAACGCCGAAGCCAACCCGACGCCCGCCGCACGCGAAGTGACGATGACGCTGGAGGAGGCGCTGGCCTACGCCGTGCGGCATCACCAGGCCGGCGAGCTGGAGCAGGCCCAGGCAATCTACGAGGCCGTGCTGCAGCGCCAGCCCGAGCGCGTCGAGGTGCTCAACTGGCTGGGCATCCTCAAGCACCAGCGCGGCGAGCTGGCGGAGGCGGCAGCGCTGCTGCGGCGCGTCGTCGAGCTGCAGCCCGATGCGGACGGCGTCTGGAACAACCTGGGCAACGTGCTGATGCGCCTGGACTCGATGGACGAGGCCGGCGAGGCGTTCAGGCGCAGCCTCGAGCTGTCGCCGTCGCCGCAAGCCTGGTCCAACGTGGCGCGCATCTTCCGCAAGCAGGGCGACATGGCGCGCAGCGAGCATGCGTGCCGGCAGGCGCTCGAGCTCGACCCGGAGCACGGGCCGGCGACGCACAACCTCGCGCTGGCGCTGATCTGCGACGGCCGCGTCGAGGCCGGCGTCGAGGCGGCGCTGCGCGCCATGCAGCTGCTGCCGCCGCGCGAACAGCGGCGCCAGCTCTACACGCACCTGCTGCTGCTCCTGGGCGAAGCCGGGCAGGCCGCCGTCATCCTGCGTGCCTGGCTGGCGCAGGAGCCCGACAACCCCTATGTGCAGCATCACCTGGCCGCGTGCACCGGCCAGGACACGCCCGAGCGCGCGAGCGACGCCTACGTCGAGAAGCTGTTCGACCACTTCGCGCCGACCTTCGACGCCAAGCTCTCGAGCCTGCACTACCTCGCCCCGCAGATCGTCGCCGATGCGGCCGCCGCCGCCTTGCCGGCGCCGGCAGGCGCGCTGCTCGTGGCCGACATCGGCTGCGGCACCGGCCTGTGCGGGCCGCTGCTGCGGCCGTGGGCGCGGCGCCTGGTGGGCTGCGACCTGTCCGGCGCGATGCTGGAGCGAGCCGGCCAGCGCGGCAGCTACGACGAGCTGCACAAGGCCGAACTCACAGCCTTCCTGCGAGCACGGCCGCAGGCGTTCGACCTGGTCGTCTCCGCCGACACCTTGAACTACTTCGGTGAGCTGCGCGAGGTGGCGCAGGCGGTGCACGGCGCGCTGCGCGCGGGCGGGAGCTTCGTCTTCACGCTGGAGGCACTGGACGCCGGCGCGGGCGTGCCGCACAAGCTGCAGGACCACGGCCGCTACGCGCACGACGGCGCGCAGGCCCGTGCTGTGTTCGAGGCGGCGGGGCTGCAGGTCGACGCGCCGGCCGGCGTGGTGTTGCGCGAGGAAAAGCAGCTGCCGGTGCACGGCTGGCTCATGGTGGCGCGGCGCGCCTAGGAGCCGTCAGTTCAGGTCTTCGGCCGGCCAGACCGTGCCGTACACCTCGTTGGCCACCTCCTTGATCGCGCGCAGCATCACCTGCGCCGCCGGCGCCAGCAGGCGGTCGGTGCGCGTGATCAGGCCGAAGGCATCCATCTTGCAGGGCAGTTCGACGGGCAGGATCGCGACCAGGCCGTGCTCCTGGTAGTAGAGCGCGACGTCCGACGCCACGACGCCGATCAGGTCGCTCTGCTCCAGCATCTTGGTCATGAACAGCAGCGCGGTGGTCTCGATCAGGTCGTTCGGCGCGGGCAGGCTTTCTTCCTGGAACATCAGCTCGAAGCGATGGCGCAGCACGCTGCCCGCGGACGGCACGATCCAGCCCGCCGTGGCCAGGTCGGCCAGCTTCAGCCGGGTGCGCTCCATGAGCGGATGGCCGGTACGCACCACGGCCGCGATCGGCTCCTCGACCAATGCCTCGTAGCGCAGGTCGCTCTTGTCGTGGCGTGCGAAGAGCCGGCCGATCACCATGTCCAGCTTGCCTTGCGCGAGGCGGTCGATCAGCACGTCGCTGGTCTCGACCTGCAGCCCCACGCGCAGCGAGGGGTGCGCCGACTTCACCCGCGACACCGCCTCGGGCAGCAGCGTGATCGCCGGCGCGGTGATCGTGCCGATGCTGACCGAGCCGAAGCGGCCGGCCTTCAGCGCGTCGATCTCCATGTGCGCCTGGCTCAGGCTGGCCAGTGCCATGCGCGCGTGGCGAATCATGGTTTCCCCGTACCACGTTGGGCGCACGCCACGCGGAAGGCGCTCGAACAGCCGGACTTCGAGCATGTCCTCGAGGTCCTTGAGCAGCTTGGAGGCGGCCGGCTGCGTCATGTTCAGGACCTGCGCGGCGCCGTGGATGTTGCCTTCTTCCTCCATCGCCACGAGGAGAAGCAGCTGGCGCGTCTTCAGGCGGGCGCGGATGAACCAGTGGGTATCGGCGGTGGACATATTCCTGGCGCAGCTCGAGGCAGGGTGGATGGATGCATGAATGTATATGGCAAGACGCCAAAAATCTATTAGGCAGTTATCTCAGCCATTCGTAACATCGCGCCCATCGAAGGCACACTGCGAGCCTGTTGCGAGCTTGCGCGAGCGAGTCGCCGAGCCTGCCGACGATGATCGAAAACCCGAGCCGATGACGGCCGACATTTGGAGACGAGAAGTGAAATTCCTCAAGACAGTGCTGGCCGCCGTGGCCCTGGGCGTCGTGACCTTCGGTGCCTCGGCACAGGACAAGGGCACCGTCGGGATTGCAATGCCGACCAAGTCGTCGGCGCGCTGGATCGCCGACGGCGACAACATGGTCAAGGTGCTGCAGGCGCGCGGCTACAAGACCGACCTGCAGTACGCCGAGGACGACATCCCGAACCAGCTCGCGCAGATCGAGAACATGGTCACCAAGGGCGACAAGGTGCTGGTGATCGCGTCGATCGACGGCACCACGCTGTCCAACGTGCTGCAGAAGGCCGCCGACAAGGGCGTCAAGGTCATCGCCTACGACCGCCTGATCAAGGGTTCCAAGAACGTCGACTACTACGCCACGTTCGACAACTTCCAGGTCGGCGTGCTGCAGGCCGACTCGATCGTCGACGCGCTCCAGCTCAAGACCGCCAAGGGCCCGTTCAACATCGAGCTGTTCGGCGGCTCGCCGGACGACAACAACGCGTTCTTCTTCTACAACGGCGCGATGTCGGTGCTCAAGCCCTACATCGATTCGGGCAAGCTGGTCGTGCGCAGCAAGCAGATGGGCATGGACAAGGTCTCCACGCTGCGCTGGGACGGCGCGGTGGCGCAGGCGCGCATGGACAACCTGCTGTCGGCCTACTACAACGGCGCGCACGTCGACGCGGTGCTGTCGCCGTACGACGGCCTGTCGATCGGCATCCTGTCCTCGCTCAAGGGCGTGGGCTACGGCAAGGGCGGCATCAAGATGCCGGTCGTGACGGGGCAGGACGCGGAGATCCCCTCGGTCAAGTCCATCCTCGCGGGCGAACAGACCACGACGATCTTCAAGGACACGCGCGAGCTCGCCAAGGTCACGGCCGGCATGGTCGACGCCGTGCTGGGCGGCAAGCAGCCCGAGATCAACGACACCAAGACGTACAACAACGGCGTCAAGGTCGTGCCCTCGTACCTGCTCAAGCCGGTGCTGGTGGACAAGTCGAACTGGCACCACGTCCTGATCGACAGCGGCTACTACAAGGAAAGCCAGATCAAGTAACGCGACGATCTCGGCTCACATGACCGAAACCCTCCAACGCGAGGAAGTCCCGGCCGCGGCACCGCCGCCGGCCGGGACGGCGATCCTCGAGATGCGTGGCATCCGCAAGACGTTCCCGGGCGTCGTCGCGCTCGACAACGTCGACCTGACGGTGCGCGCCGGCGAGATCCATGCCGTCGTCGGCGAGAACGGCGCGGGCAAGTCGACGCTGATGAAGGTGCTCAGCGGCGTCTACCCGCACGGCAGCTACGAAGGCGAGATCCGCTTCGAGGGCGAGGTGCGCCACTTCAAGGGCATCGCCGACAGCGAGGCGATCGGCATCATCATCATCCACCAGGAGCTGGCGCTGGTGCCGCTGCTGTCGATCGCCGAGAACATCTTCCTGGGCAACGAGCCGCAGCGCTTCGGCATCATCGACTGGGCCGAGGGCACGCGCCGCACGCGCGAGCTGCTCGCCAAGGTGGGATTGAAGGAATCGCCGGCCACTCTGATCACCAACCTGGGCGTGGGCAAGCAGCAACTGGTGGAGATCGCCAAGGCGCTGGCCAAGCGCGTGCGCCTGCTGATCCTGGACGAACCCACGGCCAGCCTGAACGAGCACGACAGCCAGGCCCTGCTGGACCTGCTGCTGGAGTTCAAGGCGCAGGGCATCGCCTGCATCCTGATCTCGCACAAGCTCAACGAGATCTCGCGCGTGGCCGATGCGATCACGGTGCTGCGCGACGGCTCGACCGTGCAGGCCTTCGATTGCAAGACGGAGGCCATCAGCGAGGATCACATCATCCGCGCGATGGTCGGCCGCGAGCTGGCCGACCGCTATCCGCCGCGCGCGCGTCTCGCGCCCGAGGCGGGCGAGACGGTGTTCGAGGTGCGCGACTGGCATGTCGCGCATCCGGTGCATGCCGAGCGCGACGTCGTCAAGGGCGTCAACCTGAAGGTCAAGCGCGGCGAGATCGTCGGCATCGCCGGACTGATGGGCGCCGGGCGCACCGAGCTGGCGATGAGCGTATTCGGGCACGCCTACGGCCAGCGCATCCGCGGCGAGGTGCGCATGCATGGCAAGGAGATCGACGTCTCGACGATCGGCAAGGCGATCGGACACGGCATCGCCTACGTCACCGAGGATCGCAAGAGCCTGGGGCTGCTGCTGGAGGACGACATCCGCCACAACATCAGCCTGGCCAACCTCAAGGCCGTGTCCTCGGCCGGCGTGATCGACGGCGGGGCGGAATTCGCCGCCGCGGCCGACTACCGGCGCAAGCTCAACATCCGTTGCTCGGACGTGATGCAGCAGACGGTCAACCTGTCGGGTGGCAACCAGCAGAAGGTGGTGCTGGGCAAGTGGCTGTTCTCGAAGCCGGAACTGCTGATCCTGGACGAGCCCACGCGCGGCATCGACGTCGGCGCCAAGTTCGAGATCTATTCGATCATGGCGGCGCTGGCGGACGAGGGCAAATGCATCCTGATGATTTCGTCCGAGATGCCTGAACTGCTGGGCATGTGCGACCGGATCTACGTGATGAACGAGGGCCGCTTCGTCGGCGAGTTCGCGTCGGCCGAGGCCTCGCAGGAAAAGATCATGCGAGCGATCGTGAAACAAGGTTTGGCGTGATCGAGGCGCGCGAGAGCATCATGAGCATCATGGAAGAAAACTTGATCCCCAAGGCCCCGCAGGCCCCCGAGGCGCCGGTTGCGCGCACGTACGGCGGCTTCCTGAAGAACAACATCCGCGAGTACGGCATGCTGCTGTCGCTGGTGGCCATCATGGCGTTCTTCCAGTACATGACCGACGGCACGCTGCTCAAGCCGCTGAACCTGACCAACCTGATCCTGCAGAACAGCTACATCGTCATCATGGCGCTGGGCATGCTGCTGGTGATCGTGGCCGGCCACATCGACCTGTCCGTGGGCTCGGTGTCCGGCTTCATCGGCGCGCTGGCGGCGGTGTTGATGGTCAACTACAACTGGAACTTCGTCAGCGCGTCGCTGCTGTGCCTGCTGGTGGGCGGGCTGATCGGCGGGGCGCAGGGCTGGTTCGTCGCCTACCTGAAGATCCCGTCGTTCATCGTCACGCTGGCCGGCATGCTGGTCTTCAAGGGCCTGGCTCTGGCCCTGCTGCAGGGCCAGTCGGTGGGCCCGTTCCCCGACGCCTTCCAGCTGCTCAGCTCGGGCTTCATCCCCGACTTCTTCAACGGCGAGAACTTGCGGGTCAGCTCGCTGGTGCTGGGCGCGGCCGTCGCCGTCGTGCTGTTCGCTCTGAAGCTGCGCGAGCGCGCGGGCCATGTCAAGCATGCGATGGAGGAAGAGCCCGGCGCGTTTTTCCTGGCCAAGAACCTCGCGTTCGCAGCGGTCATCGTCTGGTTCTGCTGGATGCTGGCCTCGTACAAGGGCCTGCCCAACGTGCTGATCGTGATGTTCGCGCTGATGCTGGTGTACGACTTCGTCACGCGCCGCACCACGGTCGGCCGGCGCATCTACGCCCTGGGCGGCAACGCGAAGGCGGCGCGGCTGTCGGGCATCCGCACCGAGCGCCTGGCGTTCCTCACGTTCGTCAACATGGGCGCGCTGGCCGCGCTCGCGGGCCTCGTCTTCGCGGCGCGTCTCAATACCGCAACGCCCAAGGCAGGTTTGGGTTTCGAGTTGGACGTGATTGCGGCATGCTTCATCGGCGGCGCCTCGGCATCGGGCGGCGTCGGCAAGGTTCTTGGCGCTGTCATCGGCGCATTCGTGATGGGCGTGATGAACAACGGCATGTCCATCCTCGGCATCGGCATCGATTACCAACAGGTGATCAAGGGCATCGTCCTGCTGGCTGCCGTTTGCGTCGACGTTTACAACAAGAACAAGTGAGAGGAGCGTCCGGCCGCGGCCGGGCGCTCCGGCCGACACGACTCGAAAAGAGCGGGGGCCGGATTTTCGAAAAAGAAGGCGCTGTCCGCAGCGCACAGTTTGCGTTGGATTTTCCCGCGCAGGGCGAAGCCTTGTCCTGCGATTTCAAAAGACCGTTCTGGAGACAACAGATGAACACCAAACCTCGCACCACGGCCGTGTTTCGCGCCGCCATCGCCTGCGCCGCAGGGCTCGCCGGCGTCTCGGCCCACGCGGTCGACTGGACCGGCTACATGCGCGGCGGCCCCGCGGCCACCAACGTCTCCGGCGAGTCGCGCCAGTGCTACGGCCTGAACAGCCCGGGCCTGAAGTACCGCCTGGGCAACGAATGCGACTTCTACGGCGAGTTCCAGCTGGCCCAGGCCATGAAGGCCGACGGCGTGGACTTCAACGCCGTGCTGATGACCAACTTCTACAGCCCGCAGACCGAGACCAACAACAACTACGGCATCGAGCAGGCCTACGTCGAGATGAAGGGCGTGGACATCGCGCCGCAGGCCCTGTTCTGGATGGGCAAGCGCCGCGATCGTGACGACGTGCACATCGTCGACACGTTCTTCAGCAACATGTCGGGCGTGGGCGCCGGCGTCGAGAACATCGACGCGGGCTTCGGCAAGTTCGGCTTCTCGGGCTACAAGTCCGACTCGGGCGCGGTGCGCAACGACGACGGCAGCCTGTCGACGGTGGCCCACAACAACGGCCAGGCGCGCCTGCATGCGCAGCTCTATGACATCCCGGTCAACCCGGACGGCAAGCTGCGCCTGGTGGCCACGTACTCCAAGGCCGACTCGCAAGGCGGCCTGAAGGGCCAGGACGGCTTCGGCTTCACGGTCGAACACGTGCAGGACAAGTTCTTCGGCGGCGGCAACCACATCTGGCTGCAGGTGGCCGAGGGCGTGACCAACATCAACATGGGCTTCGGCAACCCCATCGCCAGCAACAAGACCAAGACCTGGCGCGTGGTGGAAAGCCCGTCCTGGCAGGTGGGCGCGTTCGGCGGCCAGGCCATCGCGCTGTACCAGCACGACGAGGCCGACGGCGGCGTCAAGTGGAACTCCTACACGGTGGGCGGCCGCGCCTCCTGGGGCGTGACCAAGAACCTGAAGTGGCTGACCGAAGTGGGCTTCTCGGGCCGCAAGCCCACGGGCGGCTCCCAGGAGAACCTGACCAAGGTCACGATCGGCCCGGCGCTGTCGACCGGCCCGGATTTCTGGAAGCGCCCGGAGCTGCGCCTGTACGCGACCTTCGCGGACTTCAACAAGGCCGCCGCGGCCGACACGGCCAACGGCCTGCCGCAAGGCAAGACCAGCGCGGTGTCGTACGGCGCGCAGCTGGAGATCTGGTTCTGATCCAGGCATGTCATCCTGCGCGCAGTCGCAGGATCCACCCTGGCCGAGGTCTTCCCGGTTGGTGGGTCCTGCGACTCCGCTTCGCTCCGCGCAGGATGACAGGGTGTTTTCTGAGCACTATGACGCCATGACCGCCGCGTTCCTCGGCATCGACTGGGGCACCACGCACCGCCGGGCCGCGCTGATCGGCGCCGACGGCGCGCTGCTCGCGGAGCGCGCGGACGGCGAGGGCGCGCTCGCATGCAAGGGGCGCTTCGGCGCCTCGCTGGCCGAGCTGATCGCCGGCTGGCCGGAGGCCGACCCGGCCTTGCCGGTCGTCATGGCCGGCATGGTCGGCGCGGCCATTGGCTGGCAGGCCGTACCTTATCTCGAAGCCGACACGCCGCTGTCGGCGCTGGCGGACCATCTGACGCCGGTGGCCGAGGCCCCGCCCGGCCGCCGCTGGTTCATCGTGCCGGGCTACTGCCTGCGCGGCGACGCGGGTGCGGTCGACGTGATGCGCGGCGAGGAGACGCAGCTGTTCGGCGCCTTGAACCTGCTGGGCCCGGACGCCTCCGACGGCTGCTACGTCCTGCCCGGCACGCACAGCAAGTGGGTGCGTCTGCACGCCGGACGCATCACCGAGCTGCGCACCTACATGACCGGCGAGCTGTTCGCGCTGCTGCGACAGCACGGCACGCTCGCCAGTGCCATGCAGACGGTCAGCAACCATGAGCGCATCGGCATGCGGCACGACGGCGTTGCCGACGACCCCAACTTCCTGCAGGGCGTGGCCGATGCGGCCACGAATCCGGTGCTGACGCACGCCTTGTTCGGCGCGCGCGCGCGTGTCGTCACGGGTGCGCTCGCGGCCAGCGCCGCGACGGCCTATGTCAGCGGCCTGTTGATCGGCGCCGAGTGGGCCGACGCGCAGCGCCACGGCTCGGGGGATGAGCCGGTGCGGGTGATCGGCGAGCCCGCGCTCGCCGCGTTGCACGCCGCTTGCGCGCGTCATCACGGCCGTCGCATCGAGCCGCTCGATGCGCGGCAGGTCCAGCGCGCCGCCTGGCGCGCGCTCGCGACGCAGACCCAGCCCGCCTGAGCACTGCGGCATCGTCCGGATGCGCGGTGCCAAGCACGGAGACTCCACATGACTGAATCGACGAACCACGCCGCCTGGCCGCCCGAACTGCCGCTCGTGGCGATCCTGCGCGGCCTGCAGCCCGAACGCGCAGCCGACATCGCTCGCGTCCTGTTCGACGCCGGCTTCCGCGCGCTCGAGGTGCCGCTGAACCGGCCCCGCGCGATCGCCGCCATCGCCACGCTCGTTCCGCTGGCGCCCGCCGACGCCTGGATCGGCGCCGGCACCGTCCTCGACACCTCGCAGGTGGATGCGGTGGGCGACACCGGCGCGACGCTGATCGTCTCGCCGCACTTCGACGCGGCCGTGGTGCGCCGCGCGCGCGAGCGCGGCATGCGCAGCGTTCCCGGCGTGTTCACGGCGTCCGAGGCCTTCGCCGCCTGGCGCGCGGGCGCGGACGCGTTGAAGATCTTCCCGGCGGAGGCGATGACCCATTCGGGCCTGACGGGCCTGACGACCGTGCTGCCGCCGAAGCTGCCGCTGTGGCCGGTGGGCGGCATCGTGCCGGACAACATCGCCACCTGGCGCCGCGCGGGTGCCACCGGCTTCGGCCTGGGCGGCGGCTTGTTCAAGCCCGAGTTGACGACCCTCGAGATCGCCGCCCGCGCGCGCGCCTACGTGGACGCGTGGGGCGCGAGCGCCCCGGCGGTCTGACCGTCGTCCCGTAGCCGCTTTTGCCAGCCCGGAGCGCGCGTCAAGCGCGGTCCGCGACCCGCGCCGTAAAGGCCTCGAAAGCAGCCAGCACCTGCTGCGGCGCCTCGACCTGGGGATAGTGGCCGACGTTCTCGAGCAGGCTGACGTCGGCCGCGGGCACCAGCTCGCGGTAGCGTGCCGCCATGTGGGCCCCGGAGATCGGATCGGCGGCGCCGTCGATCAGCTTGAGCGGCACCACGCCCGACTGCAGCGCGCCGACCCAGCGCGAGCGCCGCTCGCGGCGCTCGCGCATGTAACGGATCAGCTTGTGCATGATGCGCGGACCGCCGCCGTGAGCGATCAGGGCCCAGTAGCCATCCAGCAGCGCCTCGCCGGGTTGGCTGTCGGCGCCGAAGATCGCGCGCATGCTGGCGGCGATCTTCGCCCGGGAGGTCAGTCGCCCGACCAGCGCACCGAGCGGCGAGATCAGCAGCTTCTGGATCAACAACGGGCGGTGGGTTTCCGGGAACAGTCCGCCGTTCAGGAAGCACACGCCCTGCAGGCGTGGCCGGCCGGAGCGCTCGGCCGGCGCCTGGCGCGCCAGCAGCTCCTGCGCCACCGAATCGCCGTAGTCGTGCGCCAGCACGTGGTAGCGGTCGACGCCGAAGCGGCGCAGCACGGCCTCGCACAGGTCGGCCTGATCGACCAGCGAGTAGTCGTAGGCCCTCGGCTTGTCGGAGAAGCCGAAGCCGATCAGGTCCGGCGCGATCACGCGCCAGCGCCGGGTCAGCTGCGGCCACACCGCCTCCCAGTCCCAGGAGGCGGTCGGAAAGCCGTGGATCAGCAGCAAGGCCGGCGCGTCGGCCGGCCCGGCTGTGCGCAGGAAGATGCGATGGCCGCGGTAGTCCACGACCTGGCCGGCGGCGCGCCAGTCGGACAGGGCGATTGCGGGGGTGAGCGGGGGCGACATGCTGGATCCGCAATGTACGTCAGCCCGCGCGCCGGGCCCGTTCAGCGCGACGCCGCGTTCATGCGAATCGAAGCAGGAAGGCCGCGGTCTGCTCCGGCATCTCGCCCATCAGGTTGTGGCCGCAGTCCATCGCCTCGACCACCCACTCGGGATCCTTGCGCAGCCGCTCGTAGGTGGCCGTGAACGGGCTGTGCTCATGGCGCCGGGCCCAGGCCATGCCGCGCCTGGCGACCCGCCCGACGCCGCCGCGCCTGAGCTTCAATGCCTGCGTGAGCGAGGCCATCGGGTGTGCTTCGAAGCGCGCGTCGCGTTCCTTCAGGAACGCGGGGGGCGCGATGGATCGGCCGTCGCCGCCCACGCCGTCCACGAAGATGCGCCGGTAGAAATCGCCGGCCAGCGACCAGCAGGTGTCGCCGTCGTCCGGCACGTAGGCATCCAGGAACACCAGGGCCTTCAGGCGCTCGGCGCAGCGGTCGGCGACGCCGGCCACGACCATGCCGCCATAGGAATGGCCGCACAGGACGACGTCGCGCAGGTCCTCGTACTGCAGGACCTGGACGATGTCTTCGATGTGCGTGTCCAGGTTGACCGGGGCCACGGACAAATGGGCGCGCTCGCCCAGGCCCGTGAGCGTCGGCCGCCAGGCGGTGTGGCCGGCGGCCTGCAGGCGCCGCGCCTGGTCCGCGAAGCCCCAGCCGCCGTGCCAGGCACCGTGGACGAAAACGAAGTCGGTCATGACGAGCTCCCTGTGATGCGAACTTGAGTTGGCGCAGGGGCGGGCAATCACCGCGCCCGTCGATACATCCGGCGCGCTCGACCTGTCGCAATTCGACGACGACACCCCAATTTGGAGGATTTGCGGCGTGGCCCGTCTCCCTAGACTGGTCGAGCACCCACTTCACAGGCGCGCCGCCATGGACGTCATCACCCGCCTCGCGGCGCTGCTCATCGCCCTCCTGCTGGCGATCGACGCCTTTTCGGGCGAACGCACGGAAGCGTTGCGGGTCGACCGGCACCAGCGCGTCTCGCGCTGGCATCGCGAGGACGACTATCGCCTGCACTTCGTCGGCGGCCGCGTGGAGTCGTGTGCCGTGGGCTGGTCGGCGTTCAACGCGCTGGCCGACGGCGACGAGGTGACGGTGGACACCAGCCGCGTCTTCAAGTCCTGCGACGGCATCCGGCGCGGCGACGAGGTGATCGCCGAAGCGCACCTGCGCCGGTGGTTCGTGCTGGTGCCGATGCTGGTCCTGCTGGCCGCCGCGTTCGGCTGGATCCAGTTCCAGCGCCACCCGGACGACGACACTCGCGGCTGGTGGTTCGGCTAGTGTCCCGGAGCCGGATCAGTGGCCGGCGCGCTGCGGCGCCGGCCGCGTGCGGAAGAAGGTCATCGGCACGGCCATCGCCTCGTTGATCACCTGCTTCTTGATCTTGCCGACGACGTGCATCTCGCACGGCTTGCAGTCGAAGCGCAGCGTCAGTTTCTCGCTGCCGTTCTGCAGCACCAGCGGCTCGGCGCGTACCGTGCCCTGCACGCCGGTGACGCCCTTGGCCTGCTTGGGGCACAGCGACATCGACCAGCGCACGCAGTGCTTGGTGATCATCAGGCTGACCTCGCCCTGTTCCTCGTGGCTCTCGTAGGCCGCCTCGATCACCTTGACGCCGTGCTTCAGGTAGAAGTCGTGCGCGGGCTGGTTGTAGACGTTGGCCAGGTACGTGAGCGCGTCGTCGGGGTAGACGGCGGGCGGCTCGACCGGTTCGGCGCGCGGCAGGATCTCGCGCTGGTCCAGGCGAGCCTGCTCCAGGCGCTCCAGCGCCTCGCGGCGCAGCGCATTGAGCCGGCTGGCCGGCACGAACCACGGCTGTGACGTGGCGATCGTCAGCTCGCTGAGCGAGAAGATCGTGCCACCCACCTTGGACAGGTGCTCGCGCAGCGTGGCGGCGCCGCGCTCGACGTCGCGCGCCGGTTGCAGGTCGAGCAGCGCATCGGCGTGCGCCGCGATGCCGCGCTCGTCGGTGACCGACAGCCGCAGGCCGCCTTCGATGTCCGACAGCGTCATCCACACGCCGATCAACCGCTCGGCCGACTTGCGTTCCAGCAGGCGGTCCCATTGCATGTCGCGATTGCGATGAAGCTGCGGCTTGGAGCGGATGTCCTTGAGTTCGGACATCGGCTGGTTCGGCTCGATGCGCCAGCGGTTGGCGGCGCCGGGCAGGCGCGTGACCACATTGGCCTGCAGGCCGACGAGTTCCTTCTGCAGGTCCAGGTAGGTCAGCCCGTCGCCGTTGTTCAACTGCGCGGCGGTGTCGTCGAGCTCCGCCTCGAAGTGGTCGGCCGCCACCTTGGTGACGTAGCCGATGGTCAGGCCCGCGTGCTTGGGCGTGTCGAAGGCGCCGATGTCCATCTGGCGGCCGTTGACGAAGTAGTCGGTGGATTCGCGGTTGAAGTTGCGGTCGGGATCGGGCGTGAAATTGAACGTCGCCTTGCCGGCCGACGACGCGCGCAGCTCGGGCCGGCGCTCCAGCATCTCGTCGAGCTGGCGGCGGTAGTGGGCGGTGATGTTCTTCACGTAGCCCATGTCCTTGTAGCGGCCCTCGATCTTGAAGCTGCGGATGCCGGCGTCCACCAGCGTGTCGAGGTTGGCCGTCTGGTTGTTGTCCTTCATCGACAGCACGTGGCTGTCGTGCGCCACGATGCCGCCCTTGGCGTCCGTGACGGTGTAGGGCAGGCGGCAGGGCTGCGAGCAGTCGCCGCGGTTGGCGCTGCGGCCCGTGTGCGCATGGCTCAGGTAGCACTGGCCGCTGTAGGCGACGCACAGCGCGCCGTGGATGAAGAACTCGAGCGTCGCGTTGGGCGTGACGGCAGCGATCTCCCGGATCTGGCGCAGATCGAGTTCGCGCGCGAGCACCATCTGCGAGAAGCCGACGTCCTGCAGGAATTTCGCCTTCTCGGGCGTGCGGATGTCGGTCTGCGTGCTGGCGTGCAACTGGATCCTGGGCAGGTCGAGCATCAGCAGGCCCATGTCCTGCACGATCAGCGCGTCGGCACCGGCCTCGTGCACGGCCCACGCCATCTTGCGCGCGTCTTCGAGCTCGTCGTCGCGCAGGATGGTGTTGAGCGTGATGAACACTTTGGCGCCGTAGCGGTGCGCGTGGCGCGTGAGGCGCTCGATGTCGCGGATGTCGTTGCCGGCCGAGGCGCGCGCGCCGAACGCCGGCCCCCCGATGTAGATCGCATCCGCGCCGTGGTTGACCGCCTCGATGCCGATGTCGGCGTTCTTCGCGGGCGCGAGCAGCTCGATCTCGGCCGTGACGGCCGGTGCCACGGAGCTGAAGTGAAACGGGGTCGGATGCATGGTGTCGGGCTCGAGGAGACGCTGGATGCCGCCTCGTGGGCGGCGGACAGCGGGGGCGCGGCGAAGGCGGCGGGGCGGGCGGGCTTGTCCCGCAGGGCGCGCTTCGACGGCAGGGAGCCAGTGGCGCGCGGAACGTCGAATTATCGCAGCTGGGGCGCTTTCATGCACGCCCTGGCGTGTCGCCCGTCATGCCGGGCGCTTAGACTGCCCGGCCGTGACCCATCCGCTCCTTGCCCGCCTGCGCGACGCCGCGCGCCAGAATGCCCTTCCCGCCGCCGTGCTGCAGACGCTGACCCTGCTGCTGCTGCTCGGCTACTACCGCTGGACGCCGGCGCACGAGGTGCTCGAGCGGCTGCTGCGGCTGAAGCTGGCCTGGGGCGCCGGCTACTCGTTCCTCGCCGGCGCGCTCTTCGCTGGCCTGCTGCCGCGCCTGGTGCTGCGCTGCAAGGGCGAGGGCGGTCACTTGGCGGTCGAGCTGGCGTTCGCGTGCCTGTTCTGGGGCTGGCGCAGCGTCGAGGTCGACCTGTTCTACCGGCTGCAGGCGCACTGGTTCGGCGCGGCGGCGGACTGGCACACGGTCCTGGCCAAGACCGCGGTCGACCAGTTGCTCTACAGCCCTGTCTGGGCCGTCCCAGAGATCGCACTGGCCTTCGAGTGGAAGGCTGCCGGCTTCTCCTGGCGCGCCGTCCGCGCGCGCCTGGATCGCGACTTCCTTGCCATCCGCCTGCCTGCTGCGGTGCTGGGCAATGCCATGGTGTGGCTGCCGGCGGTCATCGCGATCTACTTCCTGCCCAGCGCGCTGCAGTTGCCGGTGTCCAACCTCGTGGGCAGCTTCTGGGTGCTGTTGATGATCGTGCTGCTGCAGCGCAAGGCCGACGGCGATCAGGCCAGGATGTAGGAAGCGGCGCCGGTGGCGATCAGCAGTCCGTCCTCGTTGACGAGCCGCATCTGCGTGGAGCCCACGCGCCCGCCCAGGCGCGTTACCTCGGCGCTCGCGACGAAATGCTTGCCGACGCCCTGGCGCAGGAAATCCACGCGCAGGTCGATCGTGCCCATGCGCGCGAAGCGTTGCAGCACCTGCTCGGCGCTGTCGGCGGGATGCTTGTCGCCGATGGCGGCCATCAGCGCCAGGCCGGCGGTGGCGTCGAGCACTGCGCTGATGACGCCGCCATGCAGCCGGCCGTACAGGAAGTGGCCTACGAGCTCGGGCTTCATGTCGAAGCGCAGCGACGGCGTGGGCGGCGCGATCGACTGCACGCGCAGCCCCAGCACCTCGTTGAAGCTGATGCGCTGCTCGAACATGTCGGTCAGCAGCGCGGTGAAGCGGGCCTGCTCCTGGGCGGAGCGGTGGACGGGGGCGGGAGAGGCGTCGGCGGAGCGATGGGACATGGCGGCGATGTTAGCCAACGGCCGCGTAAGGTATGGTTCCGTACGTGACGAATAGACTTCCCCCTCGACGCTTCGACCGGCTGGACCTGTGGCGCGGCCTGGCCATGGTCTGGATGGCCTGCTTTCACTTCTCGTTCGACCTCAACGAGTACCACTTCATCGCGCGCCAGAACTTCTACGGCGATCCGTTCTGGACCCTGCAGCGCCAGTGCATCGTCTCGATGTTCCTGCTGGGCGCGGGCGCCGGCCAGGCCGTCGCGGTCGACGCCGGCCAGACCTGGGCGCGCTTCTGGCGCCGCTGGGCCCAGATCGCCGGCTGCGCGCTGCTGGTGTCGCTCGGCTCGATGCTGATGTTTCCGCGCAGCTGGATCAGCTTCGGCGTGCTGCACGGCATGGCGCTGATGCTGGTCCTGCTGCGCCTGCTGGGCACCTGGTTGCCGCCCGCGCGCCTCGCGCGCGCGCCGCTCGCGCTTGCGGGCGTGGCCGCGTGCGCGGCGATCGCCTGGATGCTGCCGCATTGGGTGGCGGATCCGTTCTTCGACACCCGCCTGACCAACTGGGTGGGCCTGATCACGCGCCTGCCGCCCACCGAGGACTACGTGCCCGTGCTGCCCTGGTTCGGAATGATGCTGGCCGGCTACCTGGTCGCCAGCGTGCTGCTGGTGCACGCGCGCGCCGCGTTCACGGGCGGCGTGCCCTCCATCGTGCGACCGCTGGCCGTCCTGGGCCGCTGGTCGCTCAGTTTCTACATGATCCACCAGCTGATCCTGATAGGCTCGCTGGAACTTTTGAGATTGGTCTTCAAATGAATCCAAATCCTGCTTCAGCCATCTTGCATGTGCGAGCGCTGCGCTGGGCCGCTCCCGAGCAAGCTCGCACTCTGCCCTCGGGGGAGTGGACGACGTACTCGTCGGACGAGGGGCGGTCATGACTCCCCGCGTCCTCTTCGGCTTCCACGCCATCACCGTGCGCCTGAAGACGGCGCCCAAGTCCGTCATCGAGCTGCACGTCGAGGCCAACCGTCGCGACGCGCGCATGCGCTCGTTCGTCGACCGCGCTCGCGAAGCCGGCATCAAGATCGTCGAGACCGACGGCGAGCGCCTGGACAAGATGGCCGGCACCACGCGCCACCAGGGCGTGGTCGCGCGCGTCGAGGCGGTGGCGATGCCGCATTCGCTGGACGAAGTGGTCGAAGCCATCGAAGGACCGCCGTTGCTGCTGATCCTGGATGGCGTCACCGACCCGCACAACCTGGGCGCCTGCCTGCGCGTGGCCGATGGGGCCGGCGCGCACGCGATCGTGGCGCCCAAGGATCACGCCGTCGGCGTCAATGCGACGGTGGCCAAGGTGGCCAGCGGCGCCGCCGAGACCGTGCCCTACATCATGGTCACCAATCTCGCGCGCACGCTCAACGAACTGAAGGACTTCGAGATCCGCGTCATCGGCACCAGCGACGACGCCGAACACACGCTCTACGACCTCGATCTCACCGGCCCGGTCGCCTTCGTGCTGGGCAGCGAGGGCGACGGCATGCGCCAGTTGACGCGCAAGACCTGCGACCAGCTGGTGCGCATCCCGATGGCGGGCGCGGTCGAGAGCCTGAACGTGTCGGTGGCCGCCGGCGTGTGCCTGTTCGAGGCGCTGCGCCAGCGCACCAAGGCCGCCGTCTAGCCGATCAGCGCGCCGACCAGCCCGCCCGCGCCGATCAGCCACAGCGGGCTGATCTTCGTGCGCACGCACACGGCGACCGTGGCGACCATCGCGGCGAGCAGCCAGGGATTCGCGTAGCCGGGCTTGCCCAGGATGAAGCCGGTGGACAGCACCAGGCCCACGGTCAGCGGCGCCATGCCCGCCACGAAGGCCTGCACGCCGCGCGTCGATCGGCGGGCCTCGCCCCAGCGCGCGGCCAGGTAGGTCAGCGTCGTCGAGGGCAGCATGATGCCGGTCATCGTCACGCACATGCCGAAGAATCCGCCGATGCCCCAGCCCAGCACCGCGACGAACAGCAGGTTCGGGCCCGGCGCGGCCTGCGCGATCGCCACCGAGGCGCTGAACTGCTCGTCGGTCATCCAGTGATGCTGCTCGACCAGGAAGCGATGCATCTCGGGCGCGGTGCCGATGGCGCCGCCGATCGACAGCAGCGACAGCAGCAGGAACTGGGCGAAGACGGCTCCCCAGTCGCCCCCGGAAAGCGCAGGCGTGACGACCGCGGTCATGGCGCGAGCCTGCGCCAGGCGAGCGCGCACGCGGCGCTGCCCAGCCCGGTCAGCATCCAGAGCAGCGGCACCCGCAGCAGCGCGACGCAGCCGAACATCAGCGCCGCCAGTGCGAAGGCCGTCGGCGCGCCCAGCACGTTGCGACGCAGCGCGGGCAGCAGCTTCAGGCCGGTGGAGAAGATCAAGCCCGCCGCCACCGCGCCCATGCCGCGCAGCGCGCCGGCCACGACGGGGTGCTGCGCGTAGTGCGCATAGGCCACCGTCAGCACGAGAACCACGCACCAGGGCGCCACCAGCATGCCCCCGAGCGCGGCCAATCCGCCACGCCACCCGAACGCGCGGTCGCCGAACATCAGCGACAGGTTGACCACGTTGGGCCCGGGCAGCACCTGCGCGACGGCCAGCAACTCGAGGAACTGCTCGCGCGTCAGCCAACGTTCGCGCTCCACCAGCTCGCGCTGGGCGATGGGCAGCACGCCGCCGAAGCCCTGCATGGCCAGCCGCGTGAAGACGCGGAAGATCTCGCCGGGCGACTTCGGCGAGCGCGGCGATGCGTCGTCCAGGATCGAGTGCGGCGCGCCGTCGTCGGCGTGCGCGTCCGCCACGCCGGACAGCTCGCTGGGCGCCTCGTCCGGCGCAGGCAGCTCGGCGGGTTGGGCGGCGGGGGCGGCGGCGGGGGCGTCGGACATTGGCATGGCGGCGGGAAGCGTTGTCCGCAGCGTACTCCCGTGACCTGAACTAGGGAAGTCTTATGTCTTATATAAGACTAAAGAAATCGGGTTTGACTCGCATGGACTTGCTGTCGCGTCGGTGAGGCGGAGCGGCGTGGGTGGATCCTGCGACTGGGCGCAGGATGACGTCGACGGCGCAGGACGACGGCAGTCGCCCGGGACGGCCCACGCAGATGGCAGGCCCCTGCGCCCGTCATCCTGCGCGCAGTCGCAGGATCCACGCGCCGCACGGTGTCAGTCTGCTTGGAAGCCGCCGAGCCGCATCGCAAGTGGCAGGCCCGTCCGGCCGCCATCCTGCGCACAATCTCAGGATCCACCCGTCACGCGGTGCCGGCCGGAGCGAACGCGCCCTGTCCGTATTGAAGCGGGCGCCCAGCGCCTTCAGCGCAAGACCTTCAACGCGTCCGGATTGACGATGTTGGTCGGCGTGCCATTGATGAAGTTGACGACGTTGTCGAACGCGGCGCCGAAGTACATCTCATAGCTGTTCTGCTCGACGTAGCCGATGTGCGGCGTGCACACCGCGTTCTCCAGCCGCAGCAGCGGGTGCCCGGCCAGGATGGGCTCGCTCTCGAACACGTCGACCGCCGCCATGCCCGGGCGGCCGCGGTTCAGAGCCGCGACCAGCGCGCTTTCCTCGAGCAGTTCGGCGCGCGAGGTGTTGACGAACAACGCCGTCGGTTTCATCTGCAGCAGGTCGTTGAGCTTGATGAGGTGGCGCGTGGACTCGCTCAGGCGCAGGTGCAGGCTCAGCACGTCGGCGGTGCTGAACAGCTCCTCGCGCGACGCCAGCGCGCGGTAGCCGTCGGCGGTGGCGCGTTGGCGCGCTTCCTCCGAGCCCCACACCGCCACGTCCATGCCGAACGCCTTGCCATAGCCGGCGACGAGCTTGCCGATCTTGCCGTAGCCCCAGATGCCCAGCGTGCGGCCGCGCACGGTCACGCCGATGCCGAAGTTGGGCGGCATCGACGCTGCCTTGAGGCCCGACTGCTGCCAGGCGCCGTGCTTGAGGTTGGCGATGTACTGCGGCAGGCGGCGCATCGACGCCATGATCAGCGCCCAGGTGAGCTCGGCAGCCGCGTAGGGCGAGCCGACGCCTTCGGCGACCGCGATGCCTTGCTGGGTGCAGGCCTCGATGTCGATGTGCTCGCCGGCCTTGCCCGTCTGCGCGATCAGGCGCAGCTTGGGCAGTTTTTCCAGCAATTGGCGCGGAAAGCGCGTGCGTTCGCGGATCAGCACCAGGACCTCGGCATCGCGCAGCCGGACCGACAGCTGTCCGATGCCCTTGACCGTATTGGTGAACACCTTGGCGTTCAGGTCGCTGAGTTTGGCGGCGCACGGCAGCTTGCGCACCGCGTCCTGGTAGTCGTCGAGGATGATGATGTTCACGTGGCCGATTATGGCGCCTGCGATGTGACGCGCCGTGTCAGCCGCGGACGCAAAAAGGCCGCCCCGCGGGCGGCCGTTACAAGGCTGGACGCTGGATCAGAAGCGCTGCGACGTCAGGACGCCGATGTCGGCGCTGCCGAAGGTTTCCGGGAAGGTGCGGTCGAGCGTGCGGTAGAGCGCGGCGCGCATGGTGCGGGTGGCGACGTCGTCCTCGCGCAGCGTGGCCAGCAGCGGGCCGCGCAGCAGCCACAGGTCCACCGGATCTTCGGCGGCGCGTACTTGCGCGCGCAGCCAGGCGCCCTTGCGGTGCTCGAGGTTCTCGACCGCCCGCATGAACAGCTGCTTCATCTCGACGAACGCGCGGCGCGATTCCAGGCGGGCCGAATTCGTGGCGGGCAGGGAGATGTCTTCGCAGAAGAAGCGCGACGCTTCGCTTTCGGACGCCAGTTGGGAGTCCAGCTCGGACAGCCCGAGCAGGTCGATGCGAGGTTTAGTTGACATCGGTGCTCTCCGGGGCCGCCGTGCCCGTGCGCTGGGTACGGGTGGGGAAGTGCTGGTTCACGCGCGCCAGGCGGGCGTCGGCCTCGGGCTGGCCCACGCGGCGCGCGATCAGGGTGTACAGCTCCGAGCGCAGGTGCCACAGCTCGCGCAGCGAGCGGGCATGTTGGGCACGCCGGAGCAGGTCGTGGGGGTCGAGTTCGGTCAGCCCGGCCATCGCCGCGACGAACTCGCTGCGGGCGCGCTCCAGCGGGGTGCGCAGGGCGGGCGCGGCCTGCACGTCGCCGCCGACCAGCCAGCTCAGGGCCTTGCTCCAGAGCGAGTCGCTGCCGGGACAGATCTCGGGCGGACACACGTTCATCCGCAGCGTCGTCGGCGCGGCGGACTTGCGATGCAGAAGGCGGTGGAGGAGGGCGGCGCTCATGGTCTGGATTTCGGTTTGTCACAGACGAAACATGAGCTCATTGTTAAAAAATGCGGCTTTTCGTAAGCGCAGATAAGGACGCCTCTTCCCGACAGTTAACTGGCCTGGAAAGACGGCCATTCCTTTGCCGGGGAGCCGCAGCCGCTGGAGAGCGCGCTCCTGCAACCGGGAGGCGCCGGCTCAATGCGCGGTGCTGGCCGGCGAGGCGGCAGGAAACACCATCGGCGGCAGGCCCTGGCGGGCGCGGTCGACGGCTTCGCACAATTGGCGGGCGCCGGCGACGAAGCGCGGCCCGCTGCGGGCGATCAGGTCGCCCTCGAGGTTGGCGAACTCGCCGTGCCGCGTGGCGCTGACCTGCGCGAACTCGCGCCAGCGCCCCGGCTTGGCCGGCTCGCCGGGGCTGCCGGCCGTCAACACAAGCTCGGGGTCGCGCTGCACCGCCGCTTCCCAGCTGACGGTGGCGGTCAGCGTGGACAGCTCGCCGAACACGTTGCTGCCGCCGCAGGCGGTGATGGCGCTGGAGATCAGGTGCTGGTTGCCGAGCGTCATCAGCGGTGCGTCCCACAGCTGGTAGAACACGCGCACCCGCCTGCGCTCGGCGTAGGTCGCCTTCAGGGCTGTCCAGTCGTGCAGGATCGCCTGGGCGTGCGCCTGCGCCACGCCTTCGGTGCCGGCCAGGCGGCCGATGCCGCGCAAGGTGTCGGCCAGGCCGTCCACGCTGCGGATCTCGATTTCGTAGACTGGCACGCCGAGCGAGTGCAGCTTGGACTTGATACGGTCCGGGGTACCGCTGCCCCATACGAGGACGAGGTCGGGCTTGAGTTGCGTCAGCGCTTCGTAGTTCACGGCGAAGGCGTCGCTGATCACAGGCTTGGCGCGCGCCTCCGGCGGGAAATCGCTGAACTTGCCCACGGCCACGAGCTGCTCGCCGGCGCCGGCGGCATACACCAGCTCGGTCAGGTGCGGCGCGAGCGCGACGATGCGGTGCGCGGGATGGGACAGCACCACCTCGCGCCCCGCGTCGTCGACGAGGCGCAGCACGGGCCCGTCGGCGGAAGCCGAGGCGGCGGCGAACAGCCCGGCGGCGACGAGCGCCAACGCTCGTACGCTCATGGCTCGATGCCCGCCTCGCGCAGCGCGCGCGCATCCGGCGCGGCTTCTCCCGGCCGGGGACGCGCCGCCGCGGGCAGGGCCTTGAAGAAGTCGCAAGTGCTCGTGACGGCGCAGCGGCCGCACTGGGGCATGCGCGCCAGGCAGACGTAGCGGCCGTGCAGGATCAGCCAGTGGTGCGCATCGTCCAGGTATTTCCTCGGCACGCGTTCGAGCAACTGCAGCTCCACCGCCAGCGGCGTCTTGCCTGGGGCCAGGCCGGTGCGGTTGGAGACGCGGAACACGTGGGTGTCCACCGCCAGCGTCGGCTCGCCGAAGGCCACGTTGAGGATGACGTTGGCGGTCTTGCGTCCCACGCCGGGCAGCGCCTCCAGCGCCTCGCGCTCGCGCGGCACCTCGCCGCCGTGCTTGTCGATGAGGATGCGGCAGGTCTCGAGCAGGTGCCTGGTCTTCGTGCGGTACAGCCCGATCGTGCGCACGTGCGCCTCGATGCCCTCGGCGCCCAGTGCCAGCATGCGAGCGGGCGTCGGCGCCGCGACGAACAGCGTGCGCGTGGCCTTGTTGACGCCCACGTCGGTGGCCTGCGCCGACAGCAGCACCGCCGTCAGCAGCTCGAACACGCTGGCATAGTGCAGCTCCGAGGCCGGGCTCGGGTTGGCAGCCTTCAGCGTGGCGAAGAAGGTCTCGATGTCGGAAGCGTTCATGCGGATCTTGCCCGGGATTCGGCGAACCAGCGCCAGACGATGGGCTGCAACTGGACCAGCAGCACGCACGCGAGGATCAGCCCGCAGCCGGCAACGCCGGTCGCGCCCATGCGGTCGCCCATGAACAAGGCGCCGGCAACCGCGGTGAATACGGTCTCCGACGACAGCACGATGGCCGCGTCGGCCGCATGCGCGTGGCGCAGCGCCACCACTTGCAGCGAGAAGGCCAGGCCCACGGACAGCACGCCGGTGTAGGCGATCGGGCCCGCGGCCTGGAGCACCCCGTGCAGCGACACGGGCTCGGTCGCGGCGCCCGCGGCCAGTGCCAGCACGCTGCAGGCGATGAACTGCCCGCAGGCCACCAGCATCGCGCCATGCAGGCGGTTGGCCGCGCGGCCCACCAGCATCACGTGCGCGGCCCACGGCAGGCTGCTGGCGATGATCCACCAGTCGCCGGCGTGGAAGTTGGACAGGCTGCCGCCGCCGGTCAGCAGCCAGGAGCCTGCCACGCAGCCCGCCGCCGCGAGCCACGTCGTCCAGTGCGGCGCGTGGCGCTGCACGAGCCAGCCAAGCACCGGCACCAGCGGGATGTACAGCGCGGTCAGGAAACCGGTGTTGGTCACGCTGGTCGTGAGCATGCCCACCTGCTGCATCGCCGCGCCCATGAACAGCAGCGTGCCCAGGCCCGCGATGTGCGCGATGTCGCGCGGCCGCGGCTGGCGGTTGCGCGCGCGCAGCATGCGCCACTCGCGCCAGGCGAAGGGGGCCACCACCAGCGCGCCGAGCCCGAAGCGCAGGCCGGTGAACATCAGCGGGCCGACGCTGCGGTTGCCCAGCGCCTGCGCGACGAAGGCCGAGCCCCAGATCAGCGCGACCAGCAGCAGCACCAGGTTGGAACGCGCGCGCGTCAGCGGCAGGTGGGTCGCGGAAGGAAGGACGACGTCGTCGAATGCCGAGGCATCCGCCTGTACCGGCTGTGTCATTGCGGCCGCGCCTTCGCACGTACGCGGGCGCGCGCCAGCGCGGCGGCGATGGCGGCGCGCTTCGGATCGTCAGCGGTCTGCGCCAGGACCGCAGGCGGCGTGGCCTTCGCGGCCAGGCGCTCGTCCTCCTCGCGTGCATCGCGCGCGAGGCGCGCCTGCCGGCCCGCGTAACGCGCGCGCGCCGCGTCCGCCTGCGCGCGCGACCAGGCGGCCCAGCCCGTCGCGCCGGCGCTGGCTTCCTCCAGCGCGATGCAGTCCATCGGGCACACGGGCAGGCACAGCTCGCAGCCGGTGCAATCGGCCTCGAGCACGGCATGCATGCGCTTGGGTGCACCGATGATCGCGTCGACCGGACAGGCCTGGATGCACAAGGTGCAGCCGATGCAGGTGGCCTCCTCGATGTAGACGACTCGGCGCGGAGCCTCGTCGCCGAATTCCGGATTGAGCGGCAACTCGGGTTGACCCAGCAGTTGCGCGAGCAAACGGATGCCTTCGGCGCCGCCGGGCGGGCACTGGTTGAGCGGCGCCTCGCCGCTCGCCACGGCCTCGGCGTAGGCGCGGCAATCGGGATAGCCGCAGCGCGTGCATTGGGTCTGCGGCAGCAGCGCGTCGATGCGATCGGCCAATGAAAGCGGCGCGACGCCCGGGCAAGGCGTCGCTGTCGGCGAAAGAGTCGGGACGGTGGGGCTCACCGTGCCGATTATCCCTGGGCTCAGGCCGCCTGCTTGACGGCCTTGCGGGCGCGGGCCGGGGCCTTCTTCGCGGCGGGCGCGGCAGCGCGCGGCTTGCGCGCGCCGTTCGCGTCCTGGTCGAGGCGCTCGTGCTCGAAGCGCGCGATGAAGTCGCGCACCTGCGGGTACACGATGTCGCGCCAGCGGCGGCCCGAGAAGATGCCGTAGTGGCCGGCGCCAGCGACGTCGTAGTGGAACTGGCGCTCCTTCGGCGCCCCGGTGCACAGCTCGTGTGCGGCGCGGGTCTGGCCGGCGCCGGAGATGTCGTCGAGCTCGCCTTCGATCGTCAGCAGCGCGGTGGTGCGGATGTCCTGCGGGCGCACCGGCTGGCCGTCGACTTCCCAGGTGCCCTTGACCAGCGCGAAGTCCTGGAACACGGTCTTGATGGTGTCCAGGTAGTACTCGGCGGGCAGGTCCAGCACGGCGTTGTATTCGTCGTAGAACTTGCGATGGGCTTCGGTCGAGTCGTCGTCGCCGCGCACCAGGTCGAGGAAGAAGTCGTAGTGCGCCGTCGCATGGCGATCGGGGTTCATCGCGACGAAGCCGGTGTGCTGCAGGAAGCCCGGATAGACCTGGCGGTTCGCGCCCGGGTAGTTCTGCGGCACCCGGTGGATCACGTTGTTCTCGAACCACTCGTAGCTGCGGTTCATCGCCAGGTTGTTGACCGCGGTGGGCGACTTGCGGGCGTCGATCGGGCCGCCCATCATCGTCATGCTCAGCGGCGTCGGCTGGCCGGCGCTGGCCAGCAGCGAGATCGCGGCGAGCACCGGCACGGTCGGCTGGCACACGGAGATCACGTGCAGGTCGGGGCCGATGTGCTCGATGAACTCCTGCACGTAGCGGATGTAGTCGTCCAGGTGGAACGGGCCGGCCTCGATCGGCACCATGCGGGCATCGGTCCAGTCGGTGATGTAGACCTTGTGATCCTGCAGCAGGCTCTTGACGGTGTCGCGCAGCAGCGTCGAGTGGTGGCCCGACAGCGGCGCGACCACCAGCACCGAAGGCTGGGCCTTCATCTGGCTCAGCGTGGTCGAGTCGTCGCTGAAGCGCTTGAAGCGGATCAGGCGGCAGAACGGTTTGGACAGCGCGACCTGCTCCTGCACCGCCACGTCCACGTCGCCGATCTTGACCGTGCGGATCTCGAATTCGGGCTTCTCGTAGTCCATGCCCAGCCGGTGCATCAGCTCGAAGCCGGCCGCCAGGCGCGGCGCGCCGGGCACGTGGGTGAACGGCGACAGCGGGTGCTTGTAGAGCTTGGCGGTGGCGGCGGCGAAATCGGCGAAGGGCGCCATCAGCGCGCGCTGGGCTTCGTACAGTTGATACAGCATGGCGATTTCCGGCCTTTCGAGGCTATTCCTGGCAACGCGACAGTGGGCGCGCTGCGAATTCTCTGCGATTCCTGAACAAAATCTTGTCGACGCTGTTCAGAAACTTAATTGCTGCGATGCAGCAAGTACTTCCGATACTACGCCGATCCGGCGTTTGCTGCCGAGATTCGGCAACGCACGCGCCCGTCGCGGGGGACGGGGGACATTCTCAGATGATGCAATCCGCGGTCGGACGGTGATCGGGCGAACAGGCGCTCAAATGGCGGGCAGATGTGAACTGTTGCGCAACTGTCGAGCTGGTTGGTGTCGGACGGCGGCCCGGCATCGGGTGGATCCTGCGACTGCGCGCAGGATGACGGGGGGCTAGGTTTGGGACTTCGTGGAGCACCGACTCCCATGGAACAGCGACTCCAGCGGGACACTGACACCTGGCACAGCCCCGGCGACCGCTCCGCTGGCGCCCGAGGCACCCGACACGGTCATCCTGCGCGCAGTCGCAGGATCCACCCCCGCCGGGCAGCCTCAGGAAAAAGGCGCGCTTCCCAGCGCGCCGTTGCGTCAGGCCGCGACGGACGCGATCGCCTTGGCCACGTAGGCCAGGTTGTGATCGTTGAGCGCGGCCACGCAGATGCGGCCCGAATCGACACCGTAGACGCCGAACTCGCTGCGCAGGCGCTGCATCTGGGCCGCGGACAGCCCGGAGTAGCTGAACATGCCGTTCTGCTTGACGATGTAGCTCAGGTCGCCCTTGACACCGGCGTTGCCCAGGTGCTCGACCAGCGCGCCGCGCATGCGCTTGATGCGCTCGCGCATGCCGGCCAGCTCGCCTTCCCATTGCGCGCGCAGCGCTGGCGTGGTCAGCACGGTGGCGACGATCTGGGCGCCATGCGTCGGCGGATTGGAGTAGTTCGTGCGGATCACGATCTTCAGCTGCGACAGCACGCGCGTGGCTTCCTCCTTGGACGAGCAGACCACGCTCAGCGCGCCGACGCGTTCGCCGTAGAGCGAGAAGCTCTTGGAAAACGAGGTCGAGACGAAGAAATCCAGTCCGGCAGCCAGGAACTGGCGCACGACGGCGCCGTCCTCGGCGATGCCGAAGCCGAAACCCTGGTAGGCCATGTCGACGAAGGGCACGAGGCCGTGCTGCTGGATGGTCGAAATGACCATGGTCCACTGGTCGGCCGACAGGTCGACGCCGGTCGGGTTGTGGCAGCAGGCGTGCAGCACGACGATGGTGCCGGCCGGCGAGGCCGCCAGCTTGGCGATCATCGCCTCGAACGCGACGCCACGCGTGGCGGCATCGTAGTAGGGGTACTGCTCGACGGCGAAGCCGGCGTTGGTGAACAGGGCGCGGTGGTTCTCCCAGCTCGGGTCGCTGATCAGCACCTTCGCGTCGGGGCGCAGCCGCTTGAGGAAATCCGCACCCACCTTCAGGCCGCCGGTACCGCCCAGGGCCTGCACGGTGGCGACGCGGCCTTGCGTGACGACGTCGGAGTCGGCGCCGAACACCAGGCCCTGCACGGCCTTGTCGTAGGCGGCGATGCCGTCGATGGGCAGGTAGCCGCGCGCCTTGTGCTGCTCGACCAGCTGCTTCTCGGCAGCGGCCACGCAGGCCAGCAGCGGCAGCTTGCCGTTCTCGTCGGTGTAGACGCCCACGCCGAGGTTGACCTTGGCCGGGTTGGTGTCGGCATTGAACTGTTCGTTCAGGCCGAGGATGGGGTCACGCGGGGCGAGTTCGACGGAGGCAAACAGCGACATGGAGTCAGGTTCCTGGCAAGGGCTTGAAAAGACCGGTGAGTGGCGGCAGATGGAGGGGTTGCGCCGCGGCCGGGAGCTTTCTCCGTTTCGTTGCGCTACGCTGTCGGATTGGCCGCCGCCGGATCGCGGCGAGACGCACCACCTACCGGCAGCACCTCGATTTTAGGCCAACAGCCAGGGATAACCCGATGCCGATTGATTCTGACGTCATGCCGGAGCCGACCGCGGCCGGCTATTCGCATGCAGCCTCCGCCGCGCCGGCCGACGGCGCCGCGCCCGAGGGCGAGTTCGTGACGTACCCGGGCTCGCCGTTCCAGCTCTTCCAGCCGTACCCGCCGGCGGGCGACCAGCCCACGGCCATCGCGCAGCTGTGCGAGAACATCGAGGACGGGCTCTCGTACCAGACCCTGCTGGGCGTCACCGGCTCGGGCAAGACCTACACGATGGCCAACGTCATCGCCCGGATGGGCCGCCCGGCCATCGTCTTCGCGCCCAACAAGACGCTGGCCGCGCAGCTGTACAGCGAGTTCCGCGAGTTCTTTCCCAAGAACGCGGTCGAGTACTTCGTCAGCTATTACGACTACTACCAGCCCGAGGCCTACGTGCCCCAGCGCGACCTGTTCATCGAGAAGGACTCGTCGATCAACGAGCACATCGAGCAGATGCGGCTGTCGGCCACCAAGAGCGTGCTGGAGCGGCGCGACACGGTGATCATCGCGAGCGTGTCGGCCATCTACGGCATCGGCAAGCCCGAGGACTACACGCAGATGCGCTTCATCCTGCGCAACGGGGACAAGCTGGGCCAGCGCGACGTGATCGCGCAGCTGATCCGCATGCAGTACACGCGCAACGAAACCGAGTTCTCGCGCGGCACGTTCCGCGTGCGCGGCGACACGATCGACGTCTTCCCCGCGGAGCACTCCGAGCTCGCGATCCGCATCGAGCTGTTCGACGACGAGGTCGAGTCGCTTCAACTGCTGGATCCGCTGACCGGCCACATCCGCCAGAAGGTGCCGCGCTTCACGATCTATCCGTCCAGCCATTACGTGACGCCGCGCGAGCGCGTGGTCGCCGCGGTCGAGACGATCAAGGAGGAGCTGCGCTGGCGCCTGGACGAGCTGGTCAAGGCCGGCAAGCTGGTGGAGGCGCAGCGCCTCGAGCAGCGCACGCGCTTCGACCTGGAGATGCTGCAGGAGGTGGGCCACTGCAAGGGCATCGAGAACTACACGCGCCACCTGTCGGGCGCCGCGCCGGGCGCGCCGCCGCCGACGCTGGTGGACTACATGCCCAAGGACGCCATCATGTTCATCGACGAGAGCCACGTGATGATGGGCCAGATCGGCGCCATGTACAAAGGCGACCGCGGCCGCAAGGAGAACCTGGTCGAGTACGGCTTTCGCCTGCCGTCGGCCCTGGACAACCGGCCGCTGAAGTTCGAGGAGTTCGAACGCAAGATGCGCCAGTGCGTGTTCGTCACGGCCACGCCGGCAGACTACGAGAAGACGCACGCGGGCGCTGTCGTCGAGCAGCTGGTGCGTCCCACCGGCCTGATCGATCCGACCGTGGAGGTGCGCCCCGCGTCGACGCAGGTCGACGACGTGCTGCAGGAGATCCGCGAGCGCACCACCGCCGGCGACCGTGTGCTGATCACCACCTTGACCAAGAAGATGGCCGAGCAGCTGACCGACTACCTGACCGAGAACGGCGTCAAGGTGCGCTACCTGCACTCGGACATCGACACGGTCGAACGCGTCGAGATCCTGCGCGACCTGCGGCTGGGCGTGTTCGACGTGCTGGTGGGCATCAACCTGCTGCGCGAGGGCCTGGACATCCCCGAGGTCTCGCTGGTGGCCATCCTCGATGCCGACAAGGAAGGCTTCCTGCGCGCCGAGCGCAGCCTGATCCAGACCATCGGCCGCGCGGCGCGCAACGTCAACGGCCAGGCCATCCTGTACGCCGACAAGATGACCGACTCGATGCGCAAGGCCATCGACGAGACCGAGCGCCGCCGCGCCAAGCAGATCGCGCACAACGCAGCGATGGGGATCGTGCCGCGTGGCATCCGCAAGACGATCCGCGACCTGATCGACGGCGTCGCCGCCGAGCGTTCGGGCAAGGACGACCTGAAGTTCGCGCAGCAGGCCGCCGAGGTCGAGGCGATGAGCGAGAAGGATCTGGGCAAGCGCATCAAGCTGCTTGAAAAGCAGATGCTGGAACACGCCAAGAGCCTCGAGTTCGAGAAGGCGGCGCGCGTGCGCGACCAGCTGGCGCTGCTGCGCGAGCAGGCCTTCGGCGCCGCGCCCCACGACACGGTCGCCGCGCCCGCAGCCGCCGCGCGCAAGTGAGCACCTGGGCCGCGCAGTCCGGCGCGTCGGTGCGCCTGGAGTGGGGCGTGGCGGCGATCGAGCACCTGGCCGGCGGCGTCGACTGCGTCGTCGTGGTCGACGTGATGTCGTTTTCCACCTGCGTCGACGTGGCCGTCGCGCGCGGCGCCTGCGTGTACCCCGTACGCGTGGCGTGATGCCAGCGCCCGCGCGTACGCGCAGGGGCTGGGCGCCGAGGTCGCGCGCACCGACCGGCGGCTGGCCGAGGGCTGGTCGCTGTCGCCCACGTCGCTGGTGCGCGTCCCCGCGGGACTGAAGCTGGTGCTGCCGTCGCCCAACGGCTCGGCGATCGCGTTTGCAGCGCGCGACAAGGGCGTCGCGGTGTTCTGCGGTGGCCTGCGCAATCGGCTCGCGACCGCGCGGGCCTGCGCGCCGTTCGAGCGCATCCTGGTCGTGGCCGGCGGCGAGCGCTGGCCGGACGGCTCGCTGCGTCCCGCGCTGGAAGACCTGGTCGGTGCCGGCGGCATCGTCGCGGCGCTGCGGCGGCCGGACGCGTCCCCGGAGGCCAGGGCAGCCGACCTGACCTACGAGGCGCTGGGCGTGCAGCGGCGCGCGACGCTGGCCGACTGCGCCTCCGCTCGCGAGCTCGTCGAACGCGGCTTCGCGGCGGACGTCGCCCTGTGCCTGGACGAGGATGTCAGCGATGTCAGTGCAAGACTTGCCAGTGATTGCTTCGTCGCCGCGTGAAGTCGTTCACGTGGCACGCGGGCCCGCGCGCGGCGCCCAAAAATAGAATCGCTGGATGAACCAAGAACAACCCAGGGGAAGGCAGCTGCAGCGCGATGCTGCAGCGAGCGCGAGGAACGCCAGACCGATCGTGGAGCGCTCGGCGCCGGGACCCTTGTCGCCGGTGGACGCGCACTGGCAGGCCATCGCACGCGACATGTTCGAGCAAGGCCACGAGGAGCGCGCCGTGATGGAGGCGCTGCGCCGGCAGGGATGCCGCAACTTCGCAGCCGCCGACGCGGTCAAGGCCACCCGCTCGCACTACCGCAACGTGCACCACATGAAGCACCGCAAGGAGGGCCTGAAGGCGCTCGTGACGGGCAGCGCGATGTGGGTGGGCGCCGCGGTGATCGTGCTGGCCTCCGCCAACGGCGGCGTCGTCAGCCGGGGCCTGATCGAGCTCGTGTGGGGCCTGGGCGTCGGCGGCATGGTGCCGGTCTTCTTCGGCCTGTACAAGTTGCTGACCGGCAGCTCCGTGCCGCTGACGTTGCCCGAAGACCGGCGCTGAACGCGCGGTCGGCGCGGCTGCCGGACAATCGCGGCATGTCCGACCTGCGCCAAGACAAGATCCGCGTGCTGATGGTGTGCCTCGGCAACATCTGCCGTTCGCCCACCGCCGAGGCGATGCTGCGCCGCAAGGTGCGCGAGGCCGGCCTGGACGACCGCGTCGAGGTCGATTCGGCCGGCACCGCCGACTACCACGTCGGCTCGCCGCCCGACCGGCGCGCGATCGCGCATGGCGAGCGCCGCGGCCTGAAGATGAAGGGGCTGCGCGGCCGCCAGGTCAGCCGCGCGGACTTCGAGCGCTTCGACTTCATCCTGGCGATGGACGAGGACAACCTCGCCGACCTGCAGCGCATCCGCCCGGCGGGCTCGCGCGCGACGCTCGCGCTGCTGATGTCGTACGCCCCGCAGGCCGGCGCGACCGTGGTACCCGATCCGTATTACGGCAGTGCCGACGGCTTCGAGCGGGTGCTGGACCTGGTGGAATCCGCGGCCGAGGGATTCCTCGGGAGCGTGGTCCCGAAGTGATCGCGCAGGGCCCCGAAGACCGCTTCGCGGGCAGGGGGCTTTTGGGGTGCTCTACCGGGCGTCAGCGACAAAAGGCGCATGCTCTGCGGCGCTGCAGCATTTGCCGTGGCCAAAGTCGACGGAATCGCTAGGCTTCTGGCATAATCGACTAAAACGCTCGGAATCAACCAAGGGTTATCACTGCTCTCCGACCTCCCGCCGCCTCCATCGGCACGGACCGCCAGCTGACGACCCCAAACACCCCCAGGAGAGCACCCCATGCGTCTGACCACCAAAGGCCGATTTGCTGTCACGGCAATGATCGATCTGGCCCTCCGCTCCAGCAATGGTCCGGTCGCGCTCGCTGCGATCTCGCAGCGCCAGCAGATCTCCCTGTCGTACCTGGAACAGCTGTTCGGCAAGCTGCGCCGCCACGAGCTCGTGGAGAGCACGCGTGGCCCCGGTGGCGGCTACTCGCTCGGCCGTGGCGCCGAGTCGATCACGGTCGCCGACATCATCGTGGCCGTCGATGAGCCCATCGATGCGACGGGTTGCGCCGGCAAGGAAAACTGCATGGGCGACGACACCGGCCGCTGCATGACGCACGACCTGTGGGCCAGCCTGAACGTGAAGATGATCGAGTTCCTCGATTCGATCTCGCTCAAGAAGCTGGTCGACGAGCAGCTGGCCAAGGGCGTTTCGATCGAGGAAGTGCCGGTTCGCCGCGCGATCTCGTCGCAGCCCGTGGTCAAGCCGATCAAGATCAACGCGCCGAACTCGGTGTTCGCGCTCGGCAACGCGTTCTCGAAGTAATCCAGCGAATTTCCCGATTCATGACCCCGCATCTTCCGATCTACATGGACTACGGCGCGACGACGCCGGTCGACCCGCGCGTGGTCGATGCAATGATTCCCTGGCTGCGCGAGCACTTCGGCAACCCGTCCTCGCGCTCGCACGCGTGGGGCTGGGAGGCCGAGGAAGCCGTCGAGCGCGCGCGCGGGCAGGTCGCCGCGCTGATCGGCGCCGATCCGCGCGAAATCGTCTGGACGTCGGGCGCCACCGAGTCCAACAACCTGGCCATCAAGGGCGCGGCCAATTTCTACAGCACGCGCGGCAAGCACCTGATCACCGTCAAGACCGAGCACAAGGCCGTGCTGGACGTGATGCGCGAGCTCGAGCGCCAGGGCTTCGAGTGCACCTACCTGGACGTCGAGCCGAACGGCCTGGTCGACTTCGAGAAGTTCAAGGCGGCGATCCGTCCGGACACGATCCTGGCCTCGGTCATGTTCGTCAACAACGAGATCGGCGTGATCCAGGACATCCCGGCCCTGGGCGCGCTGTGCCGCGAGCGCGGGATCATCTTCCACGTCGACGCCGCGCAGGCCACGGGCAAGGTCGACATCGACCTCGGCAAGCTGCCGGTCGACCTGATGAGCCTGGCCTCGCACAAGACCTACGGCCCCAAGGGCATCGGCGCGCTTTACGTGCGCCGCAAGCCGCGCGTGCGCCTCGAGGCGCAGATGCACGGTGGCGGCCACGAGCGCGGCATGCGCTCGGGCACCTTGCCCACGCACCAGTGCGTCGGCATGGGCGAGGCCTTCCGCATCGCCCAGGAAGAGATGGGCGCCGACCGCGAGCGCGTGCGTGCGCTGCAGCAGCGCCTCTATGCAGGCCTGAAGGGCATCGAGCAGGTGTTCGTCAACGGCGACCTGGAGCGCCGCGTGCCGCACAACCTGAACCTCTCGTTCAACTATGTCGAGGGCGAGTCGCTGATCATGGGCGTCAAGGGCCTGGCGTTGTCGTCGGGCTCGGCCTGCACGTCGGCGAGCCTGGAGCCCAGCTACGTGCTGCGCGCGCTGGGCCGCAGCGACGAGCTGGCGCACAGCTCGCTGCGCATGACCATCGGCCGTTTCACCACCGAAGAAGAGATCGATTCGGCGATCGCCATGCTCAAGGACACGGTCGCGCGCCTGCGCGAGCTGTCGCCCCTGTGGGACATGTACCGCGACGGCATCGACATCAGCACGATCCAGTGGGCCGCCCACTGAACCGCTTCACTCCATAACTATTCGTTGAGGGCAGAACATCATGGCATACAGCGACAAGGTCATCGACCACTACGAGAACCCGCGCAACGTCGGCGGTTTCGACAAGGGTGACGACACCGTGGGCACCGGCATGGTCGGCGCCCCGGCGTGCGGCGACGTGATGAAGCTGCAGATCAAGGTCAACCCGTCCACGGGCCTGATCGAGGATGCGCGCTTCAAGACCTACGGCTGCGGCTCGGCCATCGCGTCGTCGTCGCTGGTCACCGAGTGGGTCAAGGGCAAGTCGCTCGACGAGGCGATGGCCATCCGCAACACGCAGATCGCGCAGGAGCTCGCGCTGCCGCCGGTCAAGATCCATTGCTCGATCCTGGCCGAGGACGCCATCAAGGCCGCGGTGAGCGACTACAAGGCACGCCACGGCGAGCAGGCCCCGGTCGACGCGCGCGTGGGCGAGTCCGCGCCCGCGAACGCCTGAGGCACCCGGCGATGGCGGTAACCCTGACCGAGCGCGCCGCAAAGCACGTGACGCGCTACATCAGCAAGCGCGGTCGCGGAGTCGGCGTGCGCCTGGGCGTGAAGACGACCGGCTGCTCCGGCCTGGCCTACAAGCTCGAATACGCCGACGACGTGGCGGCCGAGGACCTGGTCTTCGAAGGCCATGGCGTCAAGGTGCTTGTCGATCCGAAGAGCCTGCCCTACATCGACGGCACGGAGCTGGACTTCGTGCGCGAGGGCCTCAACGAAGGCTTCAAGTTCCACAACCCGCGCGAGAAGGACAAGTGCGGCTGCGGCGAGTCCTTCCGCGTCTGAACGATCACCAGAACCTGTTTCGCCTCGAAGGCGCGGCTGCTGTCGCGCCTTTTCGTTGGTGCCTTGCTTTTTCCCATGACATTCGACATCCGACCCACGCCGCCCGATCACCCGCAGGTGCTTGCGCTGATCGCCGAGCTCGATGCCTACCTGCAGTCGGTCTACGCGCCGGACGAGAACCACATCCTCGACCTGTCGGGCCTGCTGCATCCGGCCGTGACCTTCCTGGCTGCCTGGGACGGCGACGCCGTCGTCGGCTGCGGCGCGGTGCGCGCGATGCCGGGCGAGCCCGAGACCGACGGCGCGCCTTACGGCGAGATCAAGCGCATGTTCGTCTCGCCCGCGCGGCGCGGCGCGCGCCTGGGGCATCGCATCCTCGAGGCGCTCGAGACCGTCGCGCACGGGCAGGGCCTGGATCGCGCCTTGCTCGAAACCGGCGAGGAGCTTGCCTCGGCCGCGCGCATGTATCGCCAGGCAGGCTACGTGGAACGCGGCCCGTTCGGCGGTTACCCGGACAACGGCGTGTCGCTCTTCCTGGAAAAGCGATGGAAGACGGACTGAGTCTTGCGGCGACGGATTTCGAGCTGTTCGGCCTGCCCGAACGGTTCGCGATCGACCTGGCCGCGCTCGACGCCAAGTGGAAGCAGCTCCAGGGCGCGGCACATCCCGACCGCTTCGCCACCGAGACGGCCGCCGCGCAGCGCGTGGCGATGCAGTGGGCGATCCGCATCAACGAGGCGTACCGCCGCCTGCGCGATCCGCTCGCGCGCGCCGCCTACCTGTGCGCGCTGCACGGCGCCGACACCCAGGCCGAAAGCAACACCGCGATGCCCGCCGCCTTCCTGATGCAGCAGATGGAATGGCGTGACGCGCTGTCGGAAGCGACGTCGCTGGACGAGGTCGACGCGCTGGCCGACCAGGTCGCCGCCTCGCGCGCCGCGACGCTCAAGTCGCTGCAGGCGCAGATCGACGACGCCCCCAGCGTGGACTGGCGCGCCGTCGCCGGCACCGTGCGCGGGCTGATGTTCGTCGACAAGTTCATGAGCGACATCGACCGCAGAGTCGACGCGCTCTCATAAGAAGACACGAAGACCAAGACAATGGCATTGCTCCAGATCTCCGAACCCGGCCAGGCGCCCGATCCCCACCAACGTCGCATCGCGGTGGGCATCGACCTGGGCACGACGCACTCGCTGGTGGCCGCCGTGCGCCACGGCGTGCCCGAATGCCTGCCCGACGACCAGGGCCGCGTGATCCTGCCCTCGGCGGTGCGCTACCTGGAAGGCGGCGGCCGCCGGATCGGCCACGACGCGCTCGCCGAGCAGGGCGACGATCCGGAAAACACGATCGTCTCGGCCAAGCGCTTCATGGGCCGCACGCTGGCCGACGTGACCGGCCATCAGCGCCTGCCCTATGAGTTCGTCGACCAGCCCGGCATGGTGGGCGTGCGCACGCGGGGTGGCGTCAAGACGGCGGTCGAGGTCTCGGCCGAGATCCTGGCCACGCTGCGCTTCCGCGCCGAGGACACCTTCGACGACGACGTCTACGGCGCCGTCATCACCGTGCCCGCCTACTTCGACGACGCCCAGCGCCAGGCCACCAAGGACGCCGCGCAACTGGCCGGCCTGAACGTGCTGCGCCTGATCAACGAGCCGACCGCGGCGGCCATCGCCTACGGGCTGGACCAAGGTGTGGAGGGCCTGTATGCGGTCTACGACCTGGGTGGCGGCACCTTCGACATCTCGCTGCTGCGCCTGGCGCGCGGCGTGTTCGAGGTCGTGGCCACCGGCGGCGATTCGGCGCTGGGCGGCGACGACTACGACCAGCGCTTTGCCAGCGCGCTGCTGCAGCGCGCCGGCCTGAAGACGCTGGAACAGCTGACGCCGCGCGAGCGCCGGCGCGTGCAGACCGAGGCGCGCCGCGCCAAGGAGGCGCTGAGCGAGGCCGGGACGGCGACCGTGTCGTTCGAGGTCGACGGCCAGGCGCACGAGCTCGAGGTCGACCGCGCCGAGTTCGAGGCCGCCACGACCGAGCTGACCGCCACTACGCTGCGCTTGCTCAAGCGCGTGCTGCGCGACGCCAAGGTTTCCGCCGACGAAGTGCAGGGCGTCGTGATGGTGGGTGGTTCGACCCGCATGCCCGTCGTGCGCGCCGCGATGGCCACGCTGTTCGGCAAGCCGCCACTGACCAACCTGAACCCCGACGAGGTCGTGGCCCTGGGGGCGGCGATCCAGGCCAACGCGCTGGCCGGCAACGCCGCCAGCGGCGACCTGTTGCTGCTGGACGTGACGCCCCTGTCGCTGGGCCTGGAGACCATGGGCGGCCTGGTCGAGCGCATCATCGAGCGCAATTCGACGATCCCGACCGCCAAGGCACAGGACTTCACGACGTTCAAGGACGGCCAGACCGCCATGGCCGTGCACGTGGTGCAGGGCGAGCGCGAGCTGGTCTCGGAGTGCCGCTCGCTGGCGCGCTTCGAACTGCGCGGCATTCCGCCGATGGTGGCCGGCGCGGCGCGCATCCGAGTCACGTTCCAGGTCGATGCCGACGGACTGCTGAGCGTCAGCGCCAGGGAGCTGGGCTCGGGCATCGAGGCCTCCATCGTCGTCAAGCCCAGCTACGGGCTGAGCGACGAGCAGGTGGCCGGCATGCTCAAGGCGGGCTTCGCGTCCGCCGAATCCGACATGGCCGCGCGCAGCCTGCGCGAGGCCCAGGTCGACGCCGAGCGCATGATCCTGGCCACCGAGTCGGCGCTGGCCGCCGACGGCGACCTGCTGGACGCGCAGGAGAGGTCCGTCATCGACGCGCTGCTCGCGCGCGTGCGCGCCACCGCGCGTGACGCGGGCGAGCCGCGCGCGATCGAGGCGGCGGTCGACGCGCTCGCCGAAGGCACCGAAGGCTTCGCTGCGGCCCGCATGAACCGCGGCATCCGCGACGCGCTCGCCGGCCGCAACGTCAACGACATTTGAAGCAGCAGACGATGACCGTCATCAAGATCCTTCCCCATGCCGAGCTTTGCCCCGAGGGCAAGACGATCAGCGCGGCGCCCGGCACCTCGGTGTGCGAGGCGCTGCTGGAGAACGGCGTGGCCATCGAGCACGCCTGCGACATGAGCTGCGCCTGCACCACCTGCCACGTGATCGTGCGCGAGGGATTCAATTCGCTCGGCGAGGCCGACGAAACCGAGGACGACCTGCTCGATCGCGCCTGGGGCCTGACGCCGCAATCGCGCCTGTCATGCCAGGCCATCGTCGCGGCGACGGATCTCGTGATCGAGATTCCGAAATACACGATCAATCACGCGCGCGAGAATCACTGATCGGAATCACCGATCAGTTGTCATTCTGCGCGCAGTCGCAGAATCCACCCCCGCCGGGATTGTCACATTTGTGCTGACGGCCGCTGTCGTGGCAGGGGTGGATCCTGCGACTGCGCGCAGGATGACGGGCAGGCGGGTGAGCAGCAGGCGAGTGACCGGCAGGCGGGGAGCAACAGGCGGGTGACCGACGGCGGATGGCAAAGCCCATGAAAAAGCGGCCCGCAGGCCGCTTCATCGTCGGGGCAGGGCGGATCAGCGCGCCCAGTCCCGCACCATCCCGCGCACGGCGGCGACGGGCCACCATTGATGCCAGGCGGTCGATTGGCCGACGGATTGCGGCGTGGCACGCGTCATGAGCATGCCGTCTCGTTCAAGGGTGGAGATCAGGTCCTCGACGTCGCGCGTGCTGGCGCCGCTGCTGCGGGCCAGGTCCCGCACGCTGACGAAGCGCTGGGACAACTCGCTCACGACGCGGCGCATCGTGGTCTTCTGGAATCGCGGAGGCAGCTCCGGCCAAGCAGTGAGTTTGTATTGCTTCATGATTCCCAACGACTGTCGACGGCCTTGTTTGATTTTGCTCCGGCCGGCAAATGCCGTGTCCGGTGGGTGAGGCCGAATATCACCACGAGGCGCCATTAAAACCGCCCGCCCGCATTTCCGGAAGTGGAGGCGCCTCCAGGTTGTAACCAACTGAGTCGAATAATGCACACTTACACTGCCTCATGATCGTTCTTGGCATCGAATCCTCTTGCGACGAGACCGGCGTCGCGCTGGTCGAGACAATCGACGGCGGCGTGCCGCGCCTGCGTTCGCAGGCCTTGCACAGCCAGATCCGGATGCACCAGGCCTATGGCGGCGTGGTGCCGGAGCTGGCCTCGCGCGACCACGTCCGGCACGTGCTTCCGCTGCTGGAAGCGGCGCTGGCGGACGCGTCCCTGACGAAGGACGACATCGATGTCGTCGCCTTCACGCGCGGTCCCGGCCTGGCGGGCGCGCTGCTCGTGGGCGCCGGCGTGGCCTGCGCGTTGGCGGCCTCGCTGGGCAAGCCGACCCTCGGGGTGCACCACCTGGAAGGGCACCTGATGTCCCCCTTCCTGTCGGTCGATCCGCCCGAGTTCCCGTTCGTCGCGTTGCTGGTCTCCGGCGGCCACACGCAGCTGATGCGCGTCGACGACGTGGGCCGCTACGAGATGCTGGGCGAAACCATCGACGACGCCGCGGGCGAGGCCTTCGACAAGTCCGCCAAGCTGCTCGGGCTGGGCTACCCCGGCGGCCCCGCGCTGGCGGCGCTCGCCGTGCATGGCGACCCCGAGGCCATCGCGCTGCCCCGGCCGCTGCTGCACAGCGGCGACCTGGACTTCTCGTTTTCCGGCCTGAAGACGGCCGTGATGACCGCGATGGGCAAGTTCGGCCCCGCGCCGACGGAGCAGCAGCGCGCCGACCTCGCGGCCAGCACGCAGGCGGCGATCTGCGAGGTGCTGGTCAAGAAATCGCTGCGCGCGCTGCAGCAGACGAAGCTGTCTCGCCTGGTGGTGGCCGGCGGCGTCGGCGCCAACACGCAACTGCGCGAACAACTGAATGCGGCGGCCACGCGGCGCGGGCTGCGCGTGCACTATCCGGAGCTTGCGCTGTGCACCGACAACGGCGCGATGATCGCGCTGGCCGGCGCGATGCGGCTGCAGCGCGATCCGGCGCTGGCGCGCAGGGACTACGCTTTCGACGTCAAGCCGCGCTGGCCGTTGGCGCAGGCCTGAGCCTTCAGCGCGTCATCCTGCGCGAAGTCGCGGGACCCACGCGCCTTGGCGGCGGTGGGTTCCGCGACTGCGCTTCGCTCCGCGCAGAATGACAGGGGGACTCAGTTCACCGAGATCCGGGTCGACGCCGGCTCGCGCTTGACCAGCGTCAGCGTCAGCACGCCGTTGTCCAGCTTGGCCTGCGACGAAGCCTGGTCGATCTCCGACTGCAGCGAGAAGCTGCGGGCGAAGCTGGCGGTGGCGCGCTCGCGCAGGATCAAGCGCTCGCTGGCCTTGGAAGCCTCGGTACCCTCGGCGGCAGCCGGCGCTTCGGCGGCGCGGGCCTCGGCGACGATGCTCACGCGGCGGCCGTCGATGGAGACCTTGACGTCTTCGCGCGAGACGCCCGGCACGTCGAGGGTGACCACGTAGCCGCGCTCGGATTCGCTGACGTCGATGGCGGGGCGGCGCACCGGCGCGCTGTCGGCCGCGGGCTGCGCGAACAGCTGGTCGAAGGCGTTGTCGAACAGACTGTCGAAGTGGCGGGCACGGACGGCGGCGCGGCGGGAAACGGGAACGATGAACATGATGGATTCCTTGGGTTGGGAGGTCGTGGACGTCGTCTCCGCCGCGGATTCCGGCGCGAGCTGATGCGTCGCATGCCCCTCAATTGGCAACGTGCCAATCCATTTCAAGAGCCTATTTTTTAGGCAACCTGCCATTGAAAATCGGCGCGCCGCTCCCACCGTCGGCGGCCTGTCGAGCTTCGCTCGACAGCAGGGCCGAAGCTACCCGCGCCGGCCGGCGTTCCCGGGAAGTGGCCGGTGCGGCCGATTTCGGCTATACTCTCGCGCTTGCCCTCGGTGACTCCTTCTTTGCGGAAGAAGCCGGCGAAGGCAGATCCAGCACGCCCCGGGTCGGTTTCACTCGGGTGCGCAAGTCGTCACAGGAAACCGAGCAGGCCACGCCGCACCTCGCGCATATCACGCCAGGGCGCGCCGCGGCTGCGAATCCGGGGTCATTCCCGGCTGAAGCGCTGCCGGTTTCCGATTCAACATCACAGGAAATCCGCATGACTGAATTCAACAAGGCAGAGATCGTTGCCGCCCACGCCCGTGGCACCGGTGACACCGGCTCCCCCGAAGTCCAGGTCGCTCTGCTGACCGCCCGCATCAACGCGCTGACCCCGCACTTCAAGCTGCACGCCAAGGACCACCATGGTCGCCGCGGCCTGCTCAAGATGGTCAATTCGCGCAAGAGCCTGCTGGCCTACCTGAAGAAGACGGACGCCCCCCGTTACCTCGCGCTGATCGGCAAGCTCGGCCTGCGCAAGTAAAGCACTGATGAGCCACGAGAGCCTGTCTGGAACCCTCCAGGACAGGCTCTTTGCGTTTGGAGTTCGAGCCGTTGCCTTGCCGGCGCTGATGTGTCATTCCACCGAGGTTCGCCCGAGCCTCGCTGGAATGGCATCACGCCACTGAACGGTCGCCTCCCGTCTCCCACGCCACGATACGGCGTCACATAAACATCGGAGAAAGAACAACATGAGCATGTTCAACAAGGTCACCAAGACGTTCCAGTGGGGCTCCCACACCGTTCGCATGGAGACCGGCGAGATCGCGCGCCAGTCCACCGGCGCCGTCCTGGTGGACATCGAAGGCACCGTGGTGCTGGCCACCGTCGTCGCCAAGCGCGAAGCCAAGCCGGGCCAGGATTTCTTCCCGCTGACCGTCGACTACATCGAGAAGACCTACGCCGCCGGCAAGATCCCGGGCAGCTTCTTCAAGCGTGAAGGCCGCCCGAGCGAGCTCGAGACGCTCACCTCGCGCCTGATCGACCGCCCCGTGCGCCCGCTGTTCCCCGAAGGCTTCTTCAACGAAGTGCAGATCGTCGTGCACGTGCTGTCGCTCAACCCGGAAGTCGACGCCGACATCGCCGCGCTGATCGCCTCGAGCGCCGCGCTGTCGATCTCCGGCATCCCGTTCGCCGGCCCGATCGGCGCCGCGCGCGTGGGCTACATCAACGGCGAATACGTGCTGAACCCGGGCAAGACCCAGCGCACCGAGTCCAAGCTGGACCTGGTCGTCGCCGGCACCGAAGCCGCCGTGCTGATGGTCGAGTCCGAGGCCGACCAGCTGCCTGAAGACATCATGCTGGGCGCCGTGGTGTTCGGCCACGACCAGGGCAAGATCGCCATCAACGCGATCCACGAACTGGTGCGCGACGCCGGCAAGCCGCTGTGGCTCGAGACGGGCGAATGGACGCTGCCGGTCAAGGACGAGGCGCTGATCTCCAAGATCGGCGGCCTGGCCCAGGCCAAGATGGAAGCCGCCTACCAGATCCGCAGCAAGCAGGCCCGCACGCAGGCGCTGCGCGTGGCCACCGCCGAAGTCAAGGCCGCGCTGGCCGCCGAAGACGCCAAGATCGATCCGGTCAAGGTCGACGCGATGCTGTTCGACATCGAAGCCAAGATCGTGCGCGACCAGATCCTGGCCGGCGAGCCGCGCATCGACGGCCGCGACACCCGCACCGTTCGCGCCATCGAGATCCGCACCGGCGTGCTGCCGCGCGCCCACGGCTCGGCCATCTTCACGCGTGGCGAGACGCAGGCCGTCGTCGCCACGACGCTGGGCACCGAGCGCGATTCGCAGACCATCGACGCGCTGGCCGGCGAATACTCCGAGCGCTTCATGCTGCACTACAACATGCCTCCGTTCGCCACCGGCGAGACCGGCCGCGTCGGCAGCCCCAAGCGCCGCGAGATCGGTCACGGGCGCCTCGCCAAGCGCGCGCTGGTTGCCGTGCTGCCGTCCAAGGAAGAGTTCCCGTACTCGGTGCGCGTGGTCTCGGAAATCACCGAGTCCAACGGCTCGTCGTCGATGGCATCGGTGTGCGGCGGCTGCCTGTCGCTGATGGACGCCGGCGTGCCGCTGAAGGCGCACGTCGCTGGCATCGCCATGGGCCTGATCAAGGACGGCTCGCGCTTCGCCGTGCTGACCGACATCCTGGGCGACGAGGACCACCTGGGCGACATGGACTTCAAGGTCGCCGGTACCACCCAAGGTATCACCGCGCTGCAGATGGACATCAAGATCCAGGGCATCACCAAGGAAATCATGCAGGTCGCGCTGGCCCAGGCCAAGGAAGCCCGCCTGCACATCCTGGGCAAGATGGTCGAGGCCGTCGCCGGCGCCAGCACCGAGGTGTCGGAGTTCGCCCCGCGCCTGTACGTGATGAAGATCAACCCCGAGAAGATCCGCGACGTGATCGGCAAGGGCGGCGCGACCATCCGCGCGCTGACCGAGGAAACCGGCACGCAGATCAACATCGAGGAAGACGGCACGATCACGATCGCGTCGACCGACGCCGACCGCGCCGCGCACGCCAAGAAGCGCATCGAGGAAATCACGGCCGAGGTCGAAGTGGGCAAGATCTACGAAGGCCCGGTCACCAAGATCCTGGACTTCGGCGCGCTGGTCAACCTGCTTCCGGGCAAGGACGGCCTGCTGCACATCAGCCAGATCGCCCACGAGCGCGTCGAGAAGGTCACCGACTATCTGAAGGAAGGCCAGATCGTCAAGGTCAAGGTGCTCGAGACCGACGAGAAGGGCCGCGTCAAGCTGTCGATGAAGGCGCTGCTCGAGCGCGAGCCGCAGGGCGACCGCCAGCCGCAATAAGCGGTCCGCCGCCGACGCCCGCAACGTGAGCAAAGACGCTTCCAGCGCGACGACCATGCGCGCCATCGAGATCGCCGGCTTCGGCGGTCCCGAGGTGTTGCGCGAGGTCGCGCGCGCGCGCCCGGTCGCGGGCGCGGGCGAGGCGCTGGTGCGCGTGACGGCGTCGGGCGTCAATCGCCCCGACGTGCTGCAGCGCAAGGGGCACTATCCGGTGCCTCCTGGCGCGTCCGACCTGCCCGGTCTCGAACTGGCGGGCGAAATCGTCGGCGGCGACGCCGCGGCGCTGGCGGCCGCAGGCTTTGCTCTCGGCGATCGCGTCTGCGCGCTGGTGGCAGGCGGCGGCTACGCCGAGTACTGCACGGTGCCGGTGGGCCAGATGCTGCCGGTGCCCGCGGGCTTCAGCGACATCGAGGCCGCCGCGCTGCCGGAGAACTACTTCACCGTCTGGTCCAACGTGTTCGACCGCGGCCGCCTGGCCGCGGGCGAGTGGCTGCTGGTGCAGGGCGGCACGAGCGGGATCGGCGTCACGGCGATCCAGCTCGCCAAGGCGTTCGGCGCCAAGGTCGTCGCCACCGCGGGCTCGGAGGACAAGTGCGCCCGCTGCGTCGAGCTCGGCGCCGACCACGCGATCAACTACCGCAGCGAGGACTTCGCCGCCAAGGCGCTGGAGGTCACCGGCGGCAAGGGCGTCGACGTCGTGCTGGACATGGTGGGCGGCGACTACGTCGCACGGGAAGTCTCCTGCATGGCCGAGGAGGGTCGCCTCGTGCTGATCGCCACGCAGGGCGGCACCAAGGCGCAGTTCGATGCGGGTGTCGTGATGCGCAAGCGTCTCGTGATCACCGGCTCGACCTTGCGTCCGCGGCCGCTCGCCTTCAAGGCGGCGATCGCCGGGTCGCTGCGCGACAAGGTGTGGCCGCTGCTGGCCGCGCGCCGGGTGCAGCCCGTCATCCAGCAGGTCTTTCCCGCGGCCGAGGCAGCCCGGGCCCACGCCGCGATGGAAGAAGGCCGGCACGTGGGCAAGCTGATGCTGAGCTGGGTCTAACAAGAACATTGAGCGAACACAAGATGCGCAAGAAACTCATTGCCGGCAACTGGAAGATGCATGGATCGCACTCGGCCAACGCCGAGCTGCTCTCGGGCATCCTGGCCGCGCGCCCGTTCGCGTGCGACGTGGCCGTGTGCGTGCCGTTTCCCTACCTGAGCGAGGTCGCGGTCGCGCTCGCCGGCAGCGATGTGCGCTGGGGCGCGCAGGACTGCTCGCAGCACGACAAGGGTGCGTTCACGGGCGAAGTCTCGGCCGCGATGCTGGCCGAGTTCGGCTGCCGCTACGTGATCGTGGGCCACTCGGAGCGCCGCGCGCTGCACGGCGAGACCGACGCGGTGGTCGCCGACAAGGCCAAGGCGGTGCTCGCGCGCGGGCTGACGCCCATCGTGTGCGTGGGCGAGACGCTGGGCCAGCGCGAGCAGGGCACGGCGCAGGCGACCGTCAAGCGCCAGCTGTCGGCCGTCATCCACGCGCTGGGACACTGCGTCGGCGAGATGGTGGTGGCCTACGAGCCCGTGTGGGCCATCGGCACCGGCGTCACGGCCACGCCCGAGCAGGCGCAGGAGATGCATGCGCTGATCCGCGCCCAGCTGCATGCCGCCACCCCGCATGCCGACGCGATGAAGCTGCTTTACGGCGGCAGCATGAAGCCCGAAAACGCCGCCTCGCTGCTGGCGCAACAAGACATCGACGGTGGCCTGATCGGAGGCGCCGCACTGAAGGCCGCCGATTTCGTCGCCATCTGCCGCGCGGCGGGCTGAAAGCCTCTCGCGCCCATTCGAACAAGATTTCCTGGAGTTCCACGCAAATGCCGTTCCTGACCAACCTTCTCTTCATCCTGCAGATCCTGTCGGCCGTGGCCATGATCGGTCTCGTGCTCATCCAGCACGGCAAGGGCGCCGACATGGGCGCTTCGTTCGGCAGCGGCGCGTCGGGCAGCCTGTTCGGCGCCACCGGCAGCGCCAACTTCCTGTCGCGCACCACGGCGATCTGCGCCACGGTCTTCTTCGCGGTGACGGTGGGCATGTCGATCATGTCGACCGGCCGCGGCACGGTGCATGCCGATGTCAACCGCCTCGATGCCGCCAGCCCGGCACCGGTCGTCGCGAGCGCTCCGGCCAATGCCGCGTCGACCGCCGTGCTCGTGCCGGCCTCGGCGCCGTCGGCGGTGCAGGGCGTGCCGACGCGTTGATGCGACGATCGCGTCATTTTTCTATTGCGGACACAGGTAAACCCGGTTTTTTTCGCTATAGAATGTGAGGCTGTTCAGTGAGCCAAGACCCTCACGCAAACTGAACTGATCAAGTATTACCGGATGGTCTGAAGACCGTTCATGCCGACGTGGTGAAATTGGTAGACACGCTATCTTGAGGGGGTAGTGGCGAAAGCTGTGCGAGTTCGAGTCTCGCCGTCGGCACCAGGTTTTTCGAAGATGAGATGGTCGTGGGTCCTTCAGGGTCGCCATGGCCGACGCGCCCCGCGTCATTCAAGCAGTACCAGGCGAAAACGTCAGGGCGCACTCGGGATCAGCAAGCTGTGATCTGTCGAGGCGCTCTTTTTTCTGCCCCCAGACAAACGACGCAGCCTGAAAGCGACACGAAGCTAGCCATGGACCTGTCCGCCTACCTCCCCGTCATCCTGTTCATCCTGGTCGGCACCGTCATCGGCATCCTGCCCCAGGCGCTGGGCTTCCTGCTCGGCCCCCGTCGTCCCGACGCGCAGAAGAACTCTCCGTACGAATGCGGATTCGAGGCCTTCGAAGATGCGCGCATGAAGTTCGACGTTCGCTACTACCTCGTGGCGATCCTGTTCATCCTCTTCGATCTCGAGATCGCATTCCTGTTTCCCTGGGCCGTCGCATTGAAGGACATCGGCCAGCCGGGCTTCTGGGCAATGATGATCTTCCTGGCGATCCTGGTCGTCGGCTTCATCTACGAATGGAAAAAGGGCGCGCTGGACTGGGAATGATTCCCGGCAACCGGAGCGACAGCTATGGCAGCAAAAGGAAATGAAGGCCTTCTGAAGGAAGGGTTCGTCACCACCTCGGTGGACGTGCTCGTCAACTGGTCCAAGACCGGCTCGTTGTGGCCGATGACCTTCGGCCTGGCGTGCTGCGCGGTCGAGATGATGCACGCGGGCGCGGCCCGCTACGACATCGACCGCTTCGGCATGCTGTTCCGCCCGAGCCCGCGTCAGAGCGACCTGATGATCGTCGCCGGCACGCTGTGCAACAAGATGGCGCCGGCGCTGCGCAAGGTCTACGACCAGATGGCCGAGCCGCGCTGGGTGCTGTCGATGGGCTCGTGCGCCAACGGCGGCGGCTACTACCACTACAGCTACTCGGTCGTGCGCGGCTGCGACCGCATCGTGCCGGTCGACGTCTACGTGCCGGGCTGCCCGCCCACGGCCGAGGCGCTGCTGTACGGCATCCTGCAGCTGCAAGCCAAGATCCGCCGCGAAAACACCATCGCGCGCGCCTGACCCCGCGTTCGAGCGTCTTTCAGGAAGACCGCCCCAAAATGACCCAACGACTCGACGCCCTGCAGGCCGCCCTCGAGGCTGCCCTCGGCGCACGCATCACCCATTTCAAGCGCGAGCGCGGCGAGATCACGATCACCGTGTCCGCGGCCGACTACGTCGCCGTGGCCAGGCAGCTGCGCGACGACAAGACGCTGGCCTTCGAGCAGCTGATCGACCTGTGCGGCGTCGACTATTCGTCGTACAAGGACATGCCCTGGGACGGCCCGCGCTTCTGCGTCGTCACGCACCTGCTGTCGCTGACCAACAACTGGCGCGTGCGCCTGAAGGTGTTCGCGCCCGATGACGACCTGCCGCTGGTGCCTGCGCTGACGCCGGTGTGGAACGCCGCCAACTGGTTCGAACGCGAAGCGTTCGACATGTTCGGCATCATCTTCGAAGGCCACGACGACCTGCGCCGCATCCTGACCGACTACGGTTTCATCGGACACCCGATGCGCAAGGACTTCCCGGTCTCCGGCCACGTCGAGATGCGCTACGACCTCGAGCAGCGCCGCGTGGTCTACCAGCCCGTCACCATCGAGCCGCGCGAGATCACGCCGCGCGTCATCCGCGAAGACAACTACGGCGGCCTGCGTTGATGCGCGCCGCCGTCGTCCTCCCTGCGCCGCTTCTGACCGGACAGCATTGCAATGGCTGAAATCAAGAACTACACGCTCAACTTCGGACCCCAGCATCCGTCCGCGCACGGCGTGCTGCGCCTCGTGCTGGAGCTGGACGGCGAAGTCATCCAGCGCGCCGACCCGCACATCGGCCTGCTGCATCGCGCCACCGAGAAGCTGGCCGAGTCCAAGACCTACATCCAGTCGCTGCCCTACATGGACCGCCTCGACTACGTGTCGATGATGTCCAACGAGCACGCGTACTGCCTGGCCATCGAGCGCCTGCTGGGCGTGGACGTGCCCGAGCGCGCGCAGTACATCCGCGTGATGTTCGACGAGATCACGCGCCTGCTCAACCACCTGATGTGGCTGGGCGCGCACGCGCTCGACTGCGGCGCGATGAACGTGCTGCTGTACGCGTTCCGCGAGCGCGAGGACCTGTTCGACCTGTACGAGGCCGTCTCCGGCGCGCGCATGCATGCGGCGTACTACCGCCCGGGCGGCGTCTACCGCGACCTGCCCGACACGATGCCGCAGTACAAGGCCTCGCGCATCCACAACGCCAAGGCGATCTCGCGCATGAACGAGAACCGCCAGGGCACGATGCTCGATTTCATCGACGACTTCTGCCGCAAGTTCCCGGGCCGCGTCGACGAATACGAGACCCTGCTGACCGACAACCGCATCTGGAAGCAGCGCACCGTGGGCATCGGCGTCGTCACGCCGGAGCGCGCGAAGAACCTGGGCTTCACCGGCCCGATGCTGCGCGGCTCGGGCATCGCCTGGGACTTGCGCAAGACGCAGCCCTACGACGCCTACGCCAAGATGGACTTCGACGTGCCCGTGGGCGTCAACGGCGACGTCTACGACCGCTACCTGGTGCGCGTGCAGGAAATGCGCGAAGCCAACAAGATCATCCAGCAGTGCAGCAAGTGGCTGCGCGCCAACCCCGGTCCGGTCATCACGACCAACCACAAGGTCGCGCCGCCCACCCGCACCGAGATGAAGTCCAACATGGAAGAGCTGATCCACCACTTCAAGCTCTTCACCGAAGGCTTCCACGTGCCCGAAGGCGAGGCGTATGCCGCCGTCGAGCATCCCAAGGGCGAGTTCGGCATCTACATGATCAGCGACGGCGCCAACAAGCCGTACCGCCTGAAGATCCGCGCCCCCGGCTTCTCACACCTGGCCGCGATGGACGAGATGTCGCGCGGCCACATGATCGCCGACGCAGTCGCCGTCATCGGCACCATGGACATCGTGTTTGGCGAGATCGATCGATGATGCAGTCCGAAAACAACTCCACGCACGTGCCTTTCTCGGACGAGATGAAGGCGCGTTTCGCGCGCGAAGTCGCCAAGTTCCCGGCCGACCAGAAGCAGTCGGCCGTGATGGCCTGCCTGACCATCGTGCAGGCCGAGCGCGGCTATGTCTCGCGCGACGCGGAAGACGAGATCGCCGCGTACCTGGGCATGGCGCCGATCGCCGTGTACGAGGTCACGACGTTCTACAACATGTACAACCAGACCCCGGTCGGCAAGTACAAGATCAACGTCTGCACCAACCTGCCGTGCCAGTTGCGCGACGGCCAGGCCGCGCTGGCCCACATCTGCAAGAAGTTGCACGTCGCGGTCGGCGGCACCACCACCGACGGCCTGTTCACCGTGCAGCAGAGCGAATGCCTCGGCGCCTGCGCCGACTCCCCGGTGATGCTGATCAACGATCGCGAAATGATCAGCTTCATGAGCAACGACCGGATCGACGATCTGCTCGACACGCTCGCCCAGGCCAAGTGAGAGGCTGAAGAAACCTTATGGTCGATCTTTCCCGATTCAAGTCGCAAGGCGTCGAGACCGCCTTCCATGGCCGTCACCTCAATCCGCAGATCATGGCGGACCTCGACGGCAAGAACTGGCGCCTGAAGGACTACGAGGCGCGCGGCGGCTACCAGGCCATTCGCAAGATCCTGGCAGGCGAGGGTGGCATGACCCCCGAGCAGGTCGTGGCAGAAGTCAAGACCTCGGGCCTGCGCGGCCGCGGCGGCGCCGGTTTCCCGACCGGCCTGAAGTGGAGCTTCATGCCGCGCCAGTTCCCGGGCCAGAAGTACCTGGTCTGCAACTCCGACGAAGGCGAGCCGGGCACCTGCAAGGACCGCGACATCCTCGCGTTCAACCCGCACATCGTCATCGAGGGCATGATCATCGCGGCCTACGCGATGGGCATCTCCGTGGGCTACAACTACATCCACGGCGAGATCTTCGAGATCTATGAGCGCTTCGAGGAGGCCCTCGAAGAGGCGCGGGCCGCGGGCTACCTGGGCAACAACATCCTGGGCTCGAGCTACAGCTTCCAGCTGCACGCGTTCCACGGCTTCGGCGCCTACATCTGCGGCGAGGAGACGGCGCTGCTTGAATCTCTCGAAGGCAAGAAGGGCCAGCCGCGCTTCAAGCCGCCGTTCCCGGCCAGCTTCGGCATGTACGGCAAGCCCACGACGATCAACAACACCGAGACCTTCGCGGCGGTGCCCTGGATCATCCGCAACGGTGGCGACGCCTACCTGGCCTGCGGCAAGCCCAACAACGGCGGCACCAAGATCTACTCGGTGGTCGGCGACGTCAACAAGCCGGGCAACTACGAGATCCCGATGGGCACGCCGTTCTCGACGCTGCTGGAGCTCGCCGGCGGCGTGCGCACCGGCCGCAAGCTGAAGGCCGTGATCCCCGGCGGTTCGTCGGCGCCGGTGCTGCCCGCGTCGATCATGATGGAGCTGACGATGGACTACGACTCCATCGCCAAGGCCGGCTCGATGCTGGGCTCGGGCGCCGTCATCGTGATGGACGACTCGCGCTGCATGGTCGAGAGCCTGCTGCGCCTGTCCTACTTCTACCAGCACGAATCCTGCGGCCAGTGCACGCCGTGCCGCGAAGGCACGGGCTGGCTGTGGCGCATGGTCGATCGCATCGAGCATGGCCACGGCAAGATGGAAGACATCGAGCTGCTGAACTCGGTGGCCGACAACATCCAGGGCCGCACCATCTGCGCACTCGGCGACGCCGCGGCGATGCCGGTGCGCGCCATGATCAAGCACTTCCGCAGCGAGTTCGTGCACCACATCGAACACAAGACCTGCCAGGTCCCGGCAGCGGTCTGATCGGGACGAGACGACACCCATGATTGAAATCGAACTCGACGGCAAGAAGGTCTCCGTTCCTCCCGGCAGCATGGTGATGCATGCAGCCGATGCGGCCGACACCTACATCCCGCACTTCTGCTATCACAAGAAGCTCTCGATCGCCGCCAACTGCCGCATGTGCCTGGTCGACATCGAGAAGGCGCCCAAGCCCATGCCCGCCTGCGCCACGCCGGTCACGCAGGGCATGATCGTTCGCACCAAGAGCGACAAGGCCATCAAGGCTCAGCAGAGCGTGATGGAGTTCCTGCTGATCAACCACCCGCTCGATTGCCCGATCTGCGACCAGGGCGGCGAGTGCCAGCTGCAGGACCTGGCGGTCGGCTACGGCGGCTCGGCCTCGCGCTACACCGAGGAAAAGCGCGTCGTCTTCCACAAGCCGGCCGGTCCGCTGCTGTCGATGGAAGAGATGAGCCGCTGCATCCACTGCACCCGCTGCGTGCGCTTCGGCCAGGAAGTGGCCGGCGTGATGGAGCTGGGCATGGCGCATCGCGGCGAGCACGCCGAGATCCAGACCTTCGTCGGCCGCTCGGTCGACTCCGAGCTGTCCGGCAACATGATCGACATCTGCCCGGTGGGCGCGATCACCTCCAAGCCGTTCCGCTACCAGGCTCGCACGTGGGAGCTGTCGCGCCGCCGCAGCGTCAGCCCACATGACTCGGTCGGCGCCAACATCGTCGTCCAGGTCAAGAACAACCAGGTGCTGCGCGTCGTTCCCTACGAGAACGAGGACATCAACGAGTGCTGGATCGCGGACCGCGACCGCTTCTCGTACGAGGCCCTGAACTCCGACGCCCGCCTGACCGCCCCGATGATCAAGCAGGGCGGCCAGTGGCAGACGGTCGACTGGCCCACCGCCTTGAACTACGTCGTCGACGGCGTCAAGCGCGTCAAGGGCGAGTTCGGCGTCGCGGGCATCGGCGCGCTGGCCCATCCGGGTTCGACGGTCGAAGAGATGCACCTGCTGGCCAAGCTCGTGCGCGCCCTGGGCAGCGAAAGCGTCGACCACCGCCTGCGCCACGCCGACTTCACGCACACCGGCGGCGTGCGCTGGCTGGGCACGTCGATCGCGTCGCTGACCAAGCTCGATCGCGCGCTGGTGATCGGCTCGTTCCTGCGCAAGGATCACCCGCTGCTCGCGCAGCGCCTGCGCCAGGCCGCGCGCCAGGGTGCCGAGATCCACAACGTCAACGCGCTGGCCGAGGACTGGCTGATGCCGGTCGCCACGCAGCTGACCGTCGCCCCCGGCGCCTGGCTCGGCGCGCTGGCCGACATCGCCCATTGCGTCGCCAAGGCCCAGGGCGGCAACGCGCCGTTCGCCGGCAACTGCACGCCGCAGGCCGAAGCGATCGCCGCCTCGCTGCTCAATGGCACGGCCAAGGCCGTCCTGCTGGGCAACGCCGCCGCGCAACATCCGCAGGCCTCGACGCTGCTCGCGCTGGCCCAGTGGATCGCCAACGCCACCGGCGCCACCTGCGGCTACCTGGGCGAAGCCGGCAACAACGTCGGCGCGCAGCTGGTCAACGCGCTGCCCGGCGCGGGCGGCCTGAACGCCGGCCAGATGCTGTCGCAGCCGATGAAGGCGCTGTTCCTGCTCAACGTCGAGCCCGAACTCGACGCCGCCAACGCCGCCGCGGCGCGTGCGGCGCTGGGCGGTTCGGGCCTGGTCGTCGCGATGACGCCGTTCCGCAACGCCGCCGCCGACGTCGCCGACGTGCTGCTGCCGATCTCGCCGTTCACCGAGACCGCCGGCACGTTCGTCAACGCCGAAGGCCGCGTGCAGTCCTTCCAGGGCGTCGCCCGCCCGCTGGGCGAGACGCGCCCGGCCTGGAAGGTGCTGCGCGTGCTGGGCGACATGCTGGGCCTGCCGGGCTTCGCCCAGCAGTCGGCCGATGAAGTGCTGGCCGAGGCGCTGGACGACACGACGACGCTGGCCTCGCGCCTGAGCAACGACGCGGCGCTGCCGGCCTCGCTGCCGACGGAAGCGGTCTCCGGCTTCGAGCGCATCGCCGACGTGCCGATCTATTCGACCGACAGCCTGGTGCGCCGCGCGCTGTCACTGCAGCTGACCGCCGACGCGCGCGCGCCGCAGGCCTCGCTGCCCGAGAAGCTGTGGGCCGACCTGGGCCTGGCGGCCGGCGACAAGGTGCGCGTGAGCCAGGGCGGGGCGGATGCCGTGCTCGCGGCCCGTCTCGACAAGACGCTCGCCCCGACGGCCGTGCGTGTACCGGCCGGCCACGTGCTGACGGCGGCGCTGGGCGCCTCCTTCGGCGCCATCTCGGTGGCCAAGGCCTGAACCCGCGGAGCGAAGAAAAACTCATGTTCGATTCACTCAATCAATGGGGCGTCGCCCACCTGGGCACCGTCCTGTGGCCACTGGTGTGGGCGCTGGTGCGCATCGTGGCCGTCATCCTGCCGTTGCTGGGCCTGGTGGCCTACCTGACGCTGTGGGAGCGCAAGGCGATTGCCTGGTCGCAGATCCGTCCGGGCCCGAACCGCGTCGGTCCGCTGGGCCTGCTCACGCCGATCGCCGATGCCGTCAAGCTGATCTTCAAGGAGATCATCCGCCCGACGGCCGCCAACAAGGGCCTGTTCTTCGTCGCCCCGGTGATGACGATCATGCCGGCGCTGGCCGCGTGGGCGGTGGTGCCGTTCGACCCGGGCATCGTGCTGGCCGACGTCAACGCGGGCCTGCTGTTCGTGATGGCCATCACCTCGCTGGAAGTCTATGGCGTGATCGTCGCCGGCTGGGCGTCCAACTCCAAGTACGCCTTCCTGGGCGCGCTGCGCGCCTCGGCGCAGATGGTCAGCTACGAAATCGCGATGGGCTTCTGCCTGGTCGTGGTGCTGATGGTCTCGGGCACCATGAACCTGGGCGACATCGTCATGCAGCAAGGCCGCGGCATGATGGCCGCGCACGGCCTGACCTTCCTGTCGTGGAACTGGCTGCCGCTGCTGCCGATCTTCTTCGTCTACTTCATCTCGGGCCTGGCGGAGACCAACCGCGCCCCGTTCGACGTCGTCGAAGGCGAGTCCGAGATCGTCGCCGGCCACATGGTCGAGTATTCGGGCATGGCGTTCGCGATGTTCTTCCTGGCCGAATACGCCAACATGATCCTGGTTTCGACGCTGTGCGTGATCATGTTCCTGGGCGGCTGGCTCGCGCCGTTCGGCTTCCTCGACTTCATCCCGCACTTCATCTGGCTGTTCGCCAAGGTGTTCTGCGTGGTGTCGATGTTCCTGTGGGTGCGTTCGACGTTCCCGCGCTATCGCTACGACCAGATCATGCGTCTGGGCTGGAAGATCTTCATCCCGGTCACGCTCGTCTGGCTGGTCGTCATCGGCCTGTGGATGCAGTCGCCGCTGTCGATCTGGAAATAAGGCGAGGCTAGAAAAACCATGTCTGCTACCACTCTGTCCAAGCCGTCGTTCTCGTTCAAGGACTTCTTCTCGAGCTTCCTGCTCGTGGAGCTGTTCCGCGGGATGCGCCTGACCGGCAAGTACTTCTTCTCGCCCACGATCACCGTGCAGTTCCCGGAAGAGAAGACGCCGATGAGCCCGCGCTTCCGCGGCCTGCACGCGCTGCGCCGCTACGACAACGGCGAAGAGCGCTGCATCGCCTGCAAGCTGTGCGAGGCCGTGTGCCCCGCGATGGCCATCACGATCGAGTCCGACGTGCGCAGCGACGGCACGCGCCGCACCACGCGCTACGACATCGACCTGACCAAGTGCATCTTCTGCGGCTTCTGCGAAGAGAGCTGCCCGGTCGACTCCATCGTCGAGACGCACATCTTCGAATACCACGGTGAGAAGCGGGGCGACCTGTACTTCACCAAGGACATGCTGCTCGCCGTGGGCGACCGCTACGAACGCGAAATCGCCGCCGCCAAGGAGGCCGACGCCAAGTACCGCTGAAGGCGCGCCGCGCCGCAGGTGGTCTAAGGCCTTGCATTGCCATGACAACAACATCCGCCCTGTTCTACATCTTCTCGGCCGTGCTGCTGGCCTCGTCGTTCGGTGTGATCACCGCGCGTTCGACCGTGCACGCCGCATTGTTCCTGGTGCTCGCGTTCTTCAACGCCGCGTGCCTGTGGATGATGCTCAAGGCCGAGTTCCTGGCCATCGCGCTGGTGCTCGTCTACGTCGGTGCCGTCATGGTGCTGTTCCTGTTCGTGGTGATGATGCTGGACATCAACACCGAGGAACTGCGCGTGGGCTTCTGGAAGGCGTTCCCGCTCGCCGCGCTGGTGGGCGTGCTCATCGCCCTGGAGATGGCGCTCGTGCTGATGGGCGGCTTCAGCCACGGCGCTGCGCCGGTGGCCGACGCGACCGCGCTGCGCATGGGCAACACGCGCCTGCTGGGCATCGAGGTCTACACGAACTACCTGTACCCGCTGCAGATCGCCGCCGTGCTGCTGCTGGTGGCCATCATCGCCGCCATCGCGCTGACGCTGCGCGAGCGCAAGGACACCAAGGCGATCGACCCCAGCCTGGCGCTGCGCGCGCGCAAGGCCGAGCGCCTGCGCATCGTGAAGATGGCGCCGACGATCGAGGTCGCATCCGTCCCGGCCGCCCCCGCGGCAGAGCCGGGCAAAGAGGGAGGCAAGGCATGAATTTCACTGACATCACGCTGCCGCACTACCTGACTCTCGGCGGCATCCTGTTCGCCCTGTCGGTGATCGGCATCTTCCTGAACCGCCGCAACCTGATCGTGCTGCTGATGGCCATCGAGCTGATGCTCCTGGCCGTCAACATGAACTTCATCGCCTTCTCGCACTACCTGGGCGACATGGGCGGCCAGGTGTTCGTGTTCTTCATCCTGACGGTGGCTGCGGCCGAATCCGCGATCGGCCTGGCCATCCTGGTCGTGCTGTTCCGCAACCGCGCCACCATCGCCGCCGACGAACTCGACGCGCTGAAGGGCTAAGAAGAAAAAATGTCTGCCAACATCTCCCTCACCGAACTTGTCCTCGTGCCGGTGGCGCCGCTGGTCGGCGCGATCGTCGCGGGCCTCTTCGGCAAGCAGATCGGCCGTGCCAACGCGCACCGCATCACGATCCTGGGCGTCTTCATCGCGTTCGTGATCTCGGCGATGACGCTCAACGCCGTCGTCAACGACGGCTTCCATTTCTCGGGCACCGTCTACGAGTGGATGAACGCCGGCGGCCTGAAGATGGAAGTCGGCTTCCTGATCGACGGCCTGACCGCGATGATGATGTGCGTGGTGACCTTCGTGTCGCTGATGGTGCACATCTACACCATCGGGTACATGGAAGAGGATCCGGGTTACCAGCGCTTCTTCTCGTACATCTCGCTGTTCACGTTCTCGATGCTGATGCTCGTGATGAGCAACAACTTCCTGCAGCTGTTCTTCGGCTGGGAAGCGGTGGGCCTGGTCTCGTACCTGCTGATCGGCTTCTGGTTCAAGAAGCCCTCGGCCGTGTTCGCCAACCTCAAGGCCTTCCTGGTCAACCGCGTCGGCGACTTCGGCTTCATCCTGGGCATCGGCCTGATCGCCACCTACGCGCACACGCTCAACTACGCGGAAGCATTCGACGCCTTCACCAAGGCCGGCGGCCTGGCCACGCAAGGCTTCGGCCTGGGCACCGACTGGCTGCTGATCACGGTCACCTGCATCTGCCTGTTCATCGGCGCGATGGGCAAGAGCGCGCAGTTCCCGCTGCACGTGTGGCTGCCCGACTCGATGGAAGGCCCGACGCCGATCTCCGCGCTGATCCACGCCGCCACCATGGTGACGGCCGGCATCTTCATGGTCACGCGCATGTCGCCGCTGTTCGAGCTGTCCGACACCGCGCTCAACGTCGTGCTGGTGATCGGCTCGATCACCGCGCTGTTCATGGGCTTCCTGGGCATCATCCAGAACGACATCAAGCGCGTCGTCGCGTATTCCACGCTGTCGCAGCTGGGCTACATGACCGTGGCGCTGGGCCTGTCGGCCTACCCGGTGGCCGTGTTCCACCTGATGACCCACGCGTTCTTCAAGGCGCTGCTGTTCCTGGCGGCCGGCTCCACGATCATGGGCATGCACCACGACCAGGACATCCGCAACATGGGCGGCCTGCGCAAGTACATGCCCATCACGTACTGGACGTCGCTGATCGGCTCGCTGGCCCTCATCGGCACGCCGTTCTTCGCGGGCTTCTACTCGAAGGACTCGATCATCGAGGCCACGCACGCGAGCCACCTGCCGGGCGCGACCTTCGCGATGTGGGCGGTGACGGCCGGCGTGTTCGTCACGGCGTTCTACTCGTTCCGCATGTTCTTCCTGGTCTTCCACGGCCAGGAGCGCTTCCGCAACCCGCCGTTCCCGATGGCGCACGACGAACCGACGCCGGCGCTGGAAGAGGACGACTCACACGGCCATGCCGCGCACGACGCGCACGGCCACGCGCCCGCGCACGCGGCGCACGCGCACGACGACCACGCGCATGCCGACCACGGCCATGGTCACGACGACCACGGCCACGCGCACGAGCCGCACGAGTCGCCGTGGGTGGTGACGCTGCCGCTGGTGCTGCTGGCGATCCCGTCGGCCGTCATCGGTTTCTTCACCATCAAGCCGATGCTTTACGGCAGCTTCTTCGGCAGCTCGATCTTCTACAACACCGAGAAGCACCCGGCGATGGAAGAACTCGCCAAGGACTTCAACGAGGCCGGCGGCGCCCTCGGCATGGGCCTGCACGCGTTCGTCTCGGTGCCGTTCCTGCTGGCGCTGGCCGGCGTGGTGCTGTCCTACGTGATGTACATCGTCAAGCCCTCGCTGGCCGTGAGCGTCGGCAAGGTCTTCGCGCCGATCACCCGCATCCTCGAGAACAAGTACTACTTCGACTGGTTCAACGAGAAGGTGCTGGCCGCCGGCGCGCGCCTGCTGGGCCGCGGCCTGTGGAAGGGCGGCGACCAGGGCCTGATCGACGGCCTGGCCGTCAACGGCTCGGCGCGCCTGGTGGGCGTGGTCGCGGGCGTCGTGCGCCTGGTGCAGACCGGCCATCTCTATTGGTACGCACTGGTGATGATCCTGGGTGTCTTCGGTTTGATGACCTGGCAGCTCTGGCCTTACTTCCAGACCATCGCTCACTGATCAACGCCGGCGGAGAACAAGAATGATTTTTCTGAACCTGGCCATCTGGCTGCCGATCCTGGCAGGGGTGGTGTTGCTGGCGCTGGGACGCGATGACAACGCGCGTGCCGTGCGCTGGATGGCGCTCGTCTTCGCGCTCGCGTCGTTCGTGGTCACGATCCCGCTGATCACCGGCTTCGACATGACGCAGGCGGGCATGCAGTTCGCGACCGACTTCACCTGGATCGAGCGCTTCAACGCGCACTACCACGTGGCGGTCGACGGCATCTCGGTGTGGTTCGTGCTGCTGACGGCGCTGATCACCGTGGTCGTCGTGATCTCGGCCTGGGAGGTGATCACAGAGCGCGTGACCCAGTACATGGCCGCGTTCCTGATCCTGTCGGGCGTGATGATCGGCGTGTTCGCGGCGGTCGACGGCCTGCTGTTCTACACGTTCTTCGAGGCCACGCTGATCCCGATGTACATCATCATCGGCGTGTGGGGCGGCCCGAAGCGAATCTACGCGTCGTTCAAGTTCTTCCTGTACACGCTGCTCGGCTCGCTGCTGATGCTGGTCGCGCTGGTGTACCTGTACATCCAGTCCAACAGCTTCGACATCCTCACCTGGCACAAGCTGCCGCTGTCGATGACCGCGCAGACCGGCCTGTTCTTCGCGTTTCTCGCGGCGTTCGCGGTCAAGGTGCCGATGTTCCCGGTCCACACGTGGTTGCCGGACGTCCACGTCGAAGCGCCCACCGGCGGCTCCGCCGTGCTGGCCGCGATCATGCTGAAGCTGGGCGCGTACGGCTTCCTGCGCTTCTCGCTGCCGATCGCGCCGGACGCCAGCCACCACTGGGCCTGGCTGATCATCGCGCTGTCGCTGATCGCCGTCGTCTACATCGGCCTGGTCGCGATGGTGCAGACCGACATGAAGAAGCTGGTCGCCTACTCGTCGATCGCGCACATGGGCTTTTGCACGCTGGGCTTCTTCATCTTCAACTCGCTGGGCATGCAGGGCGCCATCGTGCAGATGATCTCCCACGGCTTCGTTTCGGCTGCGATGTTCCTGTGCATCGGCGTGCTGTACGACCGCGTCCATTCGCGCGACATCGCGGCCTACGGCGGCGTGACCAACACGATGCCGTGGTTCGCCACGTTCGCGGTGCTGTTCGCGATGGCCAATTGCGGCCTGCCGGGCACCGCCGGGTTCGTCGGCGAGTGGATGGTCATCCTGGCCACCACCGGCTTCAACTTCTGGGTGGCCGCGCTGTCGGCCACGGCGCTGATCTTCGGCGCCGCCTACACGCTGTGGATGGTCAAGCGCGTCTACTTCGGCCCGGTCACCAAGGGCAGCGTCAGCCGCCTGCAGGACATCAACGCCCGCGAATTCTTCATGCTGGCGGTGCTGGCCGTCGCCGTGCTGGCGATGGGCCTGTACCCCAAGCCCTTCACCGACGTCATGCAAGGCTCGGTGGACGCATTGCTGAAGCACGTCGCCCAGTCCAAGCTGATCTGAGCGCCGCGGAAAGATTCTCATGATGCATTTCACTTCGTTGCCGATCTACCCCGAGATCTTCCTGCTGCTGATGGCGTCGGTCGTGACCTTGCTGGGCACGGGCGCCTCGGAGGCGCGCCAGAAGACCACCTACGTGGTGACGCAGATCTCCCTGGGCGTCCTCGCCCTGATGCACCTGAGCGAGCTGCAGCTCGCGCAGACCGTCTACGCCATGCAGCGCATGGTCGTGATCGATCCGCTGGGACACCTGCTGGCCCTGTCGGGCACGCTGGCCACGATGATCACGCTCGGGTTCTCGCGCCCGTACCTGGCCTCGCGCGACCTGCTCAAGGGTGAGTTCCTGTCGCTGGCGATGTTCTCGCTGCTGGGCATCTCCGTGATGGTGTCGGCCAACAACTTCCTGGTCGTCTACGTCGGCCTGGAGCTGATGAGCCTGTCGCTGTATGCGCTGACCGCGCTGCGCCGCGACCACGCCGTGTCCACCGAGGCCGCGATGAAGTACTTCATCCTCGGCGCGCTGGCCTCCGGTTTCCTGCTCTACGGCCTGTCGATGATGTACGGCGCGACCGGCACGCTCGAGATCCCGGGCGTGTTCGAGGCGCTGCACAAGGGCGCGGTCAACCAGCAGGTGCTGGCCTTCGGCCTGGTGTTCATCGTCTCCGGCCTCGCGTTCAAGCTGGGCCTGGCGCCGTTCCACATGTGGGTGCCCGACGTCTATCAGGGCGCTCCCACTTCGGTCACGCTGCTGATTTCCGGCGCGCCCAAGCTGGCCGCCTTCGGCATCACCTTCCGCATCCTGGTCGAGGCCTTGTCGGGCCAGGCGCTCGACTGGCAGCCGATGCTGATCGTGCTCTCGGTGGTGTCGATGACGCTGGGCAACCTGGCCGCCATTGCGCAGAGCAATCTCAAGCGCCTGCTGGCCTACTCGGCGATCGCGCAGCTGGGCTTCATGCTGCTGGGCTTCACGCCGCCCGTGGCCGACATGAAGTCCGTGCTGGCGGCCAACGGCTACAGCTCGGCGCTGTTCTACATCGTCACGTACGTGCTGACGACGCTGGGCACCTTCGGCCTGATCATGGTGCTGTCGCGCAACGGCTTCGAGAGCGAAGAGATCTCCGACCTGGCCGGCCTGGGCAAGCGCTCGCCGTGGATCGCGGGCGTGATGGCGCTGTTCATGTTCTCGCTCACGGGCATCCCGCCGCTGGTCGGCTTCTACGCGAAGTTCGCCGTCCTGCAGGCGCTGGTGAGCACGGGCGACCATGGCTACATCGTTCTGGCGGTCGTGGCGGTGCTGCTGTCGCTGATCGGCGCGTACTACTACCTGCGCATCGTCAAGACGATGTTCTTCGACGAGCCGGCCGATTCGACGCCGGTGCGCGGCGAAGTCGGCGCCACCGTGCTGCTGGCCCTCAATGGCCTGGCGGCGCTGGGCTTCGGCCTGTTGCCGGACGGCCTGATGAGTGTCTGCCGCGACGCGGTGCTCAAGGCCCTCACGACCTGATCACCGGATCGAGCGCGTGACCGACAAGAACGTGGAGCCCATCGTCGCCGGCGGTTCCCCGGTCCGCGTGATGGAGGGCGTCGACCAGCATCTCGTCGAACGCCGCCTTCGCTCCGAGAGCGTCTACGAAGGCCACTTCCTGAAGGTTCGCCGCGACGAGATCCGGCTGCCCAGCGGCAAGCTGGCCCAGCGCGAACACGTGGTGCATCCCGGCGCGGTGATGATCGTGCCGATGACCGACGACGGCCGCCTGATCGTCGAGCGCCAGCACCGCTATCCGCTGGACCGCGTGCTGCTGGAGCTTCCCGCCGGCAAGCTCGATCCGCAGGAGACCACGCTGCACTGCGCCCAGCGCGAACTGCGAGAGGAAACCGGCTACAGCGCGCGCGAGTGGGCCTACGCGGGCTGCCTGCACAACGCGCCGGCGTACTCCAACGAGTTCATCGACATCTGGTTCGCACGCGGCCTCGTCGCCGGCGCGCAGCAGCTCGACGACGGCGAATTCCTCGAGGTGTTGACGATGCCCGAGTCGGCGCTGTTCGCCCTGGCCGCGAGCGGCGAACTGACCGACGCCAAGACGATGGTGGCGCTGCTCAAGCTGCAGCTGTGGCGCAGCGGCGCCTGGACGCCCACCTGGCAGCCCGCCGAGTGAGGGCGCGGCCGTGAAGGTGCTGGATCTGCGCTGCGGCCTCGGGCACGGCTTCGAGGGCTGGTTCGCGTCCGAAGCCGACTACGGCTCGCAGCGCGAGCGCGGATTGCTCGATTGCCCCGTCTGCGGCAACGCCGACGTCAAGCGCCTGCCCAGCGCACCTCGCCTCAACCTCTCGGGCGCGCGCGCACCGGAAGCGGCCGAGCCGCAGGCCGCGCCCGCAGCTGCGGCGGAGACGGCGCTGCCGGCCCACGCCGCCGCCGCCCGCTTCGTCGAGGCCGTGGCCGAACTGCTGAAGAACACGCAGGACGTCGGACCGCGCTTCGCGGAGGAGGCACGCCGCATCCACTACGGCGAGAGCGAGGCCAAGGCGATCCGCGGCCAGACCACGCCGCAGGAGCGCGAGGCGCTCGCCGACGAGGGCATCGAGGTCTTCACGCTGCCGCTGGGTCTTCCGCCGAAGACGCCGCTGCAGTAGCGTCGCGCGAGCCGTCGCCTGGCGCGAACGGCCTCAGCGCGACGCGTGCCACCCGGGTGGCTCCGAGATGCGAGCGCGGGCCGTCGGCCTTGTCCGTGGCGCGTACCATCACCCAGTCGATGCGCGAGACATCGTCGCCGGCACCCAGCTCGCCCAGGTGGCGCATGAACTGCGCGCACAGCAGCGCCGAGGATTCCTCGCGCGCGGCCTGGCTTGGCACCCCGGCGGCCGCCGCGAAGGAGCCCGGAGGCAGCATGCGCGTGCGATGCAGCGTGGCGATGCCCAGGATGTTCTGCTCGCAGCCCGCGGGATCGCCGCCGTAGGCGCGTTCGAGGCCGGTCGGGGCCGGCGTGGGCTCTGTCGCGAGAAACGCCTTCAGGTGCGCGGCCGACTGGCGCATCGCCTCCTCGCTGTCCAGGCCGCTGATGTGACGCAGCACGTTGGCCAGGTCGGCATGCGGGGCAGCGCGGGACTCGCTGCGCAGGTCGAGGATCCAGACTTCGGTCGGTGCGCTGGCGCGCTCGCCACGGCGCGGGCGTTCGCCAGTGACGAGCGACCCGTAGGCGACGTCCTGGCCCCAGTATTCTCTGCAGGGGTGCATGGGTGATTTGTCTCGGTGCGCGGCGCCGTGGCGGTTGGATTGCAACCGCCGGCGCGCGTCATTCGTTGTGCGCGCACTGTAGGGGCAGCGTCGCCGGCGATCCAATGCCGAGTGGATAGTCGCCCATGCCGCGAATGCATGACGCGGCGGTGGATTGGCACGCGCCTTGTGCTACGTGGATTGCCGTCCCCCGCCGGCTCATGCACGCCGGTGAAGGACGGCCTCAATCGGGCAGCATCACGCCGGGATTGAACAGTCCGTCCGGATCGAGCGCCGCCTTGATCGCCTTCATCATTGCCAGCGCCGACGCCGGCTTGCGTGCCGCCAGCTCCGCGCGCTTGAGTCGCCCGATGCCGTGCTCGGCGGAGAACGTGCCGCCGAAGCGCTCGACGACGGCGTAGACGCATGCATTGGCCGCCGTCTCGTGGCGGGCGAGGAAGTCTGCCGCCTCGTCGGCCTCGGGCGCCTGCAGGTTGTAGTGCAGGTTGCCGTCGCCCAGATGGCCGAAGGTGACGTGGCGTGCGCCGGGCACGACCGACTCGAGTGCGGCGTCGGCGGCGGCGACGAAGTCGGCCAGCGCGGACAGCGGCACCGCGATGTCGTGCTTGATGTTGAGGCCCTCGACGCCTTGCGCGAGTGGAATCGCCTCGCGCAACTGCCATAGCGTGCGCGCCTGCAGCTCGTTGCTCGCGACGGCGATGTCCACGGCCTCGCCGGCGGCCAGGGCCTGCGCCAGCGCGGACTCGGCGCGCTCGCGCAGCACCTGCTCGCCGGTGGGCGAGGCCAGCTCGATCAGCACGGACCACAGCGGCGCGCCGGCGGCGTCGGCCAGTGGCAGCGGTACGCGCAGCGCGCTGAAGTGGCGTTCGACCAGCGCCAGCGACGCGGCGTTCATCGCCTCGTAGCCCACCAGCTCGGCGTCGAACGCGTCGCGCAGCCGCCGCATCAGCGCCACGGCGGCGGTCAGCGTGCGGCAGCTCGCCCATGCAGTAACGCCCCCGCGCGGCCGCGGGAACAGTCGCAGCGTGGCCGCGGTAATGATGCCCAGCGTGCCCTCGCTGCCGACGAACAGGTCGCGCAGGTCGTAGCCGGTGTTGTCCTTGCGCAGGCCGTGCAGGTGGCTCCAGAGTTCGCCTTGCGCGGTCACCACCTCCAGGCCCAGGCACAGTTCGCGCGCGTTGCCGAAGCGCAGCACCTGCGTGCCGCCGGCGTTGGTCGCCAGGTTGCCGCCGATGGTGCAGGTGCCCTCGGCGGCCAGGCTCAGGGGGAACAGCAGGCCCGCCTCGGCCGCGGCGGCCTGCAGCTCCTGCAGCACCAGGCCGGCCTCGACGGTGATGGTCTGGTTGTCGGCGTCGATGCGGCGGATCGCGCGCAGACGTTTCGTGCTGAGGACGACCTGGGTGCGCGAGGCATCGGGGGCGGCGCCGCCGACGAGCCCGGTGTTGCCGCCTTGCGGCACGAGACTGATGCCGGGTTCGCGCCCGCAACGCCGCACGACGGCGGCCGCTTCGTCGGCGCTGCCGGGCAGCACGACGCACAGGGCGCGCCCGCGATAGCGCTTGCGCCAGTCGCGTTCGAAGGCCAGGAGTTCGTCGCCGTCGCCGGCGAGCACGTGGACCTCGCCCACGATCGCGCGCAGGTCGTCGAGCAGCGAGGCCATCTCAGTGGGCGGTGCCGGCATCGGCGTTGGGGTCGTCTGCCGGCGGCAGGCGCCTGGCCACCGAGTGGCGCCAGCGCACCTGGGCCGCGCAGGCCACGAACAGCACGATGGCCAGCGCCACTTCGGCACCGGCACACCAATTGGCCGGGGCGCGGTCGGTGATGCGCACCAGCCCCTCCGCGACGTAGAGCCAGATGGCCAGGCTGACCCAGCGGTAGGTGTACATGCGGTGCTTGAGCAGGCCGGGCAGGGCGATGACCAGCGGCAGCGCCTTGAGCACCAGCGTGCCGTGTCCGAGGCGGGCCCAGACCAGCTCCCAGGCGATGCTCAGCACGATCAACGCGATGGCCGCAGTCACCGCGACCGCGCGGATCGCGGTGGTGACGCGATCGGGCGCGGCGGGGCTTGTTGCGGACTCATCGGGCATGTTTGGCATGATAGTCGCCATGACGGTTTCCAAGACCTTGACGACCCCCCTCGGCGCGCTGCTCGCAGGCCCCATGCAGACCCTGCGCAACTGGCCGTGGTTCGAGACGCTGCGCACGCTGCGCGCGCGTTTTCGCGACGACCGCCTGGGCCTGACTGCCAGCAGCCTGACCTTCACGACGCTGATCTCGCTGGTGCCGCTGCTGACCGTGATGCTGGCCGTGTTCACCGCCTTTCCGATGTTCAGCGCCTTCCAGGCCGGCCTGGAGAAGTATTTCCTGCAGTCGCTGGTGCCGCCCAACATCGCCAAGCCGGTGCTGGGCACGCTGACCATGTTCGCGACCAAGGCGAGCCGCCTGGGCGCGTTCGGCCTGATCGCGCTGGGCTTCACGGCGATGGCACTGATGCTGACCATCGATCGCACGCTCAACGCGATCTGGCGCGTGAGAAAGCCGCGCCCGATCGGCCAGCGCGTGCTGCTTTACTGGGCTGCCGTCACGCTGGGGCCGCTGATCCTGGGCGCCAGCCTGACGCTGATGTCGTACGCGTTGTCGGCCTCCAGCGGCATGGTCAAGCAGATGTCCGGCGGCATGAGCTTCTCCCTGTCGATTGCGGAGTTCCTGGTGCTGGGCGGCGCGATGAGCGCGCTGTACCACTACGTGCCGCACGCGCCGGTGGCGTGGCGGCACGCACTGGCGGGCGGCTTGTTCGTCTCCACGGGCTTCGAGGTGGCGCGGCGGTCGCTGGGCTGGTACCTGACGCACATGACCTCGTACTCGAGCATCTACGGCGCGTTCGCGACCGTGCCGATCTTCCTGCTGTGGATCTACCTGGGCTGGGTCATCGTGCTGCTGGGGGCGGTGATCGCGGCCTATGCGCCGAGCCTGAAGCTCAACCTGGTGCAGCACGGCCGGCGGCCGGGGCAGCCGTTTGCGCTGGCGCTGGAGATCGTGCGGCGGCTGCAGCGCAGCCACGCGGCGGGCGAGCATGGCCTGTCCGGCATCGCGCTGGCCTCCAGCCTGCGCATCGATCCGCTGCAGATCGAGACGGCCCTGGAGGCGCTGGCCGCGCTCGACTGGGTCGGCCGCCTCGACGAGGAAGGCCAGCCGCGCTACGTGCTGCTGTGCGACCCGGCACGCACGCCGCTGGCGCCGCTGGTGGACGTGCTGCTGCTGGCCCCGATCGACGCGCTCGCGCCGGCGCGGGACAAGCTCGGTATTGCGGCGATCCAGCTGGCGGAGGTGTTGCCGGCCTAGCCTAGGCGGTGTGCACGACGACCATCAGCGCGTGCACCACGGCCGACGTCGGATTCGAGATCGAATGCGGCACGTCGACGACGTAGCGCGCCGTCTCGTTGGCCTGCAGCGTCGACACGTCGGTGCCTGAACGCACCTGCAGCGAGCCGTCGCCCAGCACGGTCAGGTGCTCGCGCGAGCCCGGCTCGTGCGCCTCGGATTCGAGCCGGCCGCCCGGCTGCACCGTCAGCTCGTACCACTCGAACTGGCCGGCCAGCTCGATGGGGCCGAGGATGCGCAGCTCGCACTTGCCGTCGGGACTGCGCAGCGAGGGCGTGGCGTGTCCTGCGACGGTGGTGATCGGGGGCAGGGCGGGGCGTTCGCCATCCAGCAGCTGCCCCAGCGGCACGCCCAGGGCGTTGGCCAGGCGCCAGACCACCGCCACGGTCGGATTGGCCTGGTTGCGCTCGATCTGCGACAGCATCGACTTGGATACCCCGGCCAGCCGCGACAGCTCGTCCAGCGACAGGGCCCGCAATTGACGCAGTTCCGCGAGGGTATTGCCTACGCGTGGCGGCTCGACAGAGGGGTTGCGGGTCATGATGGCTGGCTCGATTTGCGGGGCTTTTGACTTGACGAAAGCGCCGTTGTTCCTGATACTGCACACGCGTTCGATATATCGAACAACGGAAATTGCATTGAACAAGATTGTGCCTGAAGGACAAAGCTCATGACCAGCGTCGCCGCATTCAACCAACACGTCCAGGCCGAACTGGACGGCATCCGCGCCGCCGGGCTGTTCAAGTCCGAGCGCATCATCGCCACGCCGCAGGGCGCGCTCGTCAAGCTGGCCGACGGCCGCGAGCTGATCAACCTGTGTGCCAACAACTATCTGGGCCTGTCGTCGCACCCGGCCGTGATCGAGGCGGCCCACGAGGCGCTGCGCACGCACGGCTATGGCATGAGTTCGGTGCGCTTCATCTGCGGCACGCAGGACATCCACAAGGAGCTCGAGCAGCGCCTGGCGCGCTTCCTGGGCACCGAGGACACCATCCTCTATGCCGCGGCGTTCGACGCCAACGGCGGCCTGTTCGAGCCGCTGCTGGGTGAGGAGGATGCGGTCATCAGCGATGCGCTGAACCACGCGTCCATCATCGACGGCATCCGCCTGTGCAAGGCCAAGCGCTTCCGTTACGCCCACAACGACATGGCCGACCTCGAGGCGCAGCTCAAGGCCGCCGACGCCGCCGGCGCGCGCTTCAAGCTCGTGTTCACCGACGGCGCTTTCTCGATGGACGGCACCATCGCGCAACTCGACAAGATCCGCGCGCTGTGCGACCAGTACGGCGCGCTGCTGGGCATCGACGAGTGCCACGCCACCGGCTTCCTGGGCGCGCGCGGGCGCGGCACGCACGAGCACCGCGGCGTGTTCGGCAAGATCGACATCATCACCGGCACCCTGGGCAAGGCGCTCGGCGGCGCCTCGGGCGGTTTCACCACCGGCAAGAAGGAAGTGATCGAGCTGCTGCGCCAGCGCTCGCGTCCCTACCTGTTTTCCAACACGGTGATGCCGGCGATCGTCGGCGCCTCGCTGAAGGTGCTGGACCTGCTCGAGGGCAGCACCGCGCTGCGCGACAAGCTGGCCGACAACACCGCCTGGTTCCGCCAGGCCATCACCGAAGCGGGCTTCGAGATCAAGCCCGGCGAACACCCCATCGTGCCCATCATGATCGGCGACGCCGTCAAGGCGCAGCAGCTGTCGCAGCGCATCCTGGAGCTGGGCCTGTACGCCGTCGGCTTCTTCTTCCCGGTCGTGCCCAAGGGTCAGGCGCGCATCCGCGTGCAGATGTCGGCGGTGCACGATCGCCATCACCTGGAAAAGGCCGTCGCGGTCTTCACGCAGGCCGGCAAGGAACTGGGCCTGATCGGAGCGTCCAAGTGAGCGGCGCCCGCATCCTCATCATCGGCGCCAACGGCCAGATCGGCTCGGAACTGGCGGGCGCGCTGAGCAAGCGCCCGGGCGTCGAGCAGGTCATCACCAGCGACGTCGCGCCCACCGGCCGCAATCCCGGCCTGCCGCACGAGCAGCTCGATGTCACCGACACCGCCGGCCTGGCGGCCGTCGTCGAGCGCCACCACATCACGCAGATCTACCTGCTGGCGGCGGCGCTGTCGGCCAACGGCGAGAAGCATCCCGAGTGGGCCTGGAACCTGAACATGAAGGGCCTGCTCAACGTGCTGGAGCTCGCCCGCACGCACAAGCTGGACAAGGTGTTCTGGCCCAGCTCGATCGCCGCATTCGGTCCGACGACGCCTGCGGACAACACGCCGCAGGACACGATCATGGACCCGACCACGATCTACGGCATCAGCAAGCTGGCCGGCGAGCGCTGGTGCGCCTGGTATCACAAGAACCACGGCGTGGACGTGCGCAGCCTGCGCTACCCGGGCCTGATCAGCTGGAAGACGCCCCCAGGCGGCGGCACCACCGACTACGCCGTGGAGATCTTCCACGCGGCGCTGCGCGACGGCCGCTACACCTGCTTCCTGAAGGAAGACCAGGCGCTGCCGATGATGCTGATGGACGACGCGCTGCGCGCGACCATCGAGCTGATGGAGGCGCCGTCGGAGTCGATCCGCCAGCGCGGCAGCTACAACCTGTCGGCCATCAGCTTCACGCCGCGCCAGATCGCCGACGCGATCGCCAGGCGCATTCCCGGCTTCACGATGGATTGCGTGCCCGACTTCCGCCAGGCGATCGCCGCCAACTGGCCGCGCTCGATCGACGACAGCGAGGCCGCCAAGGACTGGGGCTGGAAGGCGAAGTTCGGGCTCGACGAGATGGTCGACGAGATGCTCACGCAGCTGGCGCCGATCGTGAAGGCGAAGGCGACGGCCTGAGGCTGGCGCGCAACGCGCTCGCGAGGGATCGCGCGCGCAGCGCCGGCAGCAGCGACATGGCCGACAGCAGCAGGAGCCACGTCGGTGGTTCCGCCACCATGGCGAGCGTCCCCACCCCGTCGGTCGATCCCGTGTGATGGCCGGCCGGCGAGTGGAAATAGGCAGTCAGCCCGCTGAAGGAGACCACGAGTTCGGGCTCGAGGAACGGGTACGGGTTGTCGCTGCAATCGAGGGATGTCACCTTCCCATCCACGATCGTGACGCTGCCGGCGAAGGGCCACAGGGGGTCCCCCGGCGGGGGCGGAAAGAAGCTGGGGACCGAGAAGCTCACCTGGTTCGAGACGAAATCGATGGCCAGCAGGTCCGGTTCTGCGAACGTGCCATCCCCGCTCGAGTCGACCGTCACGTCCACGAACCCCAGCCATGGGAGGACCACCTCCGTGGGGGGCGGCGGAAACGCCGGGTCGCAGAGGTGGGGAACTTCCCAGCAACTGAGCTGGTGGACGGCTGAACCAGACAGGCCCAGCCGGTAAGTCGTGCTCGCGAGGGCCTCGCCGCACCCGCACGCGCCAGACAGCGCCGCCACGACAGCAATGGCGATACGGTAAGTTGACGTTGACCGCATGGGTGCTCCCCGCCATGGATGTGAGGCAAGACGGCATCATGCCGCTGCCGCGCGGGATGGCAGCCCCTAGCTTCTGGCAGGGCGCGGGCACGCCGATCTCGAAAAGGCAGGCGGACCGGTGGGCGTGGGATGACGGGCCGCATCCCCGCGATCGCGCGCGAGCGCCGCGCGGCGTGGGGCAAGGCGAGCCGGCCGGCGACCTACATGGAGATCTTGCCGGCCCAGATGTCGGCGTACATGCGCCAATCGCCCATGAAGCTCCAGAGCGGACGCTTGAACGAGGCGGGGCGGTTCTTCTCGAAGCCGTAGTGGCCGACCCAGGCGAAGCCGTAGCCGCAAACGAGCGCGGCGACGAAGAACAGTGGCTCGCGCGTCCAGATCAGCGACCACAGGCACAGCAGCGCCAGCGTCGAGCCGATGAAGTGCAGCTTGCGGCAGGTGCGGTTGTTGTGCTCGTTCAGGTAGAACGGGTAGAACTCGGCGAAGCTGTGCAGCGACTTGGGGTCGCCGTGGAAAACTGCATTGGCCATCGTCGTCCCCTCGTCATGGCGTGGTCGTCACGCCGGAATGGCTGCTCGCATCGCATTCAACACCTCATCGGGCGCCTCCTGCATCAGTGCATGCCCTGAAACGATGCGCGTGACCGTGGCATCGAGCACGTCCGCCAGTTCCTTGGTCGCCTTGCCTGGCGTCATGACGTCGCGCGAGCCGATGATCAGGTGTGCAGGGCAAGCGATGCGCCCTGCGGCCTCGATGCCTCCAGCATAGGCATCGCAGACACGGAAGTCGTGCTCGAACAAGTTGCCGTCGGCATCACTTTGTACGCGGTGCATCAAGGCGCTGCTGCCTCCGCGCAGCCAGGCGCCGGGCCCGGGGTACGAAGGCTTGCTGGCCAGGCTCGAGTGCGAGAAGGCGTTGACCATCGCGATGGCCTTGGCCGGGTCGTCGCGCGCCGTCGCGAGCAGCGCGTCGCTGACCTTCATCGGATGGGCCGTGCCCACCATCACGAGAGCCGCCGCGCGCTCGGGCGCGCGCGAGGCCGCCTCCAGCGCGATCAGCGAGCCCATGCTGTGGCCGACCAGGTGCGCGCTGGCCACGCTCGCGGCGTCCAGCAGCGCCAGCACCCAGTCGGCCAGGGCCTCGACGCTGGCCAGCGGCGGCCCTTCCGAGCGACCGTGGCCGGGCAGGTCGACGGCCAGCACGCGGTAGCCGTGGTGCGCGTACCAGCGCGCCAGCAGCGTCCAGACCGAGTGGTCGTTGAGGGCGCCGTGGATGAAGACGACGCACGGGCCCGCGTCGATCCAGGGCTTGACGCCGGTGTACGCGTAGGCGCTGCGGCCTTGCACCTCGAACTTCATGCTGCGGCCCTTTCGGCGATCTTGAGCGCCGCCTTCAGGTCGGCGATCAGGTCGTCCGCGTCTTCCAGCCCGATCGACAGCCGGATCGTCCCGGGGCCGATGCCCGCGGCCGCGAGCGCGGCGTCGTCCATGCGGAAGTGCGTCGTCGAGGCCGGATGGATGACGAGCGAGCGGCAATCGCCGACGTTGGCCAGGTGCGAGAACAGCTGCAGCGCCTCGATGAACGCGACGCCTTGCTTGCGCGAGCCGCGCAGGTCGAAGCTGAAGACCGAGCCGCAGCCGCGCGGCAGCAGCGCCCGCGCGAGCGCGTGGTCCGGATGCGACTCCAGCTCCGGATAGCCGACCTGCGCCACCATCGGATGCGATGCGAGGAAGGCCACGACCCTGCGGGCGTTGGCGACATGGCGTTCCATGCGCAGCGGCAGCGTCTCCAGGCCCTGCAGGATCAGCCACGCGGTATGCGGGCTCATGCAGGCGCCGAAGTCGCGCAGGCCTTCGCGGCGCGCGCGCAGCAGGAAGGCACCGACGGTGCTTTCCTCGGTGAACACCATGTCGTGGAAGCCGGCGTAGGGCGCGCTCAGTTCGGGAAAGCGGCCGCTGCGCTCCCAGTCGAAACGGCCCGAATCCGCCAGGATGCCGCCGACGACGGTGCCGTGTCCGGACAGGAACTTGGTCGCCGAATGGAAAACGAGATCGGCGCCGAGCTTGAACGGCTGCTGCAGCCAGGGCGTCGTGAACGTGGCGTCGACCAGCAGCGGCACGCCGGCGTCGTGCGCGATCTGCGAGACCCGCGGGATGTCCAGCACATCGAGGCCGGGGTTGCCCAACGACTCTCCGAGCAGCAGCCGGGTGTTCGGGCGGATCGCGGCGCGCCAGGCGTCGATGTCGCGCGGCTTGACGAAGGTCGTCTGGATGCCGAAGCGCGCCAGCGTGTAGGCCAGCAGGTTGTGCGAGCCGCCGTAAAGCGCCGCGCTGGCGACGATGTGCGAGCCGGCGCCCGCAATCGTCGCGATGGCCAGGTGCAACGCGGCCTGCCCGCTGGCCGTGGCGATCGCGCCCACGCCGCCTTCGAGTGCGGCCAGGCGCTCCTCGAACACGGCGGTGGTCGGGTTGGAGATGCGGCTGTAGACGTGCCCTGCGCGTTCCATGTTGAACAGCGAGGCGGCGTGTTCGCTGGACTCGAAGACGAACGACGTCGTCAGGTGGATGGGCGTCGCGCGCGCGCCGGTGGCCGGGTCGGGCGCGGCGCCGGCGTGCAGGGCGAGGGTGTCGAAGGCGGGGTCGGACGGGCCGGGCATGGAGGCTTTCGAGGACGTGTTGCGGTGCGGCAAGGACGGCAGGGTTCAGGGTCGAACCAGGCGCCAAGGTCGCGATTGTGTGCTATGTTGAAGCCTCGATTCACTGGATTCTTGAGGAGGCGTTGCCATGAAAGTCAGCGACATCCTGCGTGTCAAGGGCAATACCTTGTTCACCGTCTCGCCCGATCAGCCGCTGCACGAAGCCGTCGTGACGATGGCGGAGCACGACATCGGCTCGCTCGTCGTCATGGAGCACGGCGAACTCACCGGCATGCTCACGTTCCGGGAAGTGATCCGCGCCACCGTCCGACAGGGCGGCACGCTCGGCGGCGTCAGCATCCGGTCGGTGATGGACGACGCGCCGCTGACGTGCACGCCCGAGACCGAGATCGACGAAGTCCGCCGCATGATGCTGGGCCGGCACGCGCGCTACATGCCGGTGCTCAACGGCCAGACGCTGATGGGGGTGATCTCGTTCTACGACGTCGCGCGCACGGTGGTCGAGGCGCAGGACTTCGAGAACCGGATGCTCAAGGCGTATATCCGCGACTGGCCGTCGGAAGAAGACGCCAAGGTCCAGACGGAGCTCTGACGCGTCCCGGCGGCGGCCCGGCGAGGGTGGATCCTGCGACTTCGCGCAGGATGACAACCTTTCCCGTGAGCCTGCACGCCCCAACTGTCATCCTGCGCGAAGTCGCAGGATCCACCCCTGAGACAACGCCCCCTAGGCGGCAATCATGGGCACCACGTTGGCAGCGGAGGCGGCCTCCCGGCCGGCGATCCACATCTCCAGCGCCGCGGCGTCCATCGGGCGGCAGAAGCGGTAGCCCTGCATCATGTCGCAGCCCTCGCGGCGCAGGAACTGGTGCTGGGCGTCGGTCTCGACGCCTTCGGCGATGGTCTTCAGGTTCAGCGCGCGCGCCATCTGGATGATGGCCTGCACGATGGCGCGGTCGTCGGGATCGGTGTCGATGTCGCGCACGAAGGACTGGTCGATCTTGAGCGTGTGCAGCGGAAAGCGCTTCAGGTAGCTCAGCGACGAGTAGCCGGTGCCGAAGTCGTCCAGCGACAGTCGCACGCCCAGCGCGTGCAGGGCGTCCATCATCGCGATGGCGGCCGACGGGTTGGCGGTGACGCTCTCGGTCAGCTCGAGCTCGAGGTACTGCGCCGACAGGCCGGCGTCGCTGAGCGCCCGCGTCACGACATTGGGCAGCCCGGCGTGGCGGAACTGCACGGCCGACAGGTTGACGGCCACCACCATCGGCGGCACGCCGGCGTCCATCCAGGCTTTCAGCTGCGCCACGGCGGTGCGCAGCACCCACTCGCCGATCGCCACGATCTGGCCGCTGGTCTCGGCCAGCGGAATGAACTCGGCCGGCGACACCGTGCCGAACTCCGGGTGCTTCCAGCGCAGCAGGGCCTCGACGCCCACCAGTTGTTCGCCGTTGCCGTCGAGCTGCGGCTGGTAGTGCAGCACCAGCTCGTTGCGTTCGAGCGCGCGGCGCAGGGCCGACTCCAGCTGCAGCCGGCGCGCCGAGCGTTGCTGCATGCCGGCCGCGAAGAAGCGCCAGGTCGCCTTGCCTTCGTGCTTGGCGCGGTACATCGCGGTGTCGGCGTTGCGCGACAGGATCTCGTAGTCGTCGCCGTCAGACGGATAGGTGGCGATGCCGATCGACATCGTCATGCTCAGCTCGTGGCCCTGCACCATGCAGGGCTCGGCCAGGCGCTCCAGCAGCTTGCCGGCGACCAGCTCGGCGCCCGCGCCGTCCGCGCCGGGCAGCAGCACGGCGAACTCGTCGCCGCCGAGACGGGCGACGGTGTCGATCTCGCGCAGGCTGCCCTGCAGGCGGCGCGCGACCTCGCCGAGCAGCGCGTCGCCCACGCTGTGGCCCAGCGTGTCGTTGATGTTCTTGAACTGGTCCAGATCCATGAACATCAGCGCGAAGGGCCGATGGTCGCGGCGCGACACGCTGGTCAGCTGCCCGACCCGGTCGGCCAGCAGGCTGCGGTTGGGCAGGTCGGTGAGCGTGTCCACGTGGGCCAGCCGCACCAGGTTGCGTTCGACCTCGCGGAACTGCGTGATGTCGTCTTTCCAGCACAGTGGGATCCGAAGCTTGGAATTCACGTGACTTGAAGTCGCGGC
>JADMIO011054703.1_pt1 | contig 110720 bp, 88 predicted proteins | sample 8958161 | NCBI WGS metagenome assembly JADMIO01 (sample SAMN16585339, study PRJNA669376) | soil metagenome | isolation source: Crop rotation soil | place: USA: Cullars Rotation, Alabama | collected 2011 | reverse complement strand
GCCGCGACTTCAAGTCACGTGAATTCCAAGCTTCGGATCCCACTGTGCTGGAAAGCGGGCACGCTCGGCTCATCGGCTGAAGAACTGACCGCGGTCAGCACCCAGATGGCCGCCAACGCCGAAGAAACGTCGGCTCAAGCCAACGTGGTTTCGGCTGCTTCGGAACAGGTCAGCAAGAACGTGCAAACGGTTTCGACCGGCGTCGAGGAAATGAACGCGGCGATTCGCGAAATCGCCAAGAATGCCACCGAGTCGGCTCGCGTTGCTGGCCAGGCTGTCACGGTCGCGGAGACTGCCAATAAGACGATCTCCAAGCTCGGCGACAGCAGCATCGAGATTGGCAAGGTGATCAAGGTCATCACCTCGATTGCCGAACAAACCAACCTGTTGGCTCTGAACGCCACGATCGAGGCCGCTCGGGCTGGTGAAGCCGGCAAGGGCTTCGCCGTCGTCGCCAATGAAGTCAAAGAACTGGCCAAGGAAACCGCCAAGGCCACCGAAGAGATCGGCCAGAAGATCGAAGCGATCCAGGGCGACACTCGTGGTGCAGTCGAGTCGATCCAACACATCGGCAAGGTGATCGGCCAGATCAACGACATCTCGAACACCATCGCCAGCGCTGTCGAAGAGCAGACGGCTACTGCCAACGAGATGAGCCGCAACGTCAGCGAAGCCGCCAAGGGTACCTCTGAGATTGCTCAGAACATCACCGCGGTGGCCCAAGCTGCTCAGAACACCACGCAAGGCGCTTCGAACTGCCAACAGGCAGCCACCGAACTGTCTCGCATGGCTGCTGAGTTGCAAGCTCTGGGCGCTAGCGGCGACGGCCAACAGGCCCCGACGCACGCTCCGTCTCGCGGCACGGTGGAACTGCCCAGCAAGTCTTGGAACGAGAGCAGCTCACGCCGCCAAGGCGCTGGCATCTCGGCCTAATAGTAATGACGACGTATCGGGCGGGTCGCAACTCACGAGACGGTTGCGACCCGCCCATTTTATCGCCCAAGTCGAGGGCCAGATAAGCGACGAGGTTTGTCTGTTCGGAATGAAGTTTGATAGGACCTTTGATAGCTGCCCCGTTCGGTTAAGGCGTTTTTCACGCCCAGAAAGTCTGATCCGATTGCCAAGCCACTCACACAAGGTACCGTGAAATGAAGTTCTCGCAGATCAACCAACTCCGTAACAAAACCAAGTTGCTGCTGCTGATTGGCGCATTTGTCGCCGGTTTTATCAGCTTTGGCGTGTTGTCGCTGATGACGCTCAGTACCGTGAAGGTGCTTGGTCCTCACTATCAGCGGATCAACCAGAATAAGGACTTGCTGGCAGACGTGCTGCCGCCGCCTTGCTACATCATCGAAAGCTATCTGACGACGTTCTTGCTGCGCGACAACGCGGGCACACCGGAATACGCCAGCAACATCGAGAAACTGAAATCGTTACGCGGTGACTACGAAACGCGGCTTGAATACTGGAAGAAAGAGCTGCCGGAATCGAATACCAAGCGGGAACTCGTAGAAAACGCAACCCGTGCCGCATATCGGTTCTACGAAATCGTCGACAAGGAACTCATTCCAGCGATCGAAAAAAAGGACCGGACGGCTGTCGACAACGTCATGGAAAAGAAATTGCCTCCAGCTTATGCGGAGCACCGCGCTTCGATTGACCGTATCGTCGAAGAAGTGACAAAGAGCGCGACCGACACGGAAACGGAAGTTGCGGCCTTAGTCGAAAGCCGAACCTGGTTACTGCTTTTTGTCGGAGTGTCGCTCATGACGATCGTCTGCGGGCTGTCGTGGTGGATTCGCCGATCGATGATCGCACAGGACGAGCGCGATGCAGCCAACGTTGAACGAGAGCGCCAACACCAGCGCGAGGCCGAGCGTCAGCGAGAAATTTCTGCCGAACGCGATCGTTTACAGGCTGAGCAGAATCAACATAACGCCCGAGAAATGGCAGCCATACTCGAAAAAGTGAACGCCAACGCCGGCACGCTTGGTACGTCCGCTGAAGAACTGACCGCGGTCAGCACCCAGATGGCCGCTAATGCTGAAGAAACGTCGGCTCAAGCCAACGTCGTTTCGGCTGCTTCGGAACAGGTCAGCAAGAACGTGCAAACCGTTTCGACCGGCGTCGAGGAAATGAACGCGGCGATTCGCGAAATCGCCAAGAACGCCACCGAATCGGCCCGCGTCGCTGGTCAGGCTGTCACCGTCGCGGAGACTGCCAATAAGACGATCTCCAAGCTCGGCGACAGCAGCATTGAAATCGGCAAGGTGATCAAGGTTATCACCTCGATTGCCGAACAGACCAACTTGCTTGCTCTGAATGCCACGATCGAAGCCGCTCGGGCTGGTGAAGCCGGCAAGGGTTTTGCCGTGGTTGCCAACGAAGTTAAGGAACTGGCCAAGGAAACTGCCAAGGCCACTGAAGAGATCGGCCAGAAGATCGAAGCCATCCAGGCGGACACTCGCGGTGCGGTCGATTCGATCCAGCACATCGGCAAGGTGATCGGCCAGATCAACGACATCTCGAACACCATCGCCAGCGCTGTCGAAGAGCAGACGGCTACTGCCAACGAGATGAGCCGCAACGTCAGCGAAGCCGCCAAGGGTACCTCTGAGATTGCTCAGAACATCACCGCGGTGGCCCAAGCTGCTCAGAACACCACGCAAGGCGCTTCGAACTGCCAACAGGCAGCCACCGAACTCTCGCGGATGGCTGCAGAACTTCAGCACCTTGGCGAATTGGGACAACGTTCGCAACGCTCTGCCCAACAGGAGCGGATTGCGCAATCCACGACGCAAACGTCTAGGGCGGTGAGCGACCCGGCGTTTACAGCCGGACTTTCGGCCTAGAGCAGACAAAATTCATTCAATCACAATCTACATACAGACATTGAGATCACACGATGCGCGCTTTCATCGTCGACGATTCCCGGCCGATCCGCCGGATCGAGTCGGAAATCCTTAAAGAACTGGGCTTCGAAACCAGCGATGCCAGCAACGGCAAAGAAGCCTGGGACAAGCTCCAATCCGCGCCGATGCCGGACGTCGTGCTGGTTGACTGGAACATGCCGGAGATGAACGGCCTGGAATTTATTTCCACCGTGCGCAAAGATTCGCGTTTCTCGAGCATGGCTGTGCTGATGGTCACCACCGAGACCGAAACTGATCAAATGCTCCGCGCATTGAGTGCCGGCGCCGACGAATACTTGATGAAGCCGTTTCAAAAAGAAGGCTTGATCGAGAAGCTCCGCATGGTGGGAGTGATCAAGTAGCATGAAAAAGATCCGAGTCCTCGTCGTCGACGATTCGATCGTGATCCGGCGACTGCTTTCCGACGTCTTGAACGATGATCCGGAAATCGAACTGGCCGGTACCGCGCCGAATGGCCGGATTGCGCTGCAGAAACTGCCGCAGCTCAGTCCGGATATCGTCACTCTCGATATTGAAATGCCTGAGTTGGATGGCCTGAGTACGCTGCCGGAATTGCGTAAAGCTTATCCGAAGCTTCCAGTGATCATGTTCAGCACGCTGACCGAGCGCGGCGCGGTTTCCACGCTGGATGCGCTGGCCCGCGGGGCGACAGATTATGTGACCAAGCCGGCCAACGTCGGCAGCGTGGCAGCGGGAATCCAAAGCGTCAAAGATCAACTGATTCCCAAGATCAAGTCGCTATGTTCGCAGGTGCTTTCTGTCGCACCGTTGCGAACGGCAACGCCGCTCAAGTTGCCGGCCAGGCCGCTGAATCGACTGCCGCAACGTTGCGACGTGGTCGTGATCGGCTCATCGACCGGCGGGCCGCAAGCCTTGAACGCAGTGATTACGAAGCTGCCGAGCAACTTCCCAGTGCCGATCGTGATCGTTCAACACATGCCTCCGGTGTTTACCAAGCATCTGGCGAATCGCTTGAATCAAGAAAGCGAATTGAACGTGATCGAGGCGGCTGGCGGCGAAACGCTCCGAGCCGGCCAGGTTTTGATCGCGCCGGGCGACCACCACCTGGAACTGATCCGTCAGGGAACTGCCATCAAAACACGTTTGACTCAAGCGCCGCCGGAAAATTCCTGCCGGCCGGCGGTGGATGTGTTGTTCCGCTCGGCCGCCAAGATCTATGGCAACAACTGCTTGGGCGTGGTGCTGACCGGCATGGGGCAAGACGGGCTACGCGGATCAGAACACATCGTCCACTTTGGCGGTTCGGTGATTGCCCAAGACGAAGCGACGTCGGTGGTGTGGGGAATGCCTCGCGCGGTAACGCAAGCAGGGCTGGCTAAGCAAAGCCTGGCGTTGTCGCTGGTGCCAAACGAATTGGTGCGTCTGATGGCCATTGGTCGGCCTGCGAATCTCATCTGTGGAGCAGCAACATGAGCACAGCAACACTTAACGGCGACGCGATTTCGTTTGTCTGCTCGCTCGTACGTCAAAAATCGGCCATCGAGCTTGACGCCAACAAGGCTTACTTGATCGAAGCCCGGCTCAACCCGGTCGCGCGGAAGTTTGGCTTTCCGACAATCGACGACATGGTCGCGAAGCTCAAAACCGCGCCGCGGCAAGAGTTGCAATCGCAAGTCGTTGAAGCCATGACCACGAACGAGACCAGTTTCTTTCGCGACAGCCATCCGTTCAACGCGATGAAATCGACGATTGTGCCGGAATTGATCAAGCTGCGTGCTTCGCAACGCTCGCTCAACATCTGGTCGGCCGCTTGTTCAACCGGGCAAGAAGCTTACTCGATTGCCATGCTGCTGCGCGAGAGCTTCCCGGAACTGGCCTCCTGGAACGTTCAAATCACTGGCACCGATCTTTCGGACGAAGTGCTGGAAAAAGCTCGTGCCGCGCGGTTTTCGCAGGTCGAGATGAATCGCGGTCTGCCGGCGACCATGCTGGCCAAATACTTCCGCCGCGACGGCATGCAGTGGGAATTGAATCCTGACCTGCGAGCCATGGCCACGTTCTCCAAGCTCAATCTGATCGAGAAGTGGCCGCGGCTGCCGACCATGGATGTGGTCTTCTTGCGGAACGTGCTGATTTATTTCTCGCCGGAAACCAAAAAATCCATTTTGCAGAACATCCGCAAAGTGATGGCCCGTCATGCCGTGCTATTCCTCGGCGCGGCGGAAACAACCATGGGTTTGGACGACGCATTTCAGCGCGTGCAGATCGAAAACAGCGTCTTTTATCGCCTCAAATAACAATTTCAGCCGGACAGTTCACCAATGGAAACCACCTACGACAGCGTTATCGAACAGATTGTGCAGTCGATCTACGCCACCATGCTCAATGCGGAGCTGGTGCGCGTCGAGGAATCGGCCGCACCTGCCAAAGAGTCGCTGCTGGCAACGATTCAAATCACCGGCCAGTGGATGGGCAGCGTGGTGATCTCGCTTTCGCCGGATGCGGCCCGCGCCACCGCTGCTGCCATGCTCAGCATTTCGCCGGATGAGGCGACCGATGCGGATCAGCAAGAGGTGGCCGCTGAACTGGTCAACATGATTGGCGGCAATTTAAAGAGCCTGTTACCGCCGCCGTCGTACTTGTCGATACCGGCCGTTGTGACCGGCGACGACTTCGGTCAGCGAATGCACGGCGCGGCCCTGATCGACGACGTAGCCTTCGCGTGGGAAGGCGGAGCGCTCCGCGTGCGTTTATATGCGAAGCCCAAGGAATAAACTCTGAAGCAGGGCTAATCCGCTTCCGATTGTGAAATTAATTAACCTTTTGCTACCTGTCCATCTACTTGGAAAAGGAACATCAACATGAAAGTTCTCGTCGTGGACGATTCCGGCACCATGCGCAAAATCATCATTCGCTCGCTCAACGCGGTTGGCGTTACCGACATCGTGGAAGCCGGCGACGGCCAGGAAGGCGTTAACGTTTTTAACCAGCACACGTTCCAACTTGTGATGACGGATTGGAACATGCCGGTCAAGAACGGCCTGGACCTGGTGCGCGACATTCGTAGCACAGGTTCTGCCACTCCGATTCTGATGGTCACCACGGAAGCCGAGAAGGACCGCGTGGTGGAAGCCATCACTGCCGGCGTATCGGACTATGTGATCAAGCCGTTCACTCCGGAAACTCTCCGGACCAAACTGGATAAGTTCGTTGCACTCTGAACCTTGTTCAGTTAACACTAAGGGAGCCCCACCAATGCGCGCTGAGTTTATTAATCCGTTCGTTTCCGCAACGCAGAACGTCTTTCAGACGATGCTCGGAAAGTCGTTAGTTCGCGGGCCACTCTCGCTTGCGCAGAACCACACACCGGTTCACGAAGTCAGTGGGCTGATCGGTCTGACGGGCCAATGCCAAGGCATGGTCATCGTCAACATCGGCCGCGATACCGCCATGAGCGCGGCCGGAATCATGCTGGGCGAAACCATGACGGAAATGAACGCCGACGTGGTCGACGCCATCGGCGAGCTGACCAACATGATCGCCGGCGCCGCCAAAGCACAACTGGAGGCCTTTCAGTTAAACATCGGCCTGCCGACCGTGATTACTGGCAGCAATAACCAAGTCAGCTTTCCATCGAAATCGCCGACAATCACGATTCCGTTCGAATCCGACATCGGCCCGGTCAGTGTGGAAGTGGGGCTGGCCGAAACGCCGGGCTAGCTAACCACAGTCGAGCGCACTTAAGCGTTGCGATTGCGCTCACCGGTACGTAAACTTGCGGATATTCGGCTTTAGCTCGTATCCGCCATTTGCCGCTCACGCTCGAAGTTTCCATGCGTCTCCGCCTCGGCCTGCTTGCCACGATTCTGTTTGCGATCGTTGGTGCGCGGACTCTGACCGGCGAGGATGCCAAGCCGCAAACAACGAGCAAGCAAGACGACGGGAAGTCCAAAGCGGCATTGAGCGTTGATCCGCTTAAGGATCTTCCGCATTATCCGCCGGTCGAACCGAAGAGCGCCGTCGCAACGTGGAAGATCAAAAAGGGCTTCCATCTCGAACTTGCCGCGCACGAGCCCCAGGTCCGCAGCCCGATCGCAATCTGTTTTGACGAGCGCGGTCGAATGTTCGTTTGCGAGATGATCGACTATTCCGAGTTGCGCGAAACTTCGCCACACTTGGGCCGGACTTCCATGCTTGAAGACAAGGATGGCGACGGCTATTACGAAACGTCAACGGTGTTTGCGGACAACCTTCCCTGGCCGACCGGCGTGATCTGGGCCAATGGCGGACTGTATATCGCCGCGACGCCGGACATCTGGCGATTCGAAGATCGCGATGGCGACGGCAAAGCCGAAGTGCGGAAAAAAATCTTCACCGGCTTTGGCTCGGGCCTCACCAGGCTCAACGTGCAAGGTTTGCTCAACAGTTTTCAATGGGGGCAGGACAATCGCATCCATGTGCTGGCTGGTGGTGGTAACCGTGGGGTCGTCAGTTGCGTGCAGCGGCAGGATTTGCCCGGCCAAGAACTGGCCGGCAACGATTTTTGGTTTGATCCGTTGACGCATGAGTTTGGCCTGGAAAACGGCGGCGCTCAGTATGGCATGAGCTTCGATAATTTCGGGCGCAAGTTTGGCTGCTCAAACTCGGATCACCTGCAGTACTGGGTTTATGATGGAAATCCTGGTGCGCGCAATCCCATGCTGCCCTTCCCACCGTGGCGGCAAAGCATTGCCGTCGATGGCGGCGCGGCAGAGGTTTTTCGCATCAGTCCGGACGAGCCATGGCGCATTCTGCGGACTCGCTGGCGAGTTTCTGGTGTTGCGCCCGGCGTTGTCGAAGGCGGCGGCCGAGTGAGCGGATACTTCACCGGAGCGACCGGCACCACGATCTATCGCGGCGATGCCTACAGTCCAGAGTTCGTCAACAACAGTTTTACTGGCGACGCCGGAGGGCAACTCGTTCATCGCAAACGGATCATGCCCGCCGAAGATGGCGTGAATCTGATTGGCAAGCGTCCTGAGGACGAGCGCGATTTTGAATTCGCCGCCAGTGCCGACACTTGGGTCCGCGTAGTGAACTTTGCCAACGCTCCGGATGGTTGTCTGTATGTGATGGACATGTATCGCGAAGTCATCGAACATCCGTGGAGCATTCCGGAGGAAATCAAGAAGCATCTCGACTTGAATCAAGGCAACGATCGCGGGCGGATTTACCGAATTGTGCCGGACAAAGGCGTGGCCCGCATCGGGCAGAAGGTGTCGCTGGATAAAGCGAGCTCGGAGGAGCTCGTCAAATTGCTCGGTCATGGTAACGGTTGGCATCGCGATACAGCACAACGTCTGCTTTACGAACGCCAGGACAAGTCGGTCGTCCCGAAGCTGGCTTCATTGCTTGCCGGCGATAACCCGCTGGCTAAGCTGCATGCGCTCGGTGCGCTCGAAGGCCTCAAATCTCTGGAAGAAAAACATTTGCTCTCCGCGCTAAGCGACGTAGACAGCCATGTGCGCGAGCGAAGCCTACAACTGTTAGGGCGTGGCGCCTTGCATACGAAACCCGGCGAACCGCTGATCGACAAGATATCATCGCTGGCTGATGATCCTGATCCCCGGGTGCGATTTCAACTCGCTCTCACGCTGGCGGCGTTGCTGGAGAAGAACGATTCTCCGGAACTCGTGTCCGCGTTGGTCCGATTGGCAGAAAAAGATCATGCGCACCCCTGGATCGGACCGGCCGTGTTGAGTGCTCCACAGCGTGTTCTCAGTCATGAACTGTTTGCAGCGATGACGAAAAACGAGACGCTCGCCAGTCAAGCTTCACCGTTTATCGCCAAGCTGATTGAAGTTCGCGCGGCCACGGAGCCGGCTGGCGACCGCCAGAATTTAGTGCGATTTGTGGCGAAGCGCCAACCGAATGTGCTTTGGCTGCGTGCACTCGGTAATGGCCTGCGCCGTGCAGGAACGACGATCCAACAGGCTGACGCGGAAAACAGGCTCGATCCGATCTTCAAGCAGGCAGCGGCCGACGCCGGCGATGGCAACCGATCGGTTGAAGTACGCTTAGAAGCAATCGAGTTGCTTGGCTTCGCCGCGTTACCGGAAGCACGTGCAGCCCTTGCTACATGTCTCGCCGCCGGGCAGCCCGATTCCATTCAAATGGCGGCGATCACGACCATTTCGCAACAACCGTCGGTCGAGAACAGCAAGCTGCTCCTGGGCAATTGGCCGAACTACCGCAGTGTTGCTCGCGAACGACTGTTGCAAGTCATGATTTCACGTCCTGATCGCCTCAGTGAGTTGCTGGCCGCGATTCAGTTCGGCGCTGTTCCCGCCAAGGCCCTCAGTGCGGCACAAGTACAGTCGCTCATCCGCAACAAGGACGTAAAGATCGCCGCGCTCGCCAAGTCGGCCCTCGCATCGGTCATTCCGCCTTCGCGCGCAGAGGCAGTCGCGAAATTCAAAGAGGCTGTGACGACCACGGGAGACGCCGGGCGAGGCCAGGCTCAATTCGTCAAACGCTGTAGCGCTTGCCATCGAGCCGCCGATCAGGGCATTTCGGTCGGACCGGACCTGATCACCGTCAAATCGAAAGGCCGTGAGGCGCTGCTGACCGCGATTTTGGAACCGAATAAAGAAGTCGCTCCTCAATACATCCAGTTTAACGTTAGCACCAAAGACGGCGCATCCTACACCGGCATTGTCATTGAAGATAACGCCGCCGGCATGACGCTCAAGCTGAGCGGCGGAGCCACGCAAACGATCCAACGCTCGCAGATCGAAGGCGTCTCCTCCAGCGGGCTGAGTATGATGCCGGAAGGAATTGAAAACGGCATGACCGTCCCGGAATTGGCCGATCTGATGACGTTTATCGAGAGCCTCAAATAGTTTGTTAACTCTGTCGACCATACCCGTGGTTACTTTTGTGGAAACAAAGCAATGAAACCGGTGGCCCTGCAAACTCTGTGCTTGTTTGTGGCATTTTCACTGTGTCCGCAAGGCACACGAGCTGAGAGCCCGCTCAAACTCGCCACGTTTGACGTCGACGCCACGCCGCCAATCGGATCGAACATGGCTTATGATCCCGTGGTGCGGCTGGATGAACTCACGCTGCGGTGCCGCGGTGTGGTGATCATCGGCTCGGATCAGCCGATCGTGCTGTGTGCCGTCGACTGGATCGGCATCGCCAACGAAGGACACGATGCTTTTCGCAGCGAACTTGCTAAAGCGGCCGGCACGGTTCCGGAACGCGTAGCCGTGCATACGCTGCACCAACATGACGCGCCAGGCTGCGACTTCACCGCCGAAAAACTGATAGGGGAAATCGGCGTAAAGGGCTATTCGCGTTTCGACGGAACGTTTCATCGGCTGGTGATTCAGCGTGCGGCCGACGCCATCCGGGCCGCAGTTCCAAAAGCACAGCCGATCACGCACTATGGCTATGGCGAAGCGGTCGTCACCGAAGTGGCCAGCAACCGTCGGATCAAAGGCGCCAATGGTCTTGTGCGGGCCACGCGGACTAGCGCCACCAAAGATCCAGCAGTGCGGGCTGAGCCCGAAGGTCTGATCGACCCGGTCGTGTCACTGCTCAGTTTTTGGAATGAGAATAAGCCGCTGGCGCTATTGAGTTCGTACGCCTGTCATCCGCAGAGCTATTACCGGCTCGGCATTCCCAGCCCGGACTTTCCCGGCATCGCCCGCTTCATCCGCGGTCAAGACCTCAACGCCGCGCTTCACGTTCACTTCAATGGTGCGGGCGGCAATGTGACAGCCGGAAAATACAACGATGGCAGCCAGGCCAACCGCATGATTCTGGCCACGCGATTGGCCGACGGCATGCGAAAGGCCTACGACAAAACTGAAAAACACGCGATTGCGGCGGCCGACGTCGGTTGGAACAGCGTGCCGGTGCGCTTGCCGCCTGCGCCGCATCTGGATGAAGCCGATCTGATTGACAAGCTCAAGGGCACGGCCGCCAAGGGCTACATTTCATACGCGGATCAACTGGCCTGGCTGCGGCGCTGCAAAGCAGGTCACGAAATCGACGTCACCTGCTTACGAGTGGGCGACGCGCGGATGCTCCACCTGCCCGGAGAACTGTTTGTGGAATATCAATTGGCCGCCAAGGCCATGCGGCCGGATCTGCACGTGATGATGGCGGCCTACGGCGACTATGGACCAGGTTATATCGGCACGACGGCCGCATATGCTGAGGGCGGATACGAAACGAGCGCTACCTCGTCGAGCGTCGCCCCCGAAGTGGAACCGATCTTAATCAAAGCGATGCAGAAACTGCTGGAGGTCAAGAATCCGTGATTGGATCCCCCAAGATTACGGTTTGGCAGATTCCGGCTTAGCGATCGCAGTGAGCCAAATCGTGTCGAACGTCGCGCCAAGCCGCGGCGCGGTGCGGGCAACACGTTTGATTTCCGCTGGCTGTGTGGCTGTGCCGACGATCTTTATCGGGCCGCTGAATCCAGCGCCGGCAGTCGTCAAACTGAGCGAGACTTTGTTGGCGGTGGCGCCTTTAGGTTCGGAAACGACCGTTTTCGCCACAACATCGTCCGGAAGACCAAGGATCTCAATCTTGATCGGACCAACCGAACCGGCCGCACCGGAACGTCGCTGCACGGTGATTGGCAGTTCGACCGCCTTGTCCGGCGTAACCACAATGGACTCCGCGGCGGCTTGAAGTTCAAAGTCCGGCTCGTCCAAGTGAATGGTAAGCCGATAAAGCGCGCGTTCGCCGCCCAGGCGAAAGCGATCGGCGACAATCAATTTGTAACTGCCATCTTGCGTTGCTGTGTGGTTGAGCGCAATCTCTTGCGTCGGCCCTGGATCGGCAACGTCTGCAACGGTTTGACCAGCCGGATCCAACAATTGCACGACGGGAGTCGCCGACAATCCCAGGCTCTTTGACTCAATAGTTATCGAGAGCCGATCGCCTTTTTTTAAGGGCAGTCGAAAATAATCCTTTTGGCGTGGCGCTTTCAGCCAGCCGGTGACTGCAGTCGGGATATGCAATTCCTGCGGCGCATCTGCGGTGGACTTGGCGAGTTCTCGTTCAACATCGTGCGACGTGATTCGAACGCGGGCCGCGCCGGCAAAATCGGCAGTGGTAACGATTCCGACGTTCGGTTCCGTCATGCTGCGATGCTCGTTGGAAACCGCGAATTCCGCGTGTGATGACGAGCCAGTTCCTGCCAGCGGAACGACGGAACGCCTGGTACTCGCCGGAATATTCCAGCCGAACACTTCGACGTCGCCAGGATCTTTGGCGGCAACAGCCAGCGGAACTGAATGCATGATGAAAGGTCCGGTGGTGAGCGTCAATCGATAGACGTACTCTGCACTGCCATGCAAGGCGATCGTCGAATCCGGCTTGGCAGGAAACGCGAACAGCCGCACGATGTAGGTTCCCGCCTTGACGGCGGTGAAGGCCATTTGCGGATCGAGCCCAACATCGTCGTGGTTCTCGGCCAGCACAATTCCATCGGGCGACACCACTTGCAGGATTGCGTCCATCGGCGAGCCAAGCCGTCCGTTGGCGTCCAGCGAAGCGACGAGCGTTTGCCCCGCATCCAATTGCACGGCAAAACAATCGACGTCCTTATCCAGCAAAACGCCGTTGATGATAACGTGCGGATCAGCAATTTTCTGCGCCTTGCGCAATGAATTGTTGGGCTCGACTTCTTCAAGCTCTTTCAAGTTACAGACGAGAAACGGAACCGCTGCGGAACAGCCTTCGGCGTTATACAGCCGCAGCCACACGCCGTCTGTCGATAGATCCGCCGGAATGGAAATTTCGAGTTCGCCAGACTTTTTTCCTGGCGTGACGTCTACGCCGGGCGCATCGACCTTCACTGGCCAGGTGAAAGTGCCCGTGCATTTGACTGCAACTTTAGTCCCGCGTTGCCCGCCGGCGGGAAACACATGCGTAAGAGTTGGGGCCGCTGCCGACGAGAAATTTGCTTGGCACAAACCGATAAACACGATCGAGAGTACGACAGCCGCCGGAATAGGTCGCAGCTTTTTATGCTTCAGCGCAAGATCAATCATGGCGGGCTCGCTGATCACATCACTTCCGCAATCGGCCGCGCGTCGCTGACCAAGGGCGTGGGGCGTCCGGAACCGTTGTAGAGAATCTTGTCCGGCTTGATGCCCAGCTTCAGATAGATGCTGGAGACGAGATTCTCCGGCCCATAAATCTTTTCAACGGCCGTCATGCCATGGCGATCCGTGGCGCCGACCACCTGTCCGCGCGGCGTGCCGCAGCCAGCCATCAGGATCGACATCGCATTGGACCAATGATCGCGGCCCGGAGTCTTCCGATCTGCCAACGTCGAGATTTTCGGTGAGCGGCCGAATTCGCCCATCACCACGACCAGCGTCGCATCCAGCAACCCGCGCTCCTCCAGGTCGGTGATCAACGTGGCCAGCACCGCGTCCATTTGCTGGCCCTTGGTCTTAAACTCTGTAAAGATCTCTGAGTGATGATCCCAGCCGCCGTTGTTGATCGTTACAAACGGCACGCCGGCCTCGACCAACCGCCGAGCAAGCAACATGCGTTGACCCAGCGGATTACGGCCAAAAGCATCGCGCACCTGCGGCGATTCGCGGTCGATTTCGAACGCGGCTTGTGCGGCCGGCGAGGTGATCAGATTGAGCGCCTGTTGATAGTTCTCGTCCGAGCCAAGGACCGGATCGGCGGCCGCACGATCTTGAAATCTCACCAGCGTGTCGAGTTCCGCCCGCATCTGTCGACGGCTGATCGCCCGCGCATCTTGTAGCCCCGCCGGTAGGGTCACATCGCGAACGTGAAACGATTTTTGATTTGGATCGTCGGCCACAACAAACGGCGCATGCCGCGGGCCGAGAAAATTCGGCCCGCCGGAACGCGTTTGTTCGGGAATCGAAAAGTACGGCGGCAAACCATTCGCTGCTCCGCGCTCCGCAGAAACCACGGATCCCATGCTCGGATGGAAGCTGACAAATGCGCCGCAGCCGACGGGGATTCGCGTCGGTGCGCCGGTCATCATGTAGTGATTGCCCGCGCCGTGATTGTTTTGATTGTGGCGGACCGAGCGGATGATGGTGAATCGATCGTTGATTGCTGCCAGCCGCGGCATATTCTCCGAGAACAGCGTGCCGGGCACTTTAGTCTGGATCGGATGGAACTCGCCGCGAATTTCGACAGGTGCGTCCGGCTTGGGATCAAACGTCTCAAAATGGCTGGGTCCGCCGTCGAGCCAAACCAGAATGCAACTCGCTTTGCGCGCGGGCTTACCGTCCGCGGTTTCGCGTGCGCGAAGAGCGTCAACAAAGCCTCCGGCGAACAGCGCGCCCAAGCCGAGTTTCAGACAATCTCGTCGTGCGATGCCTTCGCAGTTGCGGTTGCGTGCCATGATGGCGTCCTTTAATCGACGAAATAAAACTCAGGAGTATTCAACAGCGCCCAGAACAGATCCTCAACCGCCTCGCGGCGGCGCTCGCCGGCTTTCAGTATAGCCACTGCCTTCGGAAGTTCTTCGGCCGACGGCGGGCGGCAGTAGACCAGATAATAAGCTTGCTCGGCGATCTCTTCGAGCGGCATACTGCCCGCGGCCATCTTTGCTGGACGGGCAGAATCGAGCGAGAGCTTTTTGTTCAACGCGGGCGAATTCATCAGATGCAAAACTTGCGGCGTGGTGCAGTCCATCATCCGCTCGCACGGCGGATCTTGATTAAGATCCGGCCGGCCAAACGTATCCAGAAACAACGAACTCGAGCGATACGTCCAGACTTGCATCGCCCGCGATCCAGGCGGCATGCCGGCAAAATCTTCCTCAACATCCAGCACGTCATTGACTGCATCCAGCAGCACCTCCGCACGAAAGCGCTGCCGGTAGTACCGCGAGAAGTTTTTTAAGTCCGATACATTCCGCTCGACCGGCGTGGAACTCAACGCAAAGACTTGCGAAGTCATGATCGTGCGAATCAGATGTTTGATGTTGTAATCATGCCCGCGAAAATCTTTGGCGAGAAACTCCAGCAACGGCTCATTCGATGCCGGATTCGTCGCCCGCATGTCATCCACGGGCTGCACGATCCCGCAGCCCATGATCTCCGCCCACACGCGGTTGGCCATGACTTTGGCGAAATATGGATTCGACTTTTCGGTCATCCAGTCGACCAGCGCGTCGCGCGGATCGTCGCCGGCATCGACTTTCAGCGGCTGACCCGTCAGCGTCTTCGGTTCGACCAGCGCGCCGGTGCGGCCATGCTTGAGCTTGCCGGTGCGAGCGGTGAAGATCAGTTCTTCGGATCCGGAAATCGGCGGCGAGATACTGCCGTTATGCCCAACGCGCGAAAAGAACGATGCGAAACCGTAAAAGTCGTCCTGACTCCAAACTTCAAACGGGTGATGATGGCATTTGGCGCATTCCAGCCGCACGCCCAGAAACAATTGGCTGGTGAGCGCGCCCATCTCGACGGGTTCAGGATGGTCACGGAACGGGACTGTCGCTCCATTCCGCCAGGTGCTTCCTTGGGCGGTGAGCAATTCGCGGACGAACTGATCATAAGGACGATTTTCGCGAAACGCTTTGCGGAGCCAGGCATCAAAGATCCAGACAGATTTGATGCCGGCCCGATACGGATTGGGGCGCAGCAAGTCCGCCCACTTGTTCGCCCAGAAATCCGCATACTCCGGCCGCTCCAGCAAGCGGTCAATCAATCTCTCTCGCTTGTCCGACGAACTGTCCGCCAGGTACTCTTGAGTTTCCGCAGGCGTCGGCAGTCGGCCGATGGCCCGCAAATAAGCGCGACGATGAAACGTCGATTCGCTTGCCGGCGGCGAAGGCAACATCCCCAGCAGCTTGAGCTTCTGCCAGACCAGGTCGTCGATCTCGTTACGTCGCGGTAGTTTTTCGTAAACTTGCGGTTCAACAATGCCCGGCAGCGGAATTGTCATCGTCGAGACCGCGATGTGCCCCATGTAGCGGACCATGATCGCCGTTTCGCCGGGCAACTGCCCCGCTTGCAGTTGTCCATCGCCGTTATGGGCCACAATCGCCGGGTCATTCGACTGAAACGCAGATCCATCAGTCACATCGCGGCGGCTGTTGTCTGAGTACTCGGCCCAGACACGCAGCGAAACGGTTTCTTGCGGCGCCAGCGTGCAGCTCTTCGGTTCAACTACGATGCGGAGCAGCTTCGGCGCATCGTCCGGCGTGCGCTGCGCGCCTTGCTCAATCCAGTTACGCAACAGTTGATAGGCGGGGCTGCCAACGGCAAAACGCTCGCCACCACCGTGAGGGATCTGCCCGGTGGCTTTACGCAGCAGCAAGCTGTTGTCCGGAGCCGCAGGAAAAATACGTCTGCCGCGCGAAGCGCGGACGAGCGAGTCGTAATCGAAGTCCGAGTCAAAGCCCAGCAGCGAGAGCGCAAAGCCATTCTGCCCACGCGACTTGCCGTGGCATGCTCCGGCATTGCAACCAAACCGTGTCAAAAGCGGCTGCACGTCCGATTCGAATGTCACCGCAGTCGTCGTCGCTGAGTCGGGCTTTGTTGTCGTTGCCGGAGCCGGTTCCGGCGAAGCTTCGCTGGTCGACCACCAGAACGTCGCCGGCGATGCGATGCAGCAGACTGCGACCAGCAATGGCCATCGTGTTAATTCAAACCGCAACCACATGCGAACTTCCTTCGGAAATCAGCGGCAGCGGCCTCAAAGACGTTGAGGCGTTGGGCAGGTAACCAATCGAGACAGTATCGTCCAAAAACGGCGGGACATTCGGCAGGCAAACCGTTGCAAATCCTTAAACTCAAATGATTTGGATAGGCAACGTATTCGAGCTTGCATTGTAATAGCACGGGCTCTGAAGAGTCAATTCTGTAGCAGTTCCGACCGCAAATCTCCAAACGAGCTGCGGAGCGGTGGCGCACACGATTCTCGCAGTCCATTTGTTGGTTCATGAAACGAAAAACGCCCTCGGCCGCGCTTGCGGTCGAGGGCGTTCGAAGAACGCTCGAAATGGAACGATCGAGTTATTTGACCGGGAAGCTCAAGCGAGCTGCCGTGGTCGTTTGCGTACGAGCCGGAGCAACCGGAGCGTCGAACACCACCGGGCGAGCGGCGGGCAGCGACGGAACAATGTAATCCTTGTTCAAACGTTCGTACGTAGCTTGCGGCGGAGCATCGGTCGGACCAGCCGGCATCGGCGCGGCGGCCGGAGCCGGAGCGGCGACCGGACCAGCAGCGCAACCGGAGTTGCAGCAGCTCGAGGCAGCGCAGCTCGGATCGCCGCAGCCATTGCCACAGCCGTTACCGCAGCCGCAGCCATTGCCGCAACCGTCGCACACGCAGATCACTTCCCAGTGGTACCAAGGAATTTCTTTGGTCACTTCGTACTTGGTCAGCTTGTGGATGTTACGAACTTCGGCGCAACCACATTCCGGGTGCCAATCTTTCTGGTGGAAGATCAGCAGCGGATTGTGGCAGCAGCAGTCGTTGCCGCATACGTCCGGCTTGTGCGGCACCGGAATGCATTCGCAGATCTTGCAGTCGGTGCAGTAATCGCTGCACTTAGGCAAGCAGATGTCCTCGCAACGGCAGTTGTAGACGTAAAGCTTAACCTTCTTCGTTTCGCAAACCAGCTTGCAAGCCTTGTGGTAGCAACTGTTGTTGCAACCGCAATTGTTGCCGCAAGGGTCGCCACAGCCATTGCCGCAAGCTGCGGCGCAGCTGGGTTCGGCGTTGCAGCAGCCGTCGCCGGCCCAGGCGGCCGAAGTCAGCAGGGCCAAGGTGGCCAGCGACATCCAAATCGTCTTCATGGTTGAGTTCCTCCTGAACGAACGGCCGGACTTTCGTCGGACCGCGTAAATGTTGTTAAATTTCCCTGGGTGCTGCCGGCGTGCTCGACCGTGTGCGAGTCGCCGGCAGCGAATTTGTCGTTTAGCTTAGAAATCGATTTGGAAACGAGTGCCGAAGATGTCTGCTTCGCCGTCGTGCGGGCCGCGGGCAAACGTGGTGCGATCCAACTCGCTGTGGATGTATTCAAACATCACGCGGCAGTACGAGTTGAGGTACCAGTTCACGCCGAGCGTGCTGTCATTGATCCGGCCGCCGTTGATGTTCAGGTCGGTCAGATTGATGTACGAGTAGCGAGCGGCCAATTCCCAAGCGCCCCAGCCGGTGCAGACGTCGTCGCACGTGCGGACGCGGAAGAACGGCTCGTAGACCTTGACGCGGCTGAAGCGTTTGAACTCACGGTCGTAGCCGCGGTTTTCGCCGGTCAGGAAGTAGCTACCTTGGACGTAGAAGCTATCGAAGTACAGCGTGTTGTTGGCGCCGATTTGGTTCAGCGACACGCCGCAGTATTCGCTTTGCACCGACCAGGGACCGTTGACGACGGCAGCTTCCAAGTCGAAGGCGGTGTAGTCGGTGGCTGGGATGTTACCGGTCGAGGCAAATGGCAATTGCACCGTGGCCGAGGACGTACGGTTTTCTGGGAAGGCGGTGAAGCCCTTCAGGTCTGCGTTGTTCGTTTGCACGGCCGTGGCGTCAACCGCAGCGCCCAAGTGAATCAGGCAGCGGCCATCGCTGATTTCGTCGTAGTAGGGCGTGGCAGCCAAACGAGCCGTAACGCCCCAGTCGTTTTCATCCGAACGTTCGAACACGGTCAAGCCGTTGCTCGGATAGCCATCGCGGAACGTACCGATGTAGTAGCTGTAATCCTTGTTGTCGTTGATGTAGTCGTACGACATGATGCCAATATGGCGAGCCGGGAAGAAGAAGTCGGTCAGCGAACGTTCCATGAACATCGTGAATTCGTCGCCCGTCAACTCGTCCAAGCCGAACGGTTCTTTGAAGTTACCGACACGGACGTTGCCCAGGATCGGCAAATACTTGACCGTAATATAAACGTCTTTGAACGCCGTTTCTTGGTCCGGAATCGGCGAAAGGCCTGCGGCGCTGCGCGGGAAGAGTTGGCCCGCAAAGTCTACTTCGATTTTGAAGTCCACGTTTTCGTAGATATCGCCCTGAGCGGCGATCCGGGCCAGGCGCAGACCGTCGGTGTCTTCGATGTCACCCGCAGCGAGGTTTGCCGGCGCCACACCGCCGCCAAGCTGTTGCTTGTTGGACAAGCTCTGGGCGTAGTTGTAGTGATCGATAAACAGCTTGCCGGTCAGCTTGATATTCGACGGCTTGTCGATGATCGGCACTTCCTTCGGACCTTTGTCGTCCTTTTTAGCAGGCGCTTTGTCAGCCAGTTCGGTAGCGAGATCATTTTCAAACGAAGCGAACTTTGTTTGGTATTGCGCCTTGAGAGCGCGGTTCTCCAACTCAATCTTATCGAGCCGTTCGTAAAGCTGACGAATGGCGTCGTCCTGCGAAGGCTGCGCGGCAGAATAACCAGCCGGCTGCGCAGGCACTTGAGGGTATTGCGGCTGCTGAGCGAACGCCACGCCCAGGCCCGCCGTGGCGAGCCACGCGGTAAAACCGCCGGCTAACCGCTTCCAAGCTCCATCTTTCATACCAAGTCCTTTCAAGTAAACTCCGTTTTACTGCTAGCAGTTGCCGGGCAACTGCGTAATCATGCGCGCAAATTCCATTTGCGTGCCCTTGGGCATAGTTGTTCATCGAAACGCCGGTAAGTGGGCATTTGTTAGAATACGCGACTAATCAAAGGGCTAATTGAGCGTGCCATTGCACAACCGGCAAAGCTTGCCAAGGCGGAGTTGCCGTCAAAGCAAGCGCGGCAATCAAGATTTACCCAGGCGGCACGATTTGCCGTTTACGGGCGCATGAGAAGAACGTTCGTCCGCCAGCTAAGACCAATGCGGTGCAGTTTTTCTGCGTTCCTAGCTTCGCTCAAGAATGAGCGGCTTGCCGCACTATTAAGGGGAGCAAGAAAGGGACAATCAGTCCCTCAAAAATGAGAGCGGCTCGCACAGCCTTGCTTTCAAGACTTTACGAGCCGTATGAGTATCAAAGCGGAGGACATGGGATTCGAACCCACAACCCCTTGCGGGGCATCTGATTTCGAGTCAGACCGCTGGCCAATTCGCTTATCCTCCAGCGCCTTAAATTTAACCGCCTGCGGCGTTTCTGGCAAGATGTTTCGACACGGATGCGCGGTCAGCGATATCCTTGCGGACCGTTTTGGTAGGCCAGCCGGACATCCGCATTCAGCAGCACGTAAACTGCCCAAATGCCGATCGGCAGCGTCAAGAATCCACAGCAGGGCGAACTGATCATGGTGAAGACAGCACCGACCATCGAAAACGCATAACTGGTCAAACGCCGCATCATGAACGCGCCCAGCAATTGCAGGCCGCAGGCGACCGTAATTGGAATCATGATCACCACCGACCCCAGCAGAAACTCGTGTAACTCGCCCGGCTGCCATTGCTGGCCTCGATGCCCGTTGAAGTAGCCGTTCACCAACAGGGCGATCCACACTAGCCAGGTCAATATCGCCACAATCATCATGCCCACGGCGGGCGGACCCAGCTTGGCCTTGGCTGCTTCGAATTCGGCCGCCCCAAAACCATCGCTGGCCGGCGAGACCATGCTCGGCGACGAAAACGGATTGGAATCCACCGGATTAGCAGACGGCTGCGGCCGAAACGATGGCGCCGCAAATGGGTTGCTCTCGCCGGCCACCGCGGGTGGCGGCAATGGCGCCGAAAATGGCTGCGGTTGAAAAGCCTGGGACGGTGGCTGATACGGCTGATTCGAAAACGGAAACTCCGTCAGCGGCTGCTTGGCGCTCGCATCCGATGGCGGTTGCTGCGCAGCGCCAACAGCCGCTGCCGGCACATCAACCACTGTGTTGCACTGCGGACATTGCGCCTGCTTGCCAGCGGCCTCGTCCGGCACGCGCAACATCCGCTGACAGTTCGGACAGGCGAAGTCAATGGCCATGGATCGGACTCGTGAGTGGCCGTCGCCTTCGGTTACTAGCGACCAGCTTGTTGTGCGGTGAAGCCGATCAAAGCAAAGCCGGCAATCGCACAGCCGCAGCAAATCACAATCGGCAGCAACACAGCCGCGGCAGCCTTTCCGCCCGAGATGCCATGCGCCTTACTCAGACCGATGATGATGTAAACCATATTTGCAATGCCGGCGATGAGTGGTCCGAGGCAGGGGATCACCAAGAACAACGACGTTGAGCCAACCGCATAAGCGTACACGCGGGCTGTGGTTTCGTACGGTTTCTTCGCGCCATCCAACATCATCAGCATGACATGGTAAATGCCGGACGTGATGAACATGCCAATCATGATGAACAGTGGCATGATCACCAGCGTGCCGATGGCGACGCCGGCCGATGCACCGCCCACTTCAAATGGGTTGGGAGCACCTCCGCGGCGCGGCAAAGCCTCGCCCATGAACATGTTGGAGCCAAGGTTGTACAACGTGCTGAAAGCCTGGCCGATCCATCCGCCGACAACCACAAAGCCGATCGGCAGTCCCAAACCACCTTCGGTGCGCATGGTCGAAAACATTTCGCTTGGACTGCCCACCACCAACTTGACCGTCGCGATGAACGAACCGACCGAAGGACCTTCGCTTTCCCACGGTGGACCATCACCGTCGACCATCGGCGGAAATTGTTCTCGTGCAGCCGGAGCGGGTGAAGCAAACGGATTATCGCCCGCCGGACGGTAAGACGAAGTTGGCGTCTTCGGCGTCGGTGTCGGCGGCGCGACGCGAAACTCGTCGTCGTCGCTCAGCGGTCCGCTGCTGCTCGGTGGCGGCGGAACGGGCGGTTGCGATGGCGGAAACGAAGAGGGAGGGCCGCTCGGAGTGATCGGCGGTTTGGGTTGCCCTGCCGCTGGCACCACAACCACGTTGCCGCACTGCGGGCATTTGGCCTGACGGCCTGCCGCTTCGTCCGGCACTCGCAAAAGTTTACTGCACGATGGGCATTTAAAGTCGATAGGCATAGCAGGGTGCGACTCGATGGGACTGGTAATGCATGTAAAGCAGGTTCTGCATAGGATACTTAAAGCCCATGCTGGCGGACAGCGTGTTTTGCAAGTTTTCTGTGAGCACGCCGGCGATCTTAACCTGGCCGCCCGGCACGATTTGCCGCGTTTTGCCGTACGGAATTTGCCCGCCAGGGCTTTTCGGATATGATACAAAGGCTCGCTTTCTCCCGCCTGGTTTGCCTGCCCGCCGCTTTTCTCTTGCTTCGAGATCTCCGTGCTCGCACATCATACCGTCTCGCCGGACTTGGACACGCTGATCGCGTTGTTTTACGACGCGCCCGAGCAACTTGGCATTTTTCGCCATGTGCAGGGGCCGCAGATGCCGCTACCCTATCGCACGCTGCTCGACCACCAGCACCACATGACGGTGACGGTCGAAAAATTCCACGGTAGCCTGGTCGATGTCCGCGTGCTGGATAAGCAAGTCACGCCGACGCATTATTCCCGCAAAATTCTGCTCGCCAGGCAGTCCGACAAGAAGATCGTCCAGTTCGGCATTGTCCGTCTGCACTTGCAGGCGCTGTCCGAACCGGTCCGCAACGAGATTCTGGCCGAAGGCACGCCGCTGGGCCGCGTGCTGATTCAACACAACGTGATGCGGCAGATCCAGCTCAGCGCCCTCTGGCACGTGACGCCTGGCGAAGATCTCAGCCACTACTTTGGCATGCAGCATGGCCAGTTCACCTACGGCCGCACCGCCATGATCCACTGCGACGGCCAGCCGGCCATCGAATTGTTGGAAATCGTGTCGCCGGTATAATTGCGATGCTAATATCGGAAAGCTCGACGAGTTGTTCGTTGATTTACCAGTTGGTATGCCACTGGCTTCGCCAGTGCTGAGTTGGTCTTGTTAGCTGTGAAGCACTAATAAAGCCAGTGTCACACTTCGGCAATTTCATCGGCGAACCTGTGCCGGCAGCAACTATGAAAATCGTCTATCTGGGTGCGGGCGCGGCCGGTCGCTATTGCGGTACGTGCCTGCACGACAACACGCTGGCCGCGGCCATGGTCGAGCGTGGCGAAGACGTGCTGCTGGTGCCGATGTATACCCCGATTCGCACCGACGAGCCGAACGTCAGTCAATCGAAAATCTTCTTCGGCGGCATCAACGTTTACCTGCAAGAAAAGTCCGCTCTGTTCCGGCATACGCCTTGGTTCCTGGATGGACTGCTAAATTCGCCGCGGTTGCTCGACTGGCTTTCTTCACGAGCGTCCGGCATGGACCCGGCCAAGCTTGGCGCGCTGACGGTTTCCACGTTTCAAGGCGAGCGCGGCCGGCAGCGCAAGGAGATCGAGAAGCTGGTCCGCTGGTTGGCCGACGATGTCAAGCCGGACGTGATCCATCTTTCGAACGTGATGCTCTGCGGTGCGGTACACAGACTCAAAGAAGTGCTGGGCGTGCCGGTCGTCAGTTCGCTGGCCGGCGAGGATATCTTTATCGAACAGCTCAAAGAGCCGCACTACAGTGAGGCCCGCAACCTGCTGAAGGAGAAGAGCCGCGAGATCGATCGCTTTGTGGCGCTGAACAGCTACTTCGCCGACTTCATGGCGGACTATTTGGCCGTCGATCGAAGTAAGATCGACGTTGTTCGGCATGGTTTGAAGCTCGACGGGCACGGTCGATACACAGTGTCGGGTAGCGCGACAGTCAACTTACGCCGTGGATCACCAGCGCATTCGAACGGCCAACCGCAAAACGAAGTGACCATCGGCTATTTCAACCGCGTGGCCTACGAAAAAGGCCTGCATCTGTTGATCGAAGCATTTGTGCTGCTCTGCCAGGATCGCACGCTGCCGCCCCTGCGTTTGAAAGTGGCCGGCTACATGTCGTCGGCCGATCACGTCTACTTTGAGATGGTCACCAAGCGAATTCGCGACGCCGGCCTGCACGACCGCTTTGAGTATGTGGGCGAAGTCGACCGCCAGGGCAAAATCGATTTTCTGAAAAGCGTCGATTTGATCAGTGTGCCCACCGTCTATCACGAGAGCAAAGGACTCTCGGTGTTGGAAGCCATGGCCAACGGAGTGCCGATGGTGCTGCCCGCTCACGGCACCTTCCCGGAACTTGTCGCCGACACCGGCGGCGGCATCCTCCACGAACCCGAGAATCCGCAAGCCATCGCCGCCGCCATCAAAACACTTGTTCTCGATCCGGCAAAGCGCGAAGAGCTCGGCCGCCGCGGCGAGCAGGCGATCCACCAGCGGTATAATGCTACGGCGATGGCCGATGAGACAATTGCGTTTTATCGGCGAGTGCTGACGAACCGCAAAATGGCCGGGCAGATGTGATGCAGCCTAAACTTTATTCCTACGTGGGGCCGCAAGCGATCTTAGATCGAGTTTCATCGGCCTTGGGTGGCAGAGCGATTCGCTCAGCGAACGATGTCCGCAATTGGATCAAAGAATCCCATCAAGACGTCTCGTCTTGCTCGGTGATTGTCACGTTTGTCGTCGACGAAGGCGGCACGTTACTCGTTGCTGACCGCCGCTCAGAGCATGTGGCTTGTTCAAGTGGCCGACGGGTACAGTCTGCAGGAGAAATGACCTTCACAATATCGGGTGGACTTGAGGTCGAGTCCGTCTCGAACCAGTCTGTAGGCTATTGCCCCGAACCCGAATCGTGGCCCGCCGTTGCCGCGGCAATATCATCAGCCGGAATGAGTTGCCCCGATTCGTTTTCTCCAAGGTGCGAGTTTCGTCAGTGCCGGAAATGCGATAACATCAACCTGATAAAAAACGAGGAATACACTTGCGCGATTTGCGGAGCTCGGCTGCCGGTCGAATACAATGTTCAACCGTAATAAATTTTGGGATTTGCCGCTCTCATTTCGCATCGTTCTTTTCTGCGGCGGCGCTCCACTCGTTACCGGCGTGTCAATTTTTCTACTTTGGCTGGCAACGCGTTGGATGTGGCTGATGGCTGTAGGCTATGCCACGCTATGGATTGGCCTGGTGATGTTCTTAATCGGCGCTGTAGCGCTGGTGGCGTACTCTAGCCAATCGCTTCACTCGCTTGGCATCACGCGCCGCCGCTTTTGGCTGACGACGGTGGCAGGAGCAGCGGTGCTGCTTTCGAATTTCTTAGTCGCGGGCTATATCATTGCGTCAGTTGTTTCGATTCTGTCGGTTTACACTCTCGTTGTGAACAATGCCACGGCCCAGCCGCTAACACATGTTCGAGCTTTTGGTGGTGGCTGCGACATTGATTTCGGCAGCATTCCGCCCGGCGGCAGCGCCACTCGCCAGTTTTGGATTAAGCAAGACGGCGATCTTGTCGTCACCGCCGACTACGGCGCCGCCAAACCCACCGAGTACACTTTCGGGTACGTGACCAACGGTATGAGCGAGCACCATGAATTGACGGTCCATCCAGATGGATCGATTACTGACTTGCACGTACCAGATTGACGGCATTTGCATTTCTTACCCTCGCCCCTCCTCAATCCGTCCATCCCGAATTGTCACCGTCCTCCCGGCCCGCGCTGCCACTTCGCCGCTGTGCGTAATCACAACCAGCGTGCACTTCAATTCGTTGTGCAGTTGATCGAACAGCGAGAGGATTTCGGCGCCGGATTGCGAATCGAGGTTGCCGGTGGGCTCGTCGGCCAGGATGATTCGCGGATCGTTCGCCAAGGCACGGGCGATGGTCACACGCTGTCTTTCGCCCACAGACAGCTTGTTCGGCAAGTGCTGCAACCGATGCCCCAGGCCCACACGCGTAAGCAGTTCGCGAGCGCGCGCTTGCCGCTCACTCGCCGTGCGATTGGTTTCGAACATCGGTATCTGCACGTTCTCTTCGGCAGTGAGCGTCGGTAGCAGATAGAACGACTGAAATACAAAGCCAATGGTGTGGGCACGAAAGGCGTCCAGGTCGTCAAGCTTCGAAAGCGGCTGATCACGGAAATACACCTCGCCGCCGTCCGGGCGATCGAGCGCGCCGAGCAGATTCAACAGCGTGCTTTTGCCGCTGCCACTCGGTCCCATGATCGCAAGATATTCCCCGTCTGCCAGCGACAGCGAGACATCGCGCAGCGCACAGACCTGACCATCGTTGTAGGTACGCGAGACATGATCCGCACGTAGAATGGTGGTCGACGATGTTGACGCGGAATCGCTCATTCGTACCTCAAGGCCTCCATCGGCGGCAAACGCGAGGCACGCAGCGCAGGATACGATCCACCGATCACTCCGACCGCCGGCGCCAAAACCGCAGCGGCAGTCATCACCCACAGCGGCACGTGCGGCCGCACTAGCCCTTGCGAGTAGTGCGATTGCGCCAGCAGATAAATCGCCACCGCTCCGCCGGCCACACCGACGGCGGCACCAATCCAGCTTAAGAGCTGCGCCTCGCACAGCACCAGCAAACCGATCCGGCGCTGCCGCCAGCCAATCGCCCGCAGCATGCCGATCTCCTGCGTGCGTTCCAGGACAGCCATGGTCATTGTGTTAAGCATGCCGACGCCACCCACCAGCAGCGCGACCACAGCACAGACCAGCGATAAGGCATTGGACAACTTCACTTCGGTGAGGTTGTCCGCAAAATCTTGCGACGTGCGGACCGACATGCCCAGCGGCTTGCCGTCGTCGGTTTTCCAAGTCGAAACGTCCGCGCGCAATTTGGCTGCGTAAGCTTCGCGATCCGGCAAATCCGGCGCAAGCCGAATCTGAAACTCGGTGACCAACTTTGGCTGATCCATGAGCGTTTGCAAATCGCTTAGCGTGACCGCCGCCATGTATTCATCCAGCGGATTGTTGCCGCGAATGAAACCTACGATCTTGAACGGCTGCGATTCGATATCGACCGTGTCGCCCACCGTCTTGTTGAGCGACCTGGCTAACGTTCTGCCCAGCAGCACTCCGCTTTTCTCATTGGCGGATAGCGTTTGGCCTTCGCTGATTTGCAAGTTCTGCAGGGCGAATTCGCCGGGCCGCAAACCATGCACTTGAATGCCCAGCAGACTGCCTTCGCCCAGTGAGGAAATGGCTTTCAGGCAGCCAGCCACTTCGGCCACGCCCGGCTGTTCGGCCAGACGAGTCTCGACGCTTTCCGGCAAACTGCTGGTCAGCGGATCCATCACGTTCGCACGATTGACGATCAGATCGGCTCCACGATCCGAATAGACTTCGGCGGCTGTGCGTTTTAGACCAGTCGCAAAACTGACCAGCGACGTCACCGCGCCCACGCCGACAGCCACGCTCAGAGTGGTGAGCAGAGATCGCACCTTGCGGCGGAACACATTTTTCAGAGCGATGTCAAAAAAACGCATGCCGCGGTCAGTGCAGGTGGCTACGATGCTCGCGCGGCCGGCAAAGCAGCGAGCGGTTCGCTCGGAGGCGGCGCTTTCGGCACCCGACCCAACGGACCAAACCACACGCCCGGATAGCCGGCCACTTGCGACTGGTAATCTCGATAACGGTCTTTCAGGTAGAATCGCAATCGCTCGTCCTTGAGCATGCTGCCGACAAACACGTACGGCGTCCAGATTGCGATCAGCATCAGTTTATCCAGCGTCACCAGCGGATGAAACCAGATCAGCCCCAGAAAACTCAAATAGACTGGATGCCGCAGCAGCCGATAGGCTCCGCGCGGGTCAAATGTCCGCCGCGGCGGCTTGTGGCCACGCAGCCAATATAGCCACGGCGTGAGGCCGGTCTGATATCCCAAACCGGTCAGCCACAGGCTGTAGAACAAGGCGATCCACGAACCGTAAAAGGCGGCTTCCATTGCTGCGCCAGCCGCGCCGGTCAAGTTCCAAACGACGATTGGGCTGGTCTGCCACAATGCGAAGATTAGCGCCAATTGCAAACAGGTAGCGACGCAAAAAAACAAACCGTAGAATGCCGTGCCGATCTTGGTCTCCAAGCGACTGCGGATTCTGGGATGCAACAATAGGCTGTGAGGGATTGTGAATTGCAGGGCCAACAGCGCATCGATCCACAGCGCCGAAGTCGACGTTGCGGACGCGTCGGCCGACGCGTGCAGGAATTGGAATAAGTAATACACCGTCGTCAAAAAGATGACGTGCGTGACGATTCCAAACAAAATTCCCAGCAGCCGTGGCATCCTTGCCAACTCCCGCGATTGCATCGAAACGTTAGCGCGAATGAGTTACTCGGGCCGTTCGAACACGATGGCCCCGTACTGCATTGCGCCGCTGCGATATGCTTGCAAAATGATTTCGAAGTGATCGAGGAAATCGGCCGCCTCGCGCCCAAATAGATTGGCGATGGTGCGAAGCTTGGAGCGACGCAAGCGGTCGGCGCAGATTTCCCAGGTTCGCGCCACGCGGTCGGTCCAGTCGTGGCAGACTTTCAGCCGCAGGCCCGCATCAGCAAACCATTGTTGATAATCGGCCATCGTGCCGAGCGACGGACACAAAAAGCCGCGGCATACAGCCTCCACCTGCTGCACATTTTCCGGCGTGTTGTCCGGGCCTGCTAGCCAGGCACAGATGGCCAAGCTGCCCCCTGGACGCAGCCAGCTTGCAGCGCGGCGGAAGAAGCCCGGCTTATCGAACAAATGCTCCGTACATTCGATACTCCAAACCACGTCGAACGAATTGGGTGGAAAGTTGACGGCTTCGGCATCGACGCATTCAAACTCCGTCGAGCGGCCGGCGCTGCGCCACCAGGCCTCGCTAGCAGCCCAACGCCGCTGCAAGCGGCTCAGAGTCAAACCTCGAACATGGCAGCCGTATTCGAGCGCCAAATGAATCGACGAGCCGCCCATGCCGCAGCCCACGTCCAGCACGCGATCTCCGCGGTTGATTGCCAGCGAAGCCAGGGCGTCTGTGAGTTGCTGTTGCGCCGTGTCCGCCGATTCGTCGCCGCTCCACAAACCATGATGGATATGGCGTCCCCACAGCAAGCGATAGAACGGTGTTATTAAATTGTAATGAAAGCGGATGCTCTCTTTTTTGATTTGCGGGACTGAGATCATTCAGAAATCCGTTTCAGTGATATCGCTTACGCATGCGTTCCATGCTCGGCGAAGTTGCGCCCGCGAACAATCTAACTTCTGCCTGAAAAACCGACAATCCGAAACGGCCAGGAACATGCATGTTTCGCCGTGACGACGAGCGAAATCGCACGAGCCGATCGGCCGATTCTTCGGTCTTCCGTATTCCGCAAATCGCTTGGTCGCGGTACAGTTCCGCCCCCGTGGGCAAGATATCGATTACGTCCGCCGCCGGCGGAGACGAAAGGAGTCGAACGCCATGTTTACTAGTTGCCGATCGTTGTGGCACTCATGCAGCATGCTCTCTATTACGCTGATTGCAAGCGTGACGCTGACCAACATCGCCGCAGCTCAAAATTCATCCGCCACGGAATCGCAACAAAAGGCTCCGCCGGAACTCAAGCCGGGCGATGTTGAGCTGACGAAAAGCGTGGCGCTGGTTTATGTCGGTGCGACCGGGCTCGGTCACCCACACGGCGTGGAAGGCCACCTGGCTTACGGACATGTTACGCTGGGCGCGGCACAAAGCGCCGGACTGATCGTGTTCGACATGAAATCGTTCGTGGCGGAAACGTCCCTCGCGCGGCAGTATGTCGGCCTGTCCGGCGAGATCGAAAAAAAGACGGCCGAAACGATCACCAAGAACATGCGCGACGAGGTGCTCAGCGTCGACAAGTTTCCGCAAGCCACGTTCGAAATCACGTCGGCCCTGCCGCAAGGCGCTGCCGAGGCCGGCAAGCCGCAGCAGTTCGTCCTCGACGGCCAGTTAACGCTGCACGGCGTCAAACAACCGCTCAAACTCTTGGTCCAAGCTGAGCAAGTCCAAGGCTGGACGCACCTCCGCGGTGGGTTCGCCATTTTGCAGAGCAAATTCGGCATCACGCCGCTTAGCAAAGCGCTCGGCGCCATCGGCGTGGCGGACGAACTCAAAATCTGGGGCGATTTCTGGTTGCGATAGTCGCGATTATGCCGATCGGTTGTGCCGGCGAGTCGTCCAACCAGCTCGTCAATCAACCAATCGAAAACCTCGCACTGGCGGGATTTCCGGCGGCAAACGATAATCGAAGCATGCGATTCCCGTTGCTCACATTTCGCCGCTTGCGCGCGCTTGTCGTCATCACTGTCACGGCAGTGTCGTCGATGGCGATGTCCTCGTCGGCCTGCGCTGCCGATGATCTCAAAGAAGCGGCAACCGCATTGCGGGCCAGCCACGCCAAGTCGCTGGAAGAACTGGCCGCGATCTGCGATGCCCAAAAGCTGCCGGCACTAGCCAAAATCTCTCGCGGCTGGTCGATCGTTCGCGATCCCAACAAGCTCTACATCTTCACGCTGGCCGAATCGTTCGCTCCGCCGGCTGCCATCAAAGACTCGCCGGTCGCGGCACAGTGGTGGGAACGTTTCAAAAAGCTTCGCATCACGCAAGCCGAAAAACTGTTCGACCTGGCGAAGCAAGCCGTCGAGGCTAAGCAAGCGCTGCTGGCTTACGAACTGGTGCAAGAAGCCGCGCGCGAGAATCCGGATCACGCCGAGGCGCGGCGGATTCTGGGCTTTGTGCAGCGGGATGATCGCTGGGTGACGCCGTTCGCCGCGCGCAAGCTTGATGCCGGCGAAGTCTGGCACGAGCGTTTTGGCTGGCTGCCGGCCGACCGCGTGAAACGCTACGAGGACGACCAGCGTTATTCGAACAATCGTTGGGTGAGCGCCGCGGACGATGCTCGCATCCATGCCAACATCAAGACTGGCTGGCCCGTCGAAACTGAGCATTTCAAAGTGCTGACCAATGCCGGCTTGGAAGACGGCGTGAAACTCGGTCAGCAACTCGAACTGCTGTACGGCATCTGGCGGCAGGTGTTCGTTCCTTACTATGCTGCCGGCGATTTGCCGAAGGTGTTTGCCGGCGGCGCGTGGCCTAAAGAGCGAAAGACACATGTTGTTTGGTACTTCGCGGATCGCGACGACTTCGTAAAATTCCTGCAGCCTTCGCGGCCTGGTGTGGAAAAGGCACTGGGCATTTATCTGGAGAAGCAGCGGACCAGCTACTTCTTTGCCGGCAAGGATCAGCATCCAGGCACGGTGTTTCACGAAAGCACACATCAGTTGTTTCAGGAATCGCGGACGACCGGCAATGAAGTCGGCGCCAAAAACAACTTCTGGATCATCGAAGCGGTGGCCTGCTACATGGAGTCGCTAACCGAGCACGACGGCTACTACACGCTGGGCGGCTTTGAGGAAGGTCGCGTGCCGGCTGCCGCGCATCGACTGCTGGTCGACAACTTCTACGCACCGCTCGAAGAACTCTCGGCACTGGGCATGGACAACATGCAGCGGCAGCCGAACATCGCCCCCCTGTACAGCCAGATCAGCGGTCAGGCCCAGTTCCTGACGCACTTCGAAAATGGCCGCTATCGCGAAGCGCTTAACGACTACTTGATTGCCGTCTACTCCGGCAAGGCCGACAAGCAAACGCTCGCCAAGCTGACCGGCCAGTCGTTCAGCACGCTCGATCGCCAGTACCGCGATTACATGAAGGCTAACGCCGGCAAGTAACGTAGACGACGCTGGCGAGCGTCGTTGCCTTTCCGTAGACGACGCTGCCAGCGTCGTTAGCTATTCTGCGTAACCTTCGCCCATCGAAAAGTTCTCAAGCGAAGCTATCAGGTCTCGCTGCCGCGCTTCTGCTGTTGAGATAACAGACGAACACCCGTTCAATGTGTGTTGGTTAGTCGAAGTTGCTGGTCCGACTGAGAACACGATTCCTAGCTTCGCTGGGACACTTGCTAAACGGCCACGTTTTCACCAAGTAGCTAACGACGCTGGCAGCGTCGTCAACGTAAGACTACCCAGCTCGCAGCCCGCGATCAAAGGCGTCTTGATCTCGGTTGTAGAGGGCGAAGACGGATTCGAACATCTCGGATGAGATCTGCCAGGAAGGCTTGTCGTCGGTGTAGGCGTTACAGTGCGCGACCAGCAGGCGGTAGAGGAATTTGAACAAATGCCGCGGCACGCGCAACGCGCGGAGTGCATCAATCAAGCGGCGGTCTTGAATCGCCGGATCGAACATGTCGCGGAAGCTGGGCACCTTACCATTGATGGCGCAGGCGCGAATTCGTGAGTTGGCGACGTCGTACAGCGCTTCGCCGGTCCATTCCAGCGAGCGAATCATGTTCTGTTTGTCGAGCCGGGCGCGCTGATAAAAATCGCTTTCCTCGCGGTCCATGAATCGCGTCAGCTCGATTGGCAGCAGCAACTTAAAGCCCACGCCGGGATGCTTGAGGAATTTGTTGTCCAACATCGGCCACAACAAAGCCTTCATTTGATCCGCATTGCCGTTGATCAAGTGCGGCTCGTCCACGCGATCGACCAGAATGATCACGCCAGTAAAGCCCAGAGTTTTCAGCACGCCCTGGAATTTGTCGAACAGCGCATATCGGTCGTCGGTGCGATCTTTGTTCGGAAACGGCTGTCCGGCAACTTCCGAATTGCTGAAATTCATCAGAATCTGACGCAATGGATTGGTTTGCAACTTGGCGATTCGCACGCTACGAACGATCGACCGCGCCTGCCAATACCACTTCCACATTCGCCACAGCCGCGGCAGCCAGCCAACAAGCAGCAGCAAATAAAACCAAGGCGATTTGAACCAATCCCACTGGGCATTGATGATCAACCAGACGCACAGCGCGGCAAAGGCCACCGACGATCCGATGCCCACCCACAAATCCCATTGGGTGTGCAGCGTGTAGAACTTCAAGCGGCGGCGCAGCCGATGCCAGCGACTTTTTAGCGTCTCGGCCGACGAATGATCGTAGCACGCTGCCAACAGTAATAAATCACGAGCCTGGTAGCGATCCAGCAGTCGGCCTTTATCGTCGGCGGTAATCTCCTCGCCCGGCGGAGCGTTGCCGCCCAGGATGCGATCGACCAGATCGGTCACGCCCAGCGACAGGATCGAATCCATGTGATCCCACAGCTTCCATTCGGCCAGTACGCGATCTTCTCGCTGTTTGCGGGCCGCCAGCTTGTCGCGGAAGCGATCCAAAAACGGATTGAAGTCGTCGTATTCGATGACAAAGATCCGCTGGCCTGGATGCGTCCGATTGTATTCGGTGAGATGGCGCGCGATCTGCAACCGCAGCGCGGTTTTGCCAGCCCCTTTTTCACCGAACACAATCGAGGTCGATGGATCAGCCGGGCTGCCGTAGATTTTGTCCCAGGTAGGATGATAGTTGCTGTCGATGCAGTGATCTTTGAAGACCGGATCGGTTTGCGCATCTTCCTCGGCAAACGGATTGGCGGCCACGCCGTGATGCTCGAGGAACTGCTGGATCTTCATGCGACTTTAGGGCCCTGGGACGAAGAAAAAACGCTTCTGCGACGGTTTGACGAATCTACTTGGCTTGTAACCCGTCGATCATCTTGTGGAAATCGGCTTCCGCGGCGTCGATCGTCTTTTTCGGGCCGTAGAGCTTAACAAAGTAGTTGCCTTCCTTGCTTTCGATGATCGCAGCCACCATTCGGTAGTCGGTGTACTTCGTGCCGGGAAGGCCGGAGTTGGGGCCGGGAACATCGGTGAAGTCGCCCGCGAGGTCGACGGTATGCACCAACTGCCCGGCGACCGATTTCTTGTCGACTTTGGGTGTCACGCCGGCGCCGCCGGCTCCATCGAATTGCTTGACCCAGCGGTCGATGTTCTGTTGGACGGTTCCGCCCGCGCCCATCACCATCAGCCGGCCATCCTGGGCATCACCTTCGGCGGCCGGAATGGCGAATTCATGTTCAACCATGCGGAATTTGGGCTTCACCCGCTTCCACTTGTCCGGCGCGGTCAACGAGAGCTTACCTTCAGCGACAGATATAGTGGCATCGGACTTATCGTCCTTCTTGTCGTCTTTTTTAGGTTCGTCGGCGGCAAGAGTGGCCGCAACAAAGCACACGGCAAACGCCAAGTTCAAAAACGCCATCGCGCCGTTGGAAAACTTCATAGCGACCTCGGTTCTCGGTAAGAGTAGGGAGCAAGCCCGCCCGCTGCCGCCATCTTATCCGCCCTGCCTTGCGTAGGCTACCCTTGGGCCGGTTCGGGACGGCAATTCGCGTCTCACGTTGTTTTGCGTTTATCCGGCGCGGTAAGATACGCCAGCGGAAACGGAGTTCTGGTGACAAACGAGTTGCACATTGGGCGGTACGATGGCCTACCTGAAGATCTACAGCGAAAGCGGTGAGCAACTTCGTCAATTGAACGAGGATTTGCTGACGATCGGCCGCGGATCGAGCAACATGGTCGCCCTGCTGGATCAGGCGGCATCGTCCAAGCATGCCCAGATTGTCCGCGCGGGCGATCGCTGGCGATTGGAAGAGCGCGGCAGTCTGAACGGCACGTTTGTCAACGGCGTGCGGTTGGAACCCACGCATCCGCACGATCTGCGTGACGGCGATCAGATTCAAATTGGCGCGACGGATATCATTTTTGGCGCACCAGTCGAACCATCTGCCCCCGCGACAGGCTCGGCGTTTCTGACAGCACAGGGCAGTTCGTTTCTGCAGTCGTTCATCGGCGATGACGAATCGGCACACGATCACAGCCACCAGCTTTTGAACTCGTTCATCATTGATGATGCGGCGGACGACGCACCACGCTCCGAATTTCGCCGGCCGTTGGCGGACTTCGATCCGGCGGACACGCGCCCCCAGTATTTGAATCGCACCTACCTGGTGGACGCCGACGGCAGAATTCCGCCGCCGCATAAGCCGCCCGAACGGCTCAAACGCAGACCTGGCGAGAGCTTGCTGGAGGCCAAACTGCGGATGATCCAGCGCGTGGGCGAAATGTTGGTGCGGATCGTCGAGCCCAAGCAACTGATGGAAGAGATTCTGACGATCGTCATCGAGCAAACCGGCGCGGAACGCGGCATCCTCTGTCTGCTGGACGACAATCGCCAGCCGGTGCCGATCGCCAGCCGCGGTTTAAGCGAAGGCGACACGGTCCGCGTCAGCCGGACCGTCATTCGCCGCGTGTTGGAAGAAGGCGTGGGCGTGCTGGTCGATAACAATTCCAGCGGCAGCAATTTGATGCAGTCGCTGGCGGATATTCAAGTCACCTCCGCCATGTGCGTGCCGCTATGGACCGGCGAAAAAATCGAAGGTCTGCTGTCGCTGGATATGCGAAGCACGTTTCATAAATTCACGGACGAAGATTTGGAATTGCTAACAGCCGTGGCGCATCAGGCCGCGCTCTGCATTCACCGTTTACGGTTCAGCCAGGAAGTTGAGAACCAGCGGTTGGTGCGAAGAAAGTTGTGCGAGTATCTTGATCCGCAGATTGTGGAAGTGATCGCCGCGCATCGCGGCACGGACAACCCACTGGCGCCGACGGAGCGCGAGATCACGGTGCTGTTTTCGGACATCGTCTCGTTTACCAAACTCAGCGAAAACATGGCGCCGGCTCAGTTGGCCACGTTTATCCGCGAGTATCTGAGCGTGATGACCGACATTGTCTTCAAACATGGCGGCACCATCGATAAGTACATCGGCGACGCGGTCATGGCACTGTTTGGCGCACCGATTCCCAGCGAAGACTCGGCAGCGTCGGCCATCCGCGCGGCGCTCGACATGCGCGACAAGCTGCGCGAGATCCAACTGCCGGCCGATCATAAAGGCGCGATGCTGCGGGCACGCTTTGGCATGAACACCGGCCCGGTGATCGTCGGCAACATCGGCTCTTCGCAACGGACCGAGTACACGGCGATTGGCGACACTGTAAACGTTGCTCAGCGGTTACAAGCTTTTGCGCGTCCCAACGAGATCTGCATCGACGACGTGACGCACAGCAAGACGACCGGCGCGTTCCTGGTAGAAGAGATCGGCGCGATTGAAGTTAAGAATCGCTTCCAGCCGCTTACCGTTTATAAAGTGCTGCGGGCGAGATAGCGAAATGCTTGTGTGCCACTGGCTTTGCCAGTGTTTATGGGCAATTCTTACAATGGCAAAGCCAGTTGCACACTGTTCCAAAAACCGGTTTAGGCCCGCACAAGACGCGATTGTCGACGGACGAACCAGGCCAGTCCAATCGCGCCCATGCCCAGCATTACCCAGGATTCCGGCTCTGGCACGGTCATCACGGTGAAGTTCGACTGCTGCGATGGATCGACAAAGAACTGCGAAGCGAACGAGCCGCCGCCGCCGGCGGCAGTTGTTAGATTGGTTGAGGAAAAATTAAAGTCTGTCGGCGGACTCTGAACCCCGCCCGGATGTGTATTGTCACCCATTGAAGTAAAGACATTGAACGTCAGATCGTAATTCTGGTCGCTTTTCAGCACGGTCGATGCCAGCGCTAAATCTTCTGGCAACGAGACACTCGACCGGCCGGCGGTGGTATTCAGAGAAAACGAGTTGGTAAAGAACGTGCTGCTGAAATTCCCGCCACGCACGAAATTACCGTTGGGATCCAACTCCAACGTACCGTGAAACAGTTGTATGGGAGTTCCTGTACCGCCGCTCGCGTTGATTGGAGTCAGTGTGGCGTCGATGCGATAGAAAACATCAAAGAATGACGGTGCGCCACCAGGGACTCGAGTGCCGTCGTTGAACATCCCTTGCGATGGCACCGGAAAACTCGTGATGTTGGTCGGCGCGTTGGGATCGCTAAAGTTCTTGGGAATGATCAAATTGAAGGGCACGTCCAGACCAGCCGCTAACAGCGCGGCATCAGTCCCGTCCACGCGTCCGTCGTTATTCACATCCGCGGGACCAGTATAGTGCGGAGTGATGACCGTCCCGGTAGCGTATGAGCTCCAAGACGTCGACTTTAAATCGTTGCCCGCGGTGACCCAGGAGCGTCCGCTGGCGGATTTCACCACGCCAGCCGCCGTGACTTGCGAAGTCGCCCACGCCTGAGCGTTGGCTGATGGCCTGCTCGAGAGAATATTCGAAGAGATGTTAACAGGGTCCGAGAGGTTCTGGCTGAAGGTGACCGGAGCGGCGTTGGTCGCGTCTTTGGCGTAAGTGGACGTAGAAACGCCGACGGCCCGGGCTTGTGGCAACGTTGAAAACAGTCCGATTGCCAGCACAAAACAGGCAATCCCGCAATCAACGCGGCCGAAATAACGACTCATTAGACGAAACTCCCCTAGTAGCCGACACCGACTCCAAAACTCGCCCGGAATTGGAATCGGGAAGTAGTACCGATCGTAATGACTGGCCCAGAACTTTTCTGGAACCTAATTCCGGATAGTACTCGATGATTGTCCACGGATCAACTAAAATCGTTACAAGATTGTAAATTCTCGCGGCGAGGTAATTCTCGGCAATGACAGCAGCCTCGGGTTCCACATTCGATTTGCCGCCAGACCAAGAGCTGGTGGCCGCCTATCGAGCCGGCGGTGAAGAAGCCGCCACGGCCCTGTTCGAGCGTTATTATGCTCGGCTGCTGGAGCTGATCCGCCGCGAGCAAGGCTGGCGATTACGGCAGGCAGAAGGCTCCGCGGACATCGCGCAGTCCGCTTTGCGGAGCTTTTTCGCCCAACTGCGTGAATCGCCGGTCGAATTGGTTGGCGACGACAACCTCTGGCCGCTGTTGGTGACGATCACACTCAACAAGGTGCGAAATCGCGGCAAATTTTGGCAACGCCAGCGCCGCGACCCCAGCCGCCAGGCGCCGATTGAAGCTGGCGATGACCCGCTGGAGCAAGGGCCTTCGCCGGCCGATGCGGTCGTGCTCAAGGAACTGATCGAAAACCTGTTGGCTCCGTTTTCCGATCGCCGCCGCCGCACCGTGGAGATGATCCTCGAAGGACATACCAACCGCGCCATCGCCAAGGAAGTCGGCACCACCGAGCGCACAATCTACAACACCCGCCAGGCCGCCGCCAAGATTCTTAAGGCGCTGCTGGATTCGCAAGGGTGACGGTAGGATGGCTTCCTAAGTGCATCCCAATCTTAGGATCCGCACGCCTCTGAGCGCAGCGGCATGAGTTCAAATCTTGTCGCCCCGACTATTTTTAGAAATGAGCCCTTCGGCGAGAGCGTCGAAGGGCTTTCTTATTGTGGGGACTAGAGTTGCGTCGTTGAGGCGGCAGTTCAAAAAGACGATTTCAAGGATCCGACGTTTTGTTGCATAATCGGCGGTAAGCCATTTCTCGCAACGCGTTTGCAAAAGTTCAAAAACTTTCGCTGCCAAGTCCGTCATTTCGTCATGTGAGCGGTCGAGAACGTCAAGCCGGAGCTTGATCGACGCAAGACGATCACGAAGTTCGGTCTGTTTCGTAGCCTAGGTCAGAGCTGATGACGCGGCGCAACACAAGGCTACCAATGCCATGAAGAAACGACTCACGATCGTGCTCCTTCCCGTTGAGAAAGTATAGCGGGGGCGGGCGCTCGTCTACGTGCCGGGCTGATCGGGCGGCGCCGCGGGGTCGGGCTGCCTGGCGTTGGCCGGCGGCTGCTCGACATCGGTTCGAAACTTAAGATCCACCAACTCACCCGGCCGAACGTTCTGCTTGCCGTCCAGCGCGATCCGCACCGGCAGTCCCCATTCTACAACCCGCGGATCGCGCAATTGGTGGCTGGGAACCGCTTCCACCTGCGGCCCAATCCGATCGACGATCCCGTCAATCACCTCGGAAGGGTTCGAGCGAGAACGGATCTCCACGGGAGCCCCGAGGACAGGACGAATCCGCTGCTGTTGGCGAATGTAGCTGATAACATAGTGCGACTGCTCGGTGGCTACCGTGGCAATCGGATCGCCGGCCTTGACGGCTTGGCCCGGCCAGCACGTAATGGCAACCACGGTGCCGTCGATCGGAGAGCGAATCTCAAGCGCTTTCACTTGCAGCTCCAATTCGCGAATCTTTGCTTCCTGAACCTCGATCGCGCTTCGCAAGGGGGTCAAGAGCTTGGCCACTTGGATCGTTTGCTCGGGGGTGAATTCCTTCATTTGATCAGTGGCCCGGGTCAACTGTCCTTGGGCCTCGGTCAGCACTTGCTCGTTCGACGCGATCCGTTGAGCGATGCGATCGCGTTGGAGTTGGGCGTTGGTGAATTCCAGGCGGTTAATGGCGCCTTTGTCGAAGGCTTCCTTGATGGCCGAGGCCTGCTCTTTGAGCCGCTGCAACTCGACCTTATCGGTCTCAAGGACCGTTCGAGTTTCGAGCATCGTCAGCCGGGCCTGCTCGACACGTATGGCCCGCCGGCGGACCTCGGCCAACCGCCGGAGTTGCTCGGAGGCCTCGTCGATCCGAATCTGCTCCTCGGCTTTGACAACCTGCCCTTTGGCCTCGTCGAGGGCTTTGCCGAGAGTGACGAGAGTTGCCCGAATCGTTTGATCGTCGAGCCGCAGCACAACATCGCCGGCTTGAACTCGCTCAAACAACTGCAAGCGGCGATACGGAACCTCCGTGAGTAATCCGTCGAGCCGGCTGACGAGTTCGACCCGCACGGCATAGACCTCGCCGACGGCCCGGGCGGTTCCCGATTGCGATTTCCACAGCCGCACGGTGGCAACCGCGCAGACCGCGAAGATCACCAGCGGCAGCGCTTGGATACGCAGCCATTTCAGGCGATGTGACCACGGGATGGGAATGCGGTCAGGTTGGTCCATCAATCGAATCTTGTAATAGATTTTCCATTTGAAACGATGGTAACGATCCGGCAAATAACAAACGGCTTCACATCTCCGCCTCGTCGGCTCGGTGGTACAACGAGACCTGGGTCAGGCCGTCGATCTGCTCGAGTTCAACGAGCAATTCGTGGCTGCGGCCTGGGTCGCGGAGCAACAACCGATACGACAAATCCTGGTAATGGTTGGGCAGTTCGCGCTGCCCGGCCAATTGCACCCGACTGCTATAGCGGCGCAGGGCCGACCGCAGAGGCAAGCCGGCCTCCGCCCGGACAAGCTGCAGCGAAACGACCACGTCGTAGCGATGCCGTAGCCCGAAAGAGGTAAATCGCAAGTAGAGAAAAATGCCGCCGACGCACAGAGCCCCGATCAGGGCCGTGCTGAAGCGCAGCGTGCCCACCGACATCCCCTCAACGATCGCCCAGAGGATGAACGTCGTGTCGCGAGTGTCTTTTAGCACATTGCGGAATCTCACGACACCGACCACTGCCAGCAAACCGACCGCGATAATGATGTCGCCGGCCATCAGCGCCATAACCAGAGCCACGATCGCTGGAATGACCGCCAGTGAGGCGACGAACATCTGCGAATACGACAGTCCGACGTGCGTCGTCATATACACCCAGCCGATGACGTGTCCGACGCAGAAAGCCAGCAACATCACCAACAAGGCCATTTCCGGACCGACGGCGGTTGTGCCGACATCGCCGCTTACGACTAAGTCGAACCATTCGGTCATACGGCTACCCTCCGCCCGACCTGGGCCAAACGCGGGCCGGTCAGCCATTGGGTTTCCACGCAGGCCACGTACTTGGCCATCACAGTCCGCTCGAGATTGAACTCTTGGACCAGTTGATTCATCCAGCAGGGAAACCGATCGCAGAACTTCAGCTCAAGCACAATGCCCGGCACCTGCGGCTGGAGCCAGGTAGGGATGGGGATCAACCGCAATTCGCGGTCGAAGTGGCTGGCCGTCAGTTGATGGTCGAAGGTTACGCGCACTTGATCGTCGCAAGGCGCGACATAGGCCTCGCGCAAATAGGAGACGAACACTCGGCCGTCGGCCTGGAGCACGTTCCGCAGCGAGCAGAAGCGATTCAGCGACGCAAAGTTCTTTGGCGTGTACTGCATCAAGTCGTCCGTCTCAGGCCAATTCGTTTCCAGAATCCGCACGACCGAAGATCGCCGCACTGCCACGCGGTCTTTCTTGATGATGTCGTTGATCCGCTGCTTGATCTCGAAAAAAACGGGGTTCAGAAGGTCGTCGTCATAGAAACGAATCCGCAGCTTGAAGCGGTTCTTATGGCCATGCATGGTGGCCATGCAGAGAGCCAGGCCGGGACTATCCAGATAGAGGCTGTGGATCTGATAATTGCCGCTCAACTCCGGCCGGGCGTATTCGTCCAACTCGAGGTACGGCCGGATAAACTCGCGGATACCCGGAACGAGTCGTTCGCTGATGATGTATTTCAGCTCAAACCGATTAACTTGAGCCTGATGTTGGAACATGGCGCCCCAGCGCACTGCAAGGCAGTGCCCCTCAATCAATGCTCTCTGCCGCGCCCACGGCTGGATGGCAACTCGTCGGGTGCTATACGCAAGGCAAGAACAGCGGGGTCAACAAGACGCGATTAACCTTGGCAGTGCCAGGAATGATTTCCATTCCGCGATCGACCGAGCATCGGCCGAGATCCACCGCCTCGCGCTGTTGGAATTCAACAGTCCCTCGCAAGCCCTTCCCCTGCACCCCCTAACACAATCCTAATAGTTCTCCATACTACACACGTAAACCCCCATCCTGCAATCATCTTGTGGAAAATTTACGGATGAATACTACTGGGGATAGCATTCCATCCAGACGGGGGACGCCGGTCGGTTCCGGCTCATCGCTATCAGATGGCTTCGGGCGGCCTTTGGCGGCGGTGGGACCACATCGCTTAGACGGCGCTTCAGCAGCAGCTCGAGGTGGACCCGCAGCAAATTATGCTCATAGCGCAAGCGAAGGTGCTTGCGGCGTAGACCGCCGAGCCGCCGCAGGTCGTCGTAGATGCTAAGGAGGTCCAGCCCTTGCACGGCTTTTGCGTCTTGCAAGAGCTTTTCCGTGCGCTGGGCTAGCGGCACGGCCCGCCGCTCATACTCGCGAGCGAACTCTCGATTCGCCGCAACTGCAAATAGGCTCGGCCACGTCGCGTTGTGTGATTGAGAGGATTTCATCGCGGCGAGCTTCGTTGGCATGGGCCCGCGAAACCGCGCCGTAGATGAAGTTCGGCGCTGGTTCGAGGAAGCGCTTGCGCAGACTGTTGTTGTGCTACGACCAATGGCCCACGACGCCACTTGGGGGCGCAGCGTGTTCGACACCGGCCTTTCGGACCCGGGATCAACAGCAACCGTCGTTTCGCACCGCTGGCTGCTCATGTCGGCAATCAAACGAGGGCTCGCTGGCCGCCTCGGACGGCTCAAAGAGTCACAAGTGCTGTCACCGGCCTGATGTTGGAGTCCCGGCTTCAGCCGGTTTTTTAGGCTGCTGGACTGGCTAACCAACAATATCGCAAAGATTTTGCCGGATAGGCTTTCCGACTTTCTGCCGGTATGGTGCTCTGGAATAACGGCTGGCGGAATTTTGCTTGCGGATGAACTGCGGCAAAAGAATAATGAATGGGTTACGCAACCAACCGTGCCCCGCCGGCCCAACCCTTCTTTTGGGGCCATCGCCGTATGAAACGTCGCCCGGCGCCTCGTCGCGTCAATCGCCGCACCGTCGAATTATTGGAGGAGCGCCGCCTGCTCTCCGCCAATAACGAGACGATCGCCACTGCGACGCCTTTGACTGTTACGCCCGGCACGCCCACCAACAAAAGTAGCTCGCTCGATACGCTCGGCGACATCGATATTTATCAAGTCGATCTCTCCGTTGGCGAGTCGGTTTCGGTCAATTTACACACGGCCTCCGTTGGCAGCTCGCTCTATGGCGCGCTGCGAATCTTCGACGCGTCTGGCAACCAGATCGCCAGTTTTTTCGATCTGCCCGCCAACTTTGGGATTCCGAATTCCGATATTTCCGTGCCGTTTACTGCTCCTATTAGTGGAGCGTATTACATCGGCATATCGGACAGCGGCGACCTCACGTACGATCCCAACAACACTCCCAGCTTCAGCGGCGATCTGTCGACCGGCGCGTACGATTTGGAAGTCAACGTCACGCTGCCCCAACCGGCCGGCAACGACACCATCGCCACCGCCACGCCGGTCAGTTATGTCCGCGACGTGCAAACCAGCAGAAGCGGATTGCTGGCCGACACGCGCGACGTGAATCTGTTTTCGCTCCGCGATCTGTTGCCGGGCGACCAAATTAGCCTGGCCGTGGTTGCGTCGGTTACCGGCAGTCCGCTCGATAGCTACCTGCGTTTGTTCGATGCCAACGGCAAGGAACTGGCCGCTGCAGATAACGACGGCAGCAATCCGGATCCATCGATCAATTACACGGTCACCACCGCGGGCAAATACTTTGTTGGCGTCTCCGGAGCCGGCAATCCCAATTACAGTCCTCTTACGGCCAACCACGGCGCGCTGAACGCACTGGGCAACTACGTGTTGAACATGACAGTGCGTTCTGCGCCGTCGGTTTTAAACGAGTTCGAAGGGAACGATACGCTACTCAAAGCCAACGTGATCACGCTAGGGACGTCCGTCGGTGGCAACATTTCTTCGGTCAGCGATTCGGATTGGTTTTCCGTCACCATTCCGGCCGATGGCCAATTGAATGTCCGCCTGACGCCAGACGCCGGCAGCACGCTGCGAGCGCTGCTCACGCTTTACAGCTCTGATCAAAAACCGATGTATTCCAGCGTCGGCACGACGGGCGGCGCCGTGCCGACGATTTTACAGCACTTGCCGGCCGGCACTTACTTTTTGCAAGTCACCTCGCTCGGCAAGCAAACCAGCGGCAAATATCATCTGGCCACAAGTTCCATCGATTCCACCGCGCCGTTCGCCCCGGTTGCTGTTGGCCCCGTGCCGGGCTATGTCGCGCACGGCGATTTCAACGGCGACGGCTTCATGGACCTGGTCACGTCCGATCGATTCGGCAGCGATGTCAGCGTCCTGCTTGGCGTGGGCGATGGCACATTTCGTCCCGCGATTGGGTACACAGTGCATTCCGGCCCGGCGGCCGTGGTCGTCGGCGACTTCACGGGCGATAACAAGCTCGATATCGCTGTCGCTTGCCGCGACACCGGCGAGATCGTGATCCTGCCAGGCTTTGGTGATGGCACGTTCGATACGTCCAGTCCGATTGTGTTGACCGCAGGCGCGGGACCACTTGGTTTAGTCGCAGAGGATTTCAATAACGATGGCAAGCTCGATCTGGCGACCAGCAACGCCTTCTCCGGCGATGTGACGGTCTTCTTGAATCAAGGCAGCAGCACGTTTGCTGCTGGCGTGGCCTACACTGTTGGCACGCAGCCGGAATCGCTGGCTGCCGGCGACTTCAACGGCGACGGCGCGAGCGATCTGGCCGTCGCCAATCGCGGATCGAACAATATTTCGATCCTGCTTGGTTCAACAAGCGGTGCGTTCGCGGCTGGTGCGACGCTCAACGTTGGCGATCAGCCTAGTTCGATCTCGGCAGGCGACATCAATGGCGATGGCCGCGCGGATTTGGTAACCGCCAACGCCAACAGCGATGACGTTTCGATTCTGCTCGCCACCGGCGGCGGTAACTTTGCGCCAGAACAGCGTGTGGATGTGCGATTGATGCCGCCGATCCTGGCGGCCGGCGATTTCCGCAGCGCGATCAAGCTGGTCGATGTGAATAACGATGGCAAGTTGGATTTGATTGTCTCGAACACGGCCGACGCCAATGTGGCGGTTGCACTCGGCAGCGGCAATGGCACGTTTGCTCGCCGGCAGTTGGTTACGGTCAGCAACCATCCTCAAGACTTCGATGCGGCCGATCTCAATGGCGATGGCCGCCCGGATTTCTTCACCGCCGATGGCAACGACAGCACCGCCACCATCCGCCTTGGCCTGGGCGACGGCACGTTCCAAGTCGCGCCGCAAACCAACGTCGGCAGCGATCCGGAAGCACTGGCCAGCGGCGACTTCAACAGCGATGGCAATATTGATCTGGTCACTGCCAACGATGGCTCGCTCTCCGTGCTGATGGGCCTAGGCAACGGCATGTACGCTGAGCAGCAAGCCGTCGGCGACGGCACAGCTAAAGCCGTGGTGATTGGCGACTTCAACGGCGACGGCCGGCCGGACATCGCGGCCGCCTATCAAGGCACCAACGACATCGCCGTTTATCTGGGCCTAGGCGATGGCACGTTCCGCGCGCCGGTTCGTTATGCCGTCGGTAATTTGCCATTGTCGCTGATCACTGCTGACTTCAACGGCGACGGCAAGCTCGACCTGGCCACCGCCAACTTCTTCACCAACGACGTCACCGTTTGGTACGGCAAGGGCGACGGCACTTTCATCAACTCGGCAACCATCACCGTCGGCGCCAATCCACGAGCGCTGGCCAGCGGCGATTTCAACGGCGATGGCAAAACCGATCTGGCCGTCACCAACTTTGGCGATGGCACGGTATCGATTCTGCTTAACGATGGAATCGGCAACCTCGTCGCGCTGGCAAACACAGTCACTGTTGGCAATTCGCCGGACGGCATTGTGGCCGGCGACTTCAACAGCGACGGCAAGCTTGACTTTGCCACCGCCAACTTCGGCAGCAACGATGTTTCGATCGCGCTGGGCGACGGTGCGGGCAGCTTCACCGTGCAAGCGCCGCTGGCGGCCGGTTTTGGTCCTCGCAGCATTGTCGCAGGCGACTTGTTAGGCGACGGTCGTTTGGATTTGGCCGTCGCCAACAACTTCAGCAACGACGTTTCGGTCTTCTTGAATCTGGGCTCACTCGGTTTTGCCACGCAAACGCGCAACGCTGTCGGACAATCGCCTGGCGCGCTGACGATTCGCGACTTCAACGGCGATGGTCGACTCGATCTGGCGGTCACCAGTGGCACGACTGGCTCCGTAACGTCGCTCTTAAATCTTGGTCAGGGAAATTTCACCGCCGGTTCGCGTTTTGTTTCGGCTGCCGTGGCCACGTCGCCCCTGCTGGCCGACTACAATGGCGATGGCGTTGTCGATTCACTCATTCTCAATGGCGCCGGCCAACTCTTGTTGCGGTTGGGCCGCGCTGGCGAACCTGGAGTCTTCGACGCACCGTTGGTCTTGAATGCCAACTTGCCGGCGGGTTCTTTTACAACAATTCGCATCGCCGGCTACAACATGATTGCAGCCATCGACCGCTTTGCGAATGCAATTTCGGTCTACTGGATTCTGGCCGACGGTACGGCTTTCCAAACGCAGCACTTTGCTTCGCAGACCGACAACAGCGTGCGAATTGTCGCCGGCGATGTCAACGGCGACGGCGCTGCCGACCTGGTATTGGCCGGCATTGGCAGCCAATCGATCGTCCTCTGGACGCAAAAAGCCAATGGCACATTCGCCGTGCAAGCTCCGATTGCTTACAGCGGCGATCCCACCGATCTCTCACTGGCCGACGTCAATGGAGATGGCCGCAACGACATCGTCGCCATCGATCAAATCGGCGGCACAATTAGCCTGTTCATCAGCGCCACCGTCAACGGTCCATTTACTGAGACGCGGTTCCGTGCCGGCAACAGCCTCAATGGTTATTCGCTCAACGCGGACGGTTATCCGGAACTGCTCACACGCGACAGCACGTCGGCAGTTGCTTTTGGCGACTTCAATCACGACGGCCTGGCCGACGTGGCCATCGCCAATCGCGGCAACAACAGCGTCGATGTGCTACTGGCGACGTCGGGCGGCGGGCTGGCAAATCCGATTTCGATTTTGGTCGGCAGCGGACCCAGCGTCGTGCGCGCTGCCGATCTCAACGGCGATGGCAAAGTCGATCTGGCGGTGCTCGATGCGGCCAACAGCACAGTTGTCGTTTTGCAAGGCGACGGGCTCGGCGGCTTCACCAAGACGGCCACTTACAACGCCGGCAATGAGCCCAACGGCCTGTCGCTGATGGACATCAACCACGACGGCAAACTCGATCTGGTCGTTGGCAATCCGTTTGGCGATGCTATGACGTTGCCGGGCGTCGGCGATGGCACGTTCACGCCGTTTACGCGCATTGGCCGGCGCGTGGAAATCGCCGTCGGCGACGTCACCGGCAGCGGCAAAGATTCCTGGCTGGTCAGCAACGAGACGGCCGATCGCCTGGTGCTGCAGAACTCCGCAGGCGCAGCCGCCGGCTTCACTCAAGATCGCAACACCGGCGTGGTGAACCCCGGTGCCACCAAGATGGCGGATATCGATGGCGACGGCAAACTCGATTTGATTGTGGCCAACAGCGGCGGCAACAACGTGCTGGTGTATTTGGGTCTCGGCAACGGGCAATTCAATGCCACGCCAAAATCCTTCTACGCCGGCACCAATCCCGTTGGGCTGACTGTTGGTGACGTGAATGGCGATGGCCGGCCAGACGTTGTCGTCACCAATCAAGGTTCCAACGATGTGAGCGTGCTGCTCGGCGATGCCGGCACAATTCTGAAGCCCGGCGTGCGGCTAAACGTGGGCCAAGGTCCAACGCAAACGGTCGTCGGCGATTTCAACAACGATGGTATGACCGACATCGCTGTCGCCAGCGCTACGGCCAATCAGGTTTGGGTGCTGCCGGGCGTCGGTAATGGCTTCTTCAACGACACCACGCCCACCATTTTTAACACAGGCTCCTCGCCGCAGTCGCTTATCGTGGGCAATTTCGATGGCAAGCTGGATTTGGTGACACTCAACTTCAACAGCAACAGCTTGTCGTTCTATTCCGGCTTCGATCCAAACAGCCGTGTGGACATTGCTGCCGGCGGCGCGAATCCCATTTCCGCAGTGTCCGCGGACTTCAATCACGATGGCACGTTGGACTTGGTCGTCGGCAACAATGGCGACGGCGCAATCAGCGTGTTCCTGGGCGGCAATGCTGGATTGGTGTTGTCCGAAACGGTTTTCGAACCAGGGCTCGATCATCCTGTGGCACTCGCACTGGCCGACCTGGGCGACGGCGGCGACTTGCGACTGCTCTGCACGGAAGAAGGCGACGAGCTCGTCCGCGTGTTCTCCAAAGAGCAGCTTTCGCCGGACCTGGTCACCACGGCAATCGTTGACGCTTCGCTGGATGTCAGCACGACCGGCGAAGGTTCGTCGATCAGCCTGGTCTCAATCATTAACACGCTAACGTCACTGGCCGTTCTGGCCGCCATCGAAAGCGTCGAGTTCGCCACGCAAGTCGATACGTTTGGCCAAGGCGGTGGCGAGCCGGCGCACTTCGACTTCGCCAAATTGGCCGCTGCCATCAGCAACTGGTTTCAAACCGCCGAAAAATGGACCGACGAGTGGTTGGCCAAACTCGAACCGCTGACCGGCGACAAAATCACCCTCGCCGACGTCGCTCCCGCGGCGGCACAGCTTGCCGCAAACTTCCTGCTACCGAACTTGCCAGGCGAAACGGTCTATCAAGTGGCCGCTTCGTACTTCCAGACGGATCGCCACATTCCGACCGGCGATGCACCGATCACCGCGCCGGTTGTGGATAAGGCCATCGTCGACATGGATCTTGGTCCCAAGACGCCGGCCGAACGAATCGTCAATGATGCGGTCGGTCAACCGCGGCAAGCTTCGTACACGCCGCGGATTCTGCCGGACCAGGCCTCAGACGCCGTAGCTTTGCCGGTCGCTGGCGCAACGGACGGTGCGGCAAACCCGTTGCTCGGGGGTGATGATGCACAACGTGCCTGGCTGCGGTGGGCAGCCATTGGAGCCGCCAGCGCGGCGGCTTTGGGAGGCGCAGGTTACGGCGGCTATCGATTGGCTCGCCGACGCCTCCAACAAGCAATCTTGCTAGGAGAGAACGATGCCAAGCTCAACTAAAGACCTCCTGCCTGGACAATGGTGGGCGGTAGCTCAGTGCGTCGATAGCTACGAAGTCGAGTCCGGCAACAACTTCCCGGACTTGCGGAAATACGCTAACCGCGTTGATCCGCAGTATCGGCTGGCTGCGCTGGAAGAGTTGGTCCGCGTCGATCTCGAGCGCCGCTGGGATTTAGGCCAATCGCGCAAAATTGAAGATTACCTCGGCGAATATCCGGAGCTCAAGCAAGAGTCGATCTCGCTGGAAGCCTTGGTTCGCGACGAAGCACAAATTCGCTCCCGCCACGGCGACAGCGTTTCGATGGAAGAACTGCACGAGCGCTTTCCTTATCTGGAAGGCCATCGCATCTTGAACACGGCCGAACAAATGGCCGGCACGCTGCCCTTCGCCATTCGTCCGCTGGAAACCAATCGGCTCGAATCACAACATGATTCCAAACCGTCAGCCTCAGCCAATACCGACACCAGCGCCGGCGTCGACCGCTCCGGCACAATGGTCTTCGACAGCAAACGCAAAGGCGATTCATCGACCGGCTCCTCATCGTCCGCGGGTAGCTCCACTTCGTCCACCGCGCAAACGCGCTTACCTCAATCGACTTCAGCCGGCAGCGGTTCGCGTCCTGCACAAACTCCCGGGCCTTCCTCGGCGCCGGTTTCGTCCAAATCGTCGGCGTCATTTCCTGCCGCTCAGCTCAAAGATCAAACGCCCACCAACATCGGCCGCTATTCCGTTCGCAAGACGCTGGGCTCCGGCAGTTTTGGCATGGTCTATCGCTGCTTCGACGAAGACCTCAAACGCGAAGTGGCGATCAAAGTGCCAACTCGCAGCGGCGGCTCGCGCGATCAGCTCAAAGAGTTCTTGCACGAAGCCCAAAGTGCCGCCCGTCTGCGTCATGCCGGCATCGTCACGGTGCTGGACGCTAGCCAGACCGACGACGGCCGTGCCTTCATCGTTTACGAATTCATTGCCGGCTGCACGCTCCAAGACCGTCTTGAAAAAGGTGATTACACGTTCGAGGATGCTGCTCGCTGGGTGGCCGATACCGCCGACGCTCTGCATTGCGCGCACAAAGGCGGCGTGGTGCATCGCGACATCAAGCCGGCCAACATTCTGCTGGATGAAGAAGGCCGTACGCACATCGCCGACTTCGGTCTGGCCAAGATCGACGATCAGTTCTTCAAGAACGATAGCGGCAAAGTGCTCGGCACCATCGCCTACATGAGCCCGGAGCAAGCTGCCGGCCAATCGCATTGGGCCACACCGCAGACGGACATCTATTCGCTGGGCGTAATGTTTTATCAGATGCTTTGCAAGCGGCTGCCGTTCAATGCCCGCAGCATCGACGATGCGCTGGCGCAAATTCAACAGCGGACGCCACCGCCGCCGCGAACCATCGACGACCGCATTCCCAAGTCGCTCGAAGCGATCTGCCTGCGAGCGATGGCTAAAGCTCCGGCCGATCGCTACACCACCGCGGCTGACATGGCCACGGATCTGCGGGCGGCTTTTGCCGTGGCGCAGCCGCCTAAGGCGCGCAACTCGTGGCCGCTGATCGCAGCCGGTGGATTGGGCGCAGCAGCTCTCTTAGCGCTGGCGATCATGCAGCCTTGGAAGGACAAGTCCGGCGACCGCGGCGCTAATCCACTGGTGACAAACGCCCAAGGCGGCACCGGCAATCCGACGATTGTCCTTGCTAACCTCGAACAACTGCAGGCCGCGCTGCCCAAAGGCAGCGCTAAACTGGTCATTCATATGAAAGGCCCACATGAGGAAGGCGTTCACCATGTTTTCGACGGAGCGAAAGCAGTGCTTCGCGAAGGCGATCAGGTGCAACTGCATGTCCAGACGCAAGGTGACGTGAAGCGATATCTGTATCTCTATTGGTACGACGTCGACGGCACGCCCACAAGAATCTGGCCACATGATGAATTTCTCGATCACCAGGAACCGATGGCAAAACTCGACATGCCAGACGAGTACGATATGAAGAAAAACAATTTGCCTCTCAACGACGGCAAAGATCCTTGGTATCCCATCGACAGCAAAATTGGCGCACAGGTGGCATTGCTGGCCGCGCGCGACACTCCGCTGACTCGCGCCGAATTGCTGGCGTTCGAAAAACTGCCCGCGTACGGTGTGGATATGATCCGGTTGGATGGCGTGTTTCACATTACCAGCGACAAGGAAATGCAACGCGGCCTCGGCGCTGTGGTCAAATCGCGCAAGAACCCACTGGATGCGGGCTTCGAACAAAAATTACAGAACCTATTCGCCTTCTATCACGGCATGGCGATTCCTGTTGTGAAAAACGCCAAATAGGTATTCGCGTCTCTTGTGTCCGGGAAAGTTCGCATGACGCACGTTCGCCCGCTTGTTCTGATGGTTGTTTTGCTGGCGGCGCTGTTGGCAATTTCATTGCCGGCGTTTGCCGCTGATCCGCCGGCCCTGGATGCCAGTTCGGTTGATAAGGCCCGCGCGCTGCAGAAGTCTGGCCAATTGGTGGCCGCCGAAAAGCTGTTACGTGAAGCGCTGGTCGCGATCGACGCCGGTAAGCTGCCGGCCAATCAGCTTGGCCGCTGCCTGAATTCTCTCTCAGACATCTACCGAATCTGGGGCCGTTACGATGATGCGCTGACCATGGCGCTGCGATACAAGAAGGTGATCGCCAGTCAAACGGCACTCGATGCCAAGAGCCGCGACCAGGCGCTGGAAGAAAACGCCGTCGATCTGGCTGACATCTATTCTGGCCTGCAACGTTACGCCGAAGCCGAGGAAATGGTCCGCGCAGCCCTCGACCTGCAGCCCAAGTCCGGCGGCAATCCTGGCCGGCCACTGCAGTTGGAAGTCAAGCTAGCCAAACTGGCCGTGGCGCAAGACAAAGAGGCCGAAGCGAAGCAGCGCTGGCAAACTGTCGTCGAACATGCCGCCGCCGCGTGGAAAAAGCTGGAAGCGGGAGAGCTTTCGTTGCAGTCTCTGCCGGACGTGGCAGGCGCGCTAGTTTCCGGACACTCCGCGCTGGAGAACTACGCCGATGCGATCAAAGTGGAGAAAGCGCTGCTGGCAATCCGCATCAAGCAACAGGACAAGCCGGCCGAAATCAAAGCCCGCACCGATCTGGGGCTGCTGCTGTCGCAGACCCGCGACTATGCCGGCGCACGTCAACAGTTAGAAAGCGCGCTCGAGCTGCAAAAGAAACTGGCGGTGGACACCGTCGACGAAGCAGAACTACTCTCCGCTTTGGCGGCCGTCCTAAAAGCTCAAGGCGCACAGGTTGAAGCCAAGCAGCGATTCATCGAGGCTGGCGCCGCGTATGGCCAGGCGATTAAGAAAGAAGAAGTTCGCGATCCGAACTCGCAGGCCGTTGCCACGCTGCTGCAAGCGCAGCAAAATGTCTTGCAGCAAGCCAGCAAGTATCGCGAAGCCATCGACGTGAACTTGCGTTTGTTAAAACTCTGCCGCGCACGGCTCGGCGACGAACATCCGGTGACCTACACCGTCCGCAGTGATCTAGGGGCGCTTTACGGTGCGATCGAAGATTACGAGCAAGCCAAGCCGCTGCTGACAGATGCTTTGAAATTCTGGCAAAACGCCAATCCACCGAATCCACTGCGGCTAGCTCGCGCACTCAACGATCTGGCTGTCGTTCAGCGGGCCAGCGGTTCGCTCAACGAGTCCCGCGCGCTGTTCGAACAGGCGCTGGCCATTCGCAAACAGCGGCTCAAGCCGGACGATTTGCGCATCGCGTATTCGCTCAACAACCTGGCCAGCGTTTATCTGGCCAAGGGCGATTACGCGCAAGCCATCGCTATGCTGGAGTCGGCCGTCGAACTTTGCAAATCGCGAGGCCGCGCGGCTGAAGACACTCTGAGCAACGATTTGCTCAATCTGGCAATGGCCTACAAGAGCCAAGGCCAACTGACCAAAGCCAGCAGCTACTGCAACCAGGCATTGGCCATTTATCAACGGGCGTTTGGCGACGATGCATCCGGTGCGGTGCCGCTCTACAACGCGCTGTCGCAACTGGCCATCGCTCAGGAAAAATACGACGAAGCAACCAAATACAACCAGCGCGCGGACGACATCCAGGCCAAAAACCATCTCGACCGCGAGCCGGTGTTCGCCACCACGTTGCATCATCGTGCTCTGATCGCTTATCAAAAGGCCGATTATGCCAGCGCCGAAAAACTCTGGCTCAAAGCCCTGGCCATTCAACAAGCGGCTGGTCAAACGCCGCAAGCTGCACGGTCGCTGATTTATCTGGCCCGTGTCGCGCGGTTGCAAAACGACGCCGCAACCGCCGAAAAACGTTACCGCCAGGCCATCGCGCTCCAAGAAACGGTGCAAGCCTACCCGGTAGTTCATTATCTGGCACTCTGTAATCTGGCTGACCTGATGCACGATCAAAAGAAAACCGACGAAGCGCTCGCTCTGTTGGAATCGGCTGTGAAGATCATCGAAAGCCCGCGTTCTGGCACCACCGGCGGCGAAAGCGAGCGAGCGGAGTTCTTCGCACAGTTCGCCTACGCCTTTGACCTGCTGGTGGACTGGAACCTGGAGGCCGGCAAGCTCGATGCGGCGCTCGGTTTTGCCGAACGTGGCCGCAGTCGCACGCTGCTTGATCAACTCAGCCTGGCCGGCGTCGATCTGCGCGACTCGCTCACCGACGACGCCGGCAAGAAGCTCCTGGCCCGCGAGACGGACCTGCGTACCAAGATCGGCACCCTTCGGTCAAAGGCCGTCAACACCTCCGGCGGCAGCGATTCGTCCGCCATGAAATTGATTTCCACGCAACTAAGCTCCGCGCAAACCGAATACGCACAGGTCTGGTCAACCATTCGCGACGCCAGCCCGCTGTATCGCCAGCAGCTCGTACGCGGCGCGCAAGTCGGCACACTGGCCGACGTGCAGCAGCAGTTGAGCGGTTCCAAGTCGCTGATGTTGTTCTACTTCCTCGGCGCTGCCAATAGCGAAGTGCTGGTGATCGGCCCGGGCGACGCCGAGCCCAAGATTGTGCCGCTGGTGATCCCAGACGCGCTGGCCGCGGCCATGTCCGTCAAAGCCGGCCCGCTCACGCGTCCGGCCGCCGTTCAACTGGTCAACCAGTACCTGGCCGACATGCGCGATCGCGACGGTGGGCGTGGTTTGGGTGGCGTGGTGAAGAGCACCAAAGGCGTGGAAGCCGCAGAACAGGGCACGTTGCTGGCCGAAGTGTTGTTGCCCGCCGCCGTGCGAAAACTCGTTAGCGATCGCGCGCCGCGCGGAGTGGTGATTGTGCCGGACGGCGCGCTGCATCAGTTGCCGTTCGAAGCGCTGCTGCTCAGTTCGCAGCCCGAACCGCGCTATCTGTTGGATGTATTTCCGCCAATCAGTTATGCCCCTTCGGCAACCATCTGGATGAATCTGGCAGCGCGGCCAGCGGCCGACGCAAAATCTCCGCCGACACTACTGACGGTTGGCAATCCGCATTACATCGAACCGACCGATGCGCCCAACCGCCCGCCGACAACGATGATCGCCGCCACTCGCGACGCCTATCTCGGCCTGGGTGGCCGACTGCCGCCGCTGCCCGGCACGGCGCAAGAAAGCGCTCAAGTGGCGCAAGCCTTTGGCAAGCAACACGTCACGCAGCTCTTAGCGGACGATGCCAGCGAGCAGAACGTGCGAAAAGCCATCGCCGGCCAGCGTTTCGTCCACATCGCCGCGCATGGCCTGGTGGATCAACGTTTGGACAACCTGTTTGGCGCCATCGCCTTGACGCCCAGCAAGAATGCCGACGATTCGGCCGACAACGACGGTTTCCTTTCGCTGCATGAGATTCACGGCCTGAAACTCACCGGCTGCGAACTGGCGGTGCTCAGTGCTTGCCAGACCAACGTCGGGCCTGAGCGGCCGCTGGAGGCCGGCAGCACGCTGGCCCAAGCGTTTCTGGCCGCCGGCGCCAAACGCGTGGTCTGCAGCCATTGGAATGTGGACGACCTTTCGACTGCCGAAACCATGGGCAATCTGTTTCGCAACGTGGCCGCTGGCGTAGATCGAACCGACACGCTCGACTACGCTGCGGCCCTTGCTGACGCCAAGAAAAAAATCCGCTCCAACCCCAAGTGGACGTCGCCTTACTACTGGGCGCCGTTCGTACTCGTTGGCCCATCGCGGTAGCACGCATCAATGCTCGCGAAACTGGTTGCAGGCCGGCTAGAAGATCTTAGCAAACGTCCAAGAACCAACGGGCCGCAAACGCCAGCGGCACGGCCAGAATCAAATAGCCGATCAACCAACGATCAAGGCCCAGCGGCGCATAGCCCGGCACCACGCCAAACGGTTTGTACGGCCGCAACGAGACTTCCAATCGCCGCAGCGGCGCCGTATCGTCGCTCACTTCCGGTGGCGAATAAGTACGCTGACCAACCAGTAGCGGCAGTTCGTATGTTTTGCCGCGATGCCGCACAGTCAGTTGGTAAGCGGCGTCCGCGCGATCCGCCGCAATCGTCCATTGTGCAACGCCGCGCGGCGCTGCAACCGGCTGAACTGTTGTCGTCGAACGCAGATCAGCTTCGTCGGCCGGCGCAGCGCTGGTCAGTGTTGCCAGCGTGATTGACGGTTTGCTGACCTGCGAAGAGGCCGACTGAACTTGCGCGGCAGCTTGATTGTGCCACGGCTCAATTCGCTTCAGCCAACTGAGATTTTCAGTTGGCCCGTCTGCGGCGACGAGCTTCAGACCTTCGGCCGGTACCAGCATGGTCGGCTCGCCGATCGCGCCGGGAGTAAACCAGGCACTGACGACGATCGGTTCGCCCGCGGCCGGCGGATGAAACCCCAGGTGCGCGTAACACCAAATGGCCAGCGCACCGATCGGCAACAGCGAAACCAGCAGCGGCAAGAACTCCGCCTTCATGGTCTTTAAGCCGATCTGGCCGATCGATGCGCGGTAGCGCACGATCGCCTCCTTATCGCCCGCCCGCTTCGCCTGGCGAATCAGCTCTTTCAGCCGTCGTTTATCGTCGCGGCAACGGTGCAAGAGGTCCTGATTGGTGGTCTTCTTTCTGACCAATGTCAAAATCAGCGCCGTGGCCAGCGCCACCAGCACCAGCACCACATCCAGCGGCAGCCAAAGCACGCAATTCGAGATGAGATCCAGTAAGGCCATCAGCTAACGAACAATTCGAGACGAGTTTTCTCAGCCACGGATGGAACACAGATCAAATACGGATAAAAAGAGTGACTGAATCCGTTTGTCAGCAGCGTTCTTCCGTGGCCAACATTCTACAGGACTGTGGCCTCGTTTCACCGCAGCTTGCCGCAAAATTGTCAGACAATCATCAAACAGCCTGCCTACAGCCGGCAGTTGGTGATCCGCATTTCCATGATGGCCGAGGCGCCGAGCGATTCAAGCCGCTCCATGATGGTGATGACTTCGCTGCGTTTGACCATCGCGCGGATGGCGCACCAGGCGGAGTCTTCCAGCGAACTGACCGTCGGCGAATTAAAACCAGGCGTGATGGTTTGCGCTTCGGCCAGCTTGACGCGCGGAATGTTGTATTCTAGCAGCGAATATCCGCGGGCAATCACCACGCCTTCCACGCGGCGGACAATACGATCCGCAAACTCCGAATGTCGCGTGGCCGGGCTTTGAATCAGCAACGTCTCGTACCGACCGATTTCGTCCAGCACCTGCAGCCGGTTGGCGGCCAGCGTGCCGCCGGTGTCGATCAAATCGACAATTGCGTCCGCCACGCCCAGCGAGATCATGATTTCAACCGAGCCGGACAGTGTCACCAAATGCGCGGAAATGGCTTGCTGTTGCAAGTAATGCGATGTGACGTTGGGAAACCGCGTGGCGATCCGCCGGCCGGCCAGACTGCTCGGCGTGGCGATCCCGCTATACTCTGGCACGCAAACCGCCATGCGGCTGCCGCCGATGCCAAGTTCCAACCGCCGAATCACTTCCGCGCCGCTCTCGGCCAACAAGTCATCGCCGGTGATGCCCAAGTCGATCGCCCCTTCGGCGCAGAGCACCGGAATGTCATTCACGCGCAGGTAAGTGATATCGACCGGCGGATCGCTGCAGCGGGCAAACAAGCTGCCATCCTGCCGGCGGAAGTGTAAACCGGCCTCGCGCAGCAGTTGCTCGGCCGGCTCGGCCAGACGGCCCTGACTGGGGATGCCGATGCGTAAAGATGACATAGATGCAAAAATAAAGAGGGAATTGCAAATTGCAAATTGAAAAATGCAAATTGCAAATTGAAGCAAGCGTTGTGCGACGCTTTTCCAGAGACAACGTCTCCGCGGCAAGGTTCAACTATACCATGCCGCGCGGGCGCGGTTAGAGATACGAATCGCAAAATTCGGCCGCGAAATTTGACTACTGCGCAATAGAGTCCGAACGCGGCAGGCCGCGGGCAGTGCGGATGCGCTGCTGAAGTTGCGCCAAATAAGCGTCGGTCGGCTGGCTGTAGGGGCGGAATTTTTCCGCGCGGCCTTCTTCCTCGTTGTAGTACAGCGCCAGATTGGGACCGAGCTTGCTGGCGGCCGGCGTGTCAATCAGGTTGCTGCTGTCCGACTGGCTCATCTGGAACAGCACGCGCATGTCGAACTCGCGCATCGTCTGGCGGTCGAACGTACGGTTCAGATTGTTCAGCGTGTCGCACCAAATGATGGTGTGCACGCCGAGCACCGGACCTTCGCGCAGCACGTAAGAGAACAGCTTAGCCGGACTGGGCGGTTCATCGCTGGCCGAAAAGCTGTATTCGTTTTCCGCCCGCCGCAGGTCGCGGAAGCGAGCCAGATCGTCGATGAATAAGAAGATCGGCGATTGCGAGCCGTCTTCCAGCTTTTGGCGGCGCTCGACTTCGGCGGCGATTTCCGCCATGGCGGCCGGCACTTCACGTCGGCCTGCCACATGCACGTCGTGCGGCAGCGCGCCGCTTAATCGTGCCAGAGAGTTGCTCTCGCGAATGCCCGGCGTGCCGCTTTCGAATAAGTAAAACTTGACCGGCGCTTTCTCAACACCGTTGACCACCGTTGCCTTCGGCGAATGCTGCGCAGCCAGGCCGAGCAGCGCCGAGGCCATCACGCCCAGCGCAGGTTCCTCACGCTGGCCGACGATAATCAAATTGCTGCCGTTCTGCGGGCGGAACACAGCAGCCGTGGGATCTTTAATGGCGATCGCTTCGCCCAGCCAGCCCAGCGATTCCGCGCCGCCTTCCGGCCAATCCGCGCGGTTCAACAGGCCTTCCAGCAACTCGTTCTTGGCCAGATCGGCCGGAATGTTGCCTTCGAACACGATTCGCCGCCCGCGCGGCGTGTAGTTTTTGGCTTGCGCCAATTCGTGAATCTTCTGCAGATACACTTCACGGCGTTCGTCCGGCAGCCAAACCACTTGGAACGGATTGTTTCCTTCGATCAAACCATTGGCGTCATTATAGATCGCTTCGCCGGGCCGCGAGAGCAAACGCGCCGCGGAGTTGTCTTCGCTGAGAATCAAGTGCGCATCGGTCTCGCTGCACTGCAAGGCAATGCGGACGGCCATCTGCCCGATGGTGCTGCGGGCCAGACTATACGCGCCACCGAGTGTTTGCGAACCGAGCAAAATGTGAATGCCGAACGCACGGCCTTGACGCACCAGGCGATCAAGCAGCAGTGCCGCATCCTGGGCGATCTTGTCATCGTCCACAAACAGTTCGTGGAATTCGTCCACCACCAGCAGCAGGCGCGGCAGCACGGTGTCCGGTTCTGCCTGGCGGAAGCCGGCAATGTCTTGCACGCCGGCCGCGCGAAATTGATCGCCGCGTTTCTTCAGCTCCGCATCCAACTTCTGCAGCACGCTCAAACCGAATTCGCGTTCGCTCTCGATGGCGATGACCCGCGCGTGGGGCAATTCATGCGTGGCGTAAGTTTTAAATTCGACGCCCTTCTTGAAGTCGATCAAATACAACTCGATTTGATCAGGGCTATAAAGCAGCGCCAGGTTGGTGACCAATGCGTGCAGCAGCGTCGACTTGCCGGAGCCGGTTTTACCAGCCACCAGCACGTGTTGCGAGGTTCCACGGCCGAGCTGCATATACTGCAGTTTGGTGGCGCCGGCTCGACCAAGCGCGGAGCGAATGCCCTTGCCGGTATCGCCCTGCCACCATTCCTCCGGCGAAGGAGCGATAAATTCGAACGGCACTTCCACGCGGCGCGAATCCTTGGCCAGATCGCCCATCTTGCGGACGACCTCGGTAACCACATTCTCCGGAGGAGGCGGATCGAGCGTGAGCGGAAACCGCTTGAGCGTCTCGTGATCCCAAACGAAAGTGTTCTTGTGCCAGACCAGCGTGTTGGCCGCCCGCTGCAAGTCCATGATGTCGAAATGCGACGGCAGCGGCAGCTTGGCGTCGTTGAGTATCAACGTATAGACGCCGCAGCGTGCGCCGCTGGCCGCGATGCTGGTCAAGCGCCGCGCGGCGGCTTCCGTGAAATTCGCCGGGAAGTTGGCCACAATCAAGAACCGCAACGGCTCAGCCACTTCGCCCGCAAAGGCGTTGTACTCGTCGATGGTTTTGAAATCGTTGCGGAGATACTTCTGGATGATGTTCTCCATCTGCTCCGTCAGATCGGCCAGTCGCTGCTCGATATGCTGCGGCTCGGTCCAGATGCGATTGGTGACCAGCGCATCGTCGTAATCGGCCAGGTGCATGAAGGCGGCGAAGTTTTCGCCCAGGCCAACCGGGTCGATGATCGTGAACCGCGCCTTGCCGGGCGGTAGCGAAGTGAGCAGCCGCAGCATCACCGCTTGCAGCGTTTTGATCCCAATCGTGCGGCCTTCGTCGAAGGCTCGCAGCAACAGCGAAGCGCGGTCCGGAAAGTCCATCAGCGCTGGCAGCGCGAACTCGTTCGGGCCGTCGTCGCGCAATCGCTCGTCGGCCACCAGCCCACCAGGAATGTCCGCCATCCGCACTTTGTAGGAGCCAAATCGAATCGCAGGCGGCATGCTGGTCGCCGGCAATTGCTCCTGCAGCCGCGGATCGGTCCATTCCGGAAAGAGTTCCGCGTCACGCGCCTGAATAGCAGCCACCGCTTCACGGACTTCGCCCAGCCCGCGCCGCCAGGTTTCTGCGAATCGCCGCCACTCTTCGTCGTACTTGTTCCAGCAGTCGTCCTTGCCTTGCTCGTAGCGGCGTTTGGCCTGGGTAATCCCACGTTCGAAGCGCCCGTTAATTACTGCCAAGCGCGGCGGATAAAGATCGTTGGCATTTGCCAGTGATTGCTCTTTTCGTGCGGCAATCTCGGCCAGCAGTCGCTGGTAGTTGTCGTTTGCTTGAGCGCTTTCGATCTGCCGGCGTTCGGCCGTTTCGGCAGTACGCTCTTTAAACATCGATTCCGCGGAGGCCAATTCGTTGTCGCGGCGGTCGATGATTCGCTGACGTTGCATTTCGCACAGCCGCTGCGCTTCGTCGCGGCAGCGGATGCGGAGCACGCCGGCTTCGGCCACGGCCATGGCGAATTGCGTGTAGACCGACTGCAAATGTTTGCGAGCCAGAATGTACAGCCAGGCCGTGAGCGCTGTGCCAGCCACCAAAGTGCCGATCACCGCGGTCAGCACCGCATGCTTCCAATCGTCGGTCAATTGCCAGCGCGCCAAGCCGAGCATCACGGCGAACATCGTGACCCAAATGCCCAGTATTCCGGAGCCGCGAAAGAGATTCGGGATGCTCAAATGCTTGAGTCGCTCGCACAGCCCGGCCGCGAGTTCCTGGCGATCTTGCAATTGCTGGAACGGATCGGCTTCGACACGTGGATCGACGGCAGGCTCGGCTTCCTGCAAAAGCGAAGACTGCTTGTACGAGCGAATAAACTTCTGCGCGTCTTCTTGCAGAGCGGTCAAACGATCCGCGCCGGCGTTGAGCTGCGCGGTGATGCGGTCCAGATACTCGCCCGGCTGGTGCCGTTGTGCTTCGAAGACGGTGTTGGCTTCCCAGCGTGTCTCTTCGTATTTCTTCTTGGCTTTGGCGTCCAGCGCGTTGCAGTGCCCGAGAAACCGCTGGCAGATTTCCTGGTAGGCACGATCCGCGGACGCTTTTTCCGACGCATAAATCGCATCCGCGGCTTGAAGAGCCCCGTCGAACTCGCGTTGCGTGTTGTCGCGATCCTGCTCAAAGACCTTGTTGAGTTGGGCCTGCGAAGCAGCGTAGAGTTGCTCGTTTTTGGCGGCCTCTTCCTTAAACTCGGCCGCGGTGCGCTCGTCGGCTTTGACCCGTTCGGCAGCCAGCGCAAACAGTCGCGTAACTTGAGTGCATTCGTTGAGGACGGACAGCGGTTCTTTCATGGAATTTCTCGTTCACCCGGCGCTGGTCGTCGCGGACCAGCGCTCGTGGGGTGTGTTTTCGGCGCTAGAGTACCGAGCCCATATCTTCATTACAATCGCGCTGCGCCCGCCCCAGCATTTCCGACATGCGGCCGACGGCTTCGAGCGTGGAACTGATGACCGGCTCGATGTCGGACAGGTGGTTCTCTTCGAAGGCCACTCGCGTTTTGTCGCCCCAATGTTCTTTGGTTTCTTCCCACCGCAGTCGTAGCGTCTTGAGCGCCAAGTGCAGGCGGGCAGCACCAGTTTGTAAATCGCCAATTTGCATTGCGGTCAGATCCTAGTTGTTGGCTTGCTGAGCGACGGGCGCGTTTGCGGCTGATCTTCTTCCGCTGGCGGCTGTTCGACAGCAGCGTCTTCAGTTGTCTTCTTGTCTTCCTTGTCCGCCTGCGTACTGACAGGGTTGGCCATCGACGTCACATTGTCTGCCGCCTTGGGAATGTTGGGCGTATCGACTTCGAGGTACTTATCCAGCGACTTGATAATTCGCTCCAGCACCGCAATGGCCTTGGGCATTTCGGAGTCGAGCAAGCTGGTGACTTGCGACAGCCGGCCTTCAAACTCGTTCATTTCGTGAGTGATTTCGCGGCACCAGTGCCTGGTAGCTTGCAATCGCTGCTCCGCATTCCGCATGCGATTGTTGGCTTTTTCCAGTTCTTTCTTCTCCTCGGTGCAGGCTGGCGTATAGCCATCCATAGCTTTGAACGTTTTGGCGTGGGCCAGGTTTTCTTTCGCCCGGCCGACACCATCGGCACGGCGGCGGGCTTCGCTCTGCCAATAGGCCGGCCGATCATGCGTAATGTAGTCCACGCCGCGGCGCAGTTCGACGTCGATCATCGTCAGCGCGGACCGCGCGTCCTCGACAAACATCGCCAGCGCCACTTTGAAGTCGGAGATGGCTTCGACATTGAAAACGCGAGCGGCATCATCCATTGCGCTGACTCTTCTGGGTTGGCGAAAGTCTTACGCGGCGAGACAAAGACTTCTGGGCCCGCGGCGACGGCTTGGCAATCGCCAGGTTTTCATATGGCAGTTTCAAGGCCTCGCGGACCAAACTTGTCTTGGCTTTGGCTAATCGAACGCTGGTTGCACCGCCAAGTCCCCAGGCGCCGCTGCAGGGACGAAATGCGTCGACATCCACGCTCAAGAAATGCGATTGTTGCTCGGGCGCTAATCTGACCATCGCCCACTCCGCGCTCGGCGCGCCGAGGCTGGCAAAAATTTTGTTCCGAATGCGAAAATCGGGATGTCCCATGTGTTGCGCTTCAATTGCGTCGGCAAACGACAAAGCCAACTTTCTGAAACTTGCGGGCGTCATGCGAACAGCCGTCTTATTCGAATAACATTGCGAAATCCATCAACAAGCCAATCCGCGCTCCCAACCGGGCTACCGCTGCTGCAAGTACTCTTCCGCCCGCTCCGCCTTGCGCATCAGGAACGGAATGTACTCGGTGGTCGATTCCATGAAGCGGTTGAGCGCTTGCATTTGCAGCTCGAACTCATCGCAGAACTTTTTGTGCTCCTGATCGCGCCAGGTGGCACTGAGCCCGACGGCATGCCGCTGAATGCCGGCCATTTGCACCGACAGTTCGTTGGTAAACTGCTTCAGATTTTGCGCGAAGCGGCGTAACTCGATCGGGTCGATATTGACTTGCGGCATGCGCGGCCTCCTCAATAAGATGTTGCCGCTCCGCTGGCAGATGGCGGGTAAAAAGACGTGCCCGCGCCATCGATCCGTTGCCCACAAGCGGCTTTTCTGTCCACCTTTGACTATATACCTAAACCCGGCTGTGGTAAAGCAAATGGCGGTTCAGGGCTGATAACCGGCCTCGACTTGGCTGGTTGCAGATGCAAAAATAGAGTTATCCCGTTTATGAGGCCAGAAATGACCGTCGAGCAAGTGATCCAAACGCTGTTTTCGATGCCCGTCGAAGATCAACGTATCGTCGCTGCCGCTTTGGAGCAGAGACTTAGTGCCAGCGAGGACGAACACCTGGGCCAGCCAATTCCCGAGGATAGTTCTGCGGCAGTCAGCGGAGAAGATTTTTTAAAGGAACTTCAGCGCCGTTCGGCTGCATTTCGGGATGGCACAATGAGCTCTCGTCCCGCCGCAGAAGCAATCGCCGAATTGCGGCAAAAGCTGGCGAGCCGAGTAAAATAGCGCAACTTCGCACCCTCAGATCTGCCGATGAAGAAGCACTCGTCGCTGCAATCTATTTTGAGCAACAATCGGACGGATTGGGAAACCGGTTTTTAGATGCGGTTGATAAGACGTACCAACTTATCCAAGCGGAGCCGCTTCGTTTTTCAAAAGTAGAAACGTTGCCAGCAGTATTTGAGTACCGCAGGGCGGTGATCACTGGATTTCGTTTTACAGTCGTGTTCGAAATCGTCAACGACGAAATCATTGTGGTTGCCGTAAGCCACTGCGCCGTCAACCGAATTATTGGTTTGGACGTTAACTAAACTGCGGCAAAAGATCAGCCGAATTAATGTGCCGGCTTCATCGTCTGCGGGGCTTTGCCGGCGTGCTGCGCGACTTTGATCTGAGCGCGAGCCTGAAGAATCAAACGATCGCGGATAGCAAGCAGCTCTGGCGTGTTGGCTTTGCGCTCTTGAGCTTCCTTGAGTTGCCTCTCAGCCGCGGCCACATCGATCTTGTCCGCCCGAATGGCGCGACCCGTCAGCACGGTGACAACGTCATTTGCCACTTGCACAAAGCCGCCATCGACGAACCAATATTTGGTCACCCCGCCTTCGACGAATCGCATTTCGCCGTAACCCAAGCGGCCGATGAACGGGCTGTGGTGCTGTAGCACGCCGAGTTCACCATCATAAAGCGGCAGCGCTACGAATTGGGCGTGACGGTGCAGCGCGGTCTCTTCGGGCGTGACCACAACGCACTCCAGCACATCGACTGGAGAGATGACATTGGTGCCCATTTCGTATTCCATGACTGCTCGCTTCCACCCGTCTACTTAACCTACTGTAACGCACTTCCCATTCATTGAATCTGAAGTCTTGCGACTCCAGCGACGACACCTTATTTCTTAGCCGCCGCGGCCGCTTGCTTCTTAGCTTGTTCTTCGGCCTGTTCGATCGGGCCGACGTACATGAAGGCCTGCTCTGGCAGGTGATCCCACTTGCCATCGGCGATTTCTTCGAAGCTCCGGATCGTGTCAGAAAGCTTGGTGATTTCGCCCGGCTTGCCGGTGAACACTTCGGCCACCAAGAACGGTTGCGACAAGAACCGCTCCATGCGGCGGGCGCGATGCACGACCAGCTTGTCTTCTTCGCTCAATTCGTCGACGCCCAAGATGGCGATGATGTCTTGCAATTCGCGGTAACGCTGCAAAGTCCGCTGCACACGGCGAGCGATGGCGTAGTGGCGATCGCCCACGTACTGGGGATCCAAAATTCGGCTGGACGAAGCCAGCGGATCCACCGCGGGATAAATACCTTTTTCCGAAATCGAACGTTCCAAATACAAGAACGCGTCCAAGTTGCCGAACGCCGTGGCCGGCGCGGGGTCGGTCGGATCGTCGGCCGGCACGTACACAGCCTGCACCGACGTAATAGCGCCCTTGGTTGTTGATGCGATACGCTCTTGCAAAGCACCCATTTCCGTAGCCAGCGTCGGCTGGTAACCCACCGCACTTGGCATACGACCGAGCAACGCGGACACTTCGCTGCCCGCTTGCGAGAAGCGGAAGATGTTGTCCACAAACAGCAGCGTGTCAGCGCCGGTCGTATCGCGGAAATATTCAGCCATGGTCAAAGCCGACAGAGCCACGCGGAGACGAGCACCGGGCGGTTCGTTCATCTGACCGAACACCATGCAAGTTTGCTCGATAACCGACCGGCCTGTGTTGCCGATCTTGGCTTCTTGCATTTCGATCCACAAGTCGGTTCCTTCGCGGGTACGCTCGCCCACGCCCGCAAACACCGAGTAACCGCCGTGCGAGCTCGCCACGCGAGCGATCAACTCTTGCAGAATAACCGTCTTACCCAGACCAGCACCACCGAACAGCCCGGCTTTACCACCGCGGACGAACGGTGTGAGCAAGTCGATAACCTTAATACCAGTTTCGAACAGCTCGGTCTTGGTCGACAGATCAGTCACCTCCGGAGCGTCGCGGTGAATCGGCCAGCGTTCTTCAGCCTCGACCGGTCCGCCGTTGTCGATCGGATCGCCAACCAGGTTGAACACGCGGCCCAGCGTGGCTTTGCCAACCGGCACAGTCACCGGCCGACCGGTGTCCACGCAGTCTTGTCCGCGGATCATGCCGTCGGTGCTGCCCAGAGCGACGCAGCGGACGCGGCTGCCGCCCAAGTGCTGCTGCACTTCGCCGGTCAGTTCCAGCTTGACGCCCTTGTTTTCCGAGAAGATTCGCACGGCGTTATAAATGGCCGGCAAGTGACCTTCCGGATATTCGACGTCGAACGTCGAACCAATGACTTGCGTGACCTTGCCGACTGCGGCCTTCACGCCCGCACCATTGTGACTCATCGTAGCAGTTGCCATACGTGCAATTCTCTTCAGTTAAATTCGCGGCTGCTTTGCCGCGTGTCAGACTTCAATTTGCAATTACTAATTTTCAATTTTCAATTCCGACCAAGCGTCGCTACTTATTTACCCTTGAGTGCTTCGACGCCGCCTAGCACTTCCATAATCTCGCCGGTAATTTGCGACTGCCGTGCCCGGTTATACGTGCGACTGAGATGCTTGATAATCTTGCCGGCGTTCTCGGTTGCGCCTTTCATGGCCACCATGCGGGCGATCTGCTCGCTCACGGCGGCATCCAGGAAGCACTTGAACAGCCGCACTTTGAAACTGGTTGGCACGACTTCTTCCAAAATGCTCTCGGCCGACGGCAGAAACTCGTACTGCGAATCCTTGCCTTCGGCTTTCTCGCCGGCGCCTTCCAACGCACCCAGCGGCAGCAGCGTTTCGACCACGGCCACTTGCGTCGCCATGTTATCGAACCGTGTGTAAGCCACGTCCAAGCGATCCAACTTGCCTTGGATGAAGTCGTCTAGATAACGATTGGCCAGCAGCTCAACTTCGTCGAACCGCGGCTTGTCTTCAAAATGCGTATAGCTCAAATCGCCGGTGATCTGGCGATATTTGAACGACGCAATTCCGCGCTTGCCGGAGATTTCCAGCTTGACGTTGGGAATCGACGCTTTGAGTTCCTTGAGCCGAGCCCAGGCTTGCCGGAAGACGTTGCCGTTGTAGCCACCGGCTAGCCCGCGATTGGCGCTCAGCACCAGCAGCACGGCGTTGTCGGTTTTTTCGCGACTTTCCAGCAGCGGATGCGAAACCTTCAGCCCGGCGTTGGCCAGGTCCTTGACCAGTTGCGTGATTCGCCGGGTATAGGACGTGGCGGCGCTGGCGCGGTCCATGGCTTTTTTGAACCGCGCAGTGGCGATCAATTCCATCGTCCGCGTAATCTTGCGGATGTTGCGAATGGACTTGCGACGTTTATCTAAAGCGCGGGCTTTGGCCATGATTCAGTAACTTACGTTAAGCGGCAAACCAGTTGAATTAGGTAATCATCCGGATGGTCAATGGATAGCGGTAGTACTCGCCCTTCGAGGCTTTGATCCCCGCGATAATGCTCATCACAATGCCGTAAATCCCGCCGGCAATCAGCATCGGAATACCAATCACAAAGCAGGCCAAGGCCGCGGAAATCAGCAGGAAAATTGTCAAAGTAATATTGAAGTTCAGCGCTTCCTTGCCGCAAAAATCCACATACGGCATCTCGTCCTTTTTCATCAGCCACACAACCAGCGGCCCGATTACATTGCCGAACGGGACGATGTTACCGGCCAACGCAGACAGGTGACAAAACATGCCCCAGTTGCGAGCATCAGGGTTTTGTTCCACGTCCGACGGGCCACCGACAGGCGGAACTTCACCACCAGCGTTTTCAGGACTGACGTAGGGATTGTCCATCGCACCACTCCCTCTGCAATATTCTCAGCACAAACTAGGCGCCGACTGTCTGTTTGGCCTTTTCGGCCTTCTCTTTCTCTCGCTGTCCGCTGAAATGAGCCTGGAAGTCGGCAATCGCGTCTTCGATGGCCTTGCTCAAATCGGCGTCCAGGTCCTTCGTCTCGACCAGCTTCTTGCGAACTTCCGGCTTGCGATCGCGGATGTATTGCAGAAATTCTTTTTCCCACACCGCAACCTGATCGCGCGGAATTTTGTCCAAGTGACCGCGGGTGCCGGCGTAAATGCTCAGCACTTCGTCGAACACGTCCAGCGGCGCGTACTGACCTTGCTTCAGTAACTCGACCATCCGGTAGCCACGATCCAAACGCAACTGCGTGGCGGCGTCCAAATCGGTGCCAAGCTGAGCAAACGCTTCCAATTCACGGAAGGCGGCCAGGTCCAAACGCAGACCGCCGGCCACCTTCTTCATGGCCTTAATCTGAGCTGCACCACCGACGCGGCTCACCGAAATACCGACGTTCATAGCAGGACGCTGTCCCGCAAAGAACAAGTCCGGCTGCAGATAAATCTGCCCGTCGGTAATCGAAATCACGTTAGTCGGAATGTACGCGGAGACTTCGCCTTCCAGCGTCTCGATAATTGGCAGCGACGTCAGCGAACCGCCGCCCAGCGCGTCGCTGAGCTTGGCCGAACGTTCCAGCAAACGGCTGTGTGCGTAGAACACGTCGCCCGGATAAGCCTCGCGGCCTGGCGGACGACGCATCAGCAGCGACAGTTGGCGATAAGCGACGGCTTGCTTTGACAAGTCGTCGTACACGCAAAGTGCGTGGCCGCCCTGGTACATGAAGTACTCGGCCATCGCTGTGCCAGCGTACGGTGCAACGTATTGCAGCGGAGCAGGGTCGCTGGCGCCGGCCACGATCACCGTGGTATAGTCCATGGCGCCGTTCTTCCGCAACGCTTCCACCACCGTGGCCACGGTCGATTCCTTCTGACCGATCGCAACATAGAAGCATTTGACGCCCGAGGTCTTTTGATTGATGATCGTGTCGATGCCGATGGCCGTTTTGCCGGTCTTACGGTCACCGATGATCAATTCGCGCTGTCCGCGGCCGATCGGCGTCATCGAGTCGATGGCTTTGATGCCGGTTTGCAGCGGCTCGTGCACGCCTTTACGTCCAGCGATGCCGGGTGCCATGAATTCGACGGGGCGGCGCTCGCTGGTGACCACCGGGCCCTTACCGTCGAGCGGATTGCCCAGCGGATCAAGCACGCGGCCCATGACCGCATCGCCGACCGGCACACTCAAGAGCTGGCCAGTGCTTTTGACTTCGTCGCCTTCAGCAATCTGGAGGTAGTCACCCAGAATGATCACACCGACGGAATTTTCTTCCAGGTTGAAGGCCAACCCAGTGGTACCGTTGGAAAATTCGACCATTTCGCCGGCCATGACTCCCGAGAGTCCATAGACGCGCGCAATGCCGTCGCCAACTTCCAACACACGACCGACTTCACGCACGTCGATCTGCGATTGGTAAGTTTCAATTTCCTTCTGAATAACTGAAGCGATCTCGTCGGCTCTGAATTTCATGCACGCTCCTATTGATCATCTGTTGGCGAACCCGCTGCAACCGCGTGGCGACAGATCCGTCGTACACGGTGTCGCCCACGTGGAGCACCACACCGCCGAGCAGATCTGGGTCGGTGCGGACTTCCAGCATCGGTTCGCCGCCTAACATGGCACGCAACTGGTCGGTAATTTGGTTGCGATGCGCGTCGTCCAGAGGTTGAGCCGTGGTGACACGCACGCGAATCCGGTTGCGCAATTGGTCGTAAAGTTTATGGACTTCGCGCTGAATGGGCTTGAGCACATCCAGCCGGCCGTGATTGGCAAGCACCTTCAAAAAGTTCAAAAACAGCGGCGAGGCTTGTTGGCCCAGCACGCGATGGACAATCGCCGTCTTGTCGTCGGCAGACAGATCGGACGCAAACAGTTGTTCCAGGCCCGGAAAACGATTCAGCACGTCGACCACCAGCGAGTCGAACTGGTCGACCGCTTCGTCGATCTTGCCGACTCCATCAGCCACAGCCATAAATGCCTTGGCGTACACCTTGGCAATTTGCTGAGCGCCGACGTCCTGAGCGGTTGGCGCTTCGGACAAGCCGTTCGAACTGGATGCGTTATCTGTCATAGTAAAGCTTTTGCAGGACACACGTTTTTCGTATCGGCGGCTTCCAGCCGCCGTTCATCCCGTACCGGCGGCTTCCAGCCACCGTCTTCGGCGGCAAGATGCCGCCGCTACAATTGCAGGTACTCCTGCAAATTAACTCAGTTCTTGCTAGGCATCGACGCCGCAAATTTGTTCATGGCGTCATTGACCAGGCTGGTTTGCTCTTCGGACGTGAGCTTGTTGCGAACGATCTTGCCGGCCAGCTCCACCGCAACGTTGGCGGACTGCTCGGAAAGTTCCTTCAAAGCCACGTCGCGGGCGCGATTGATCTCAACCAGCGTGCGATCGCGTTCTTCTTTGGCGCTGGCCTTGGCCTCGTTGAGGATTTCTTGCCGAGCGTACTCGGCATCCTTGTGGGCCTTGTCCATCAAGTCGCGAATTTCTTGCTGCGCGCCGGCCAGCTTCTTTTCGTACCCAGCCAAGATGAGCTTGGCTTCGTCGAAACTCCGCTGCGCCGCCTCGATGTTGTCCGCAATTCCCTTTTCGCGGGCATCCAAGCCCTTAGCGATCGGCCCCCAAGCGAACTTGTAGAGCACAGCGAACAGTGCCAAAAACACCACCGCCGTCCAGATCGCCAAGTCCGGATCAACGGCCAGCGGATCGGTCGCCATCGAGTTGCCGCTACCACCAGCGGCGCCTTCGCCGGAAGCTTCCTTGCTGGACGCTTCCTTAGCGCCTTCTTTTTCCGCCTTGGCAGCCAGCGAAACGGCCGGCGTCAAAATAACGCCCGCCACAAGCAGACCGACGACGATCAACAACAGGGATTTTGCGCGCATAACAGCAGCCATTTCCTGAAAAATACCGGTCGCTCTAACGAATTACAGACGGGACTGCATGCAGACGATCAGAGCGAAGAACGTAGCACCTTCGATCAGAGCGGCCGCGATGATCATGGCGGTTTGCACCTGGCCAGCGACTTCCGGCTGACGAGCCATGCTTTCGACAGCGCTCGAACCGATCTTGCCGATGCCGAACGCCGCGCCCAGGATGACCAGGCCAGCACCGATGGCGCCGCCGACCAAGATCGACGAGTGCGGAGCTTCCGGAGTCGTCTGAGCCATCGCCGGCGTAGCAATCAACAACATACCGATGGCGTAAAAGCCGATCTTCAACAACTTGTTCACTGTGAATTTCTCCTGGAGGAAACCTGAATTGTGCAAACCAATTTTCAAAGCGTCTTTGATAAAACGCGCGACCAACTAGTGAGGATGGACGGACATGCCAATAAACAAGGCCGCCAAAAACGTAAAAATGTACGCCTGCAAAAACGCCACAAACAGCTCAAGCAAGCTCAGCGCTGTCGATCCCAGCACGCTGGCCGCGGCCACACCGCCCCAAATCGACGAACCTGCAGTAACTGCAATGAATGCCAGAATCACAGCCAGCACCAAGTGACCAGCAAACACATTTGCCAGCAAACGAATCGCCAACACAAAGTGCTTGATTAGCAACCCGACCAACTCCAGCACAAAAATCAACGGCCAAAGCACGATCATCAGCGGCAGCGGCAAATCCATGTGCGGCACCAGGCTGGTAATGTACTTTGGACCCAGCTTGATAAAGCCCGCGCCAACGACCACACCAAACGTAATCAGCGCCAGCGCTGCTGTGGTGGCAAAACTGCCGGTCGGCGAACCCGCCCACGGCAGCATGCCCATCAGGTTGCAGCCCAAAATGAAAAAGAACAGCGTCCACAAAAACGGCAGGAACTTATCGCTTTCGCGCTTGTGGTGGTGGCCGTGGCCATCACCGTGTCCGTGACCATCGTCATGACCGTGATCGCCACCATCGATAGCCGGCCGTGCGACGTGATCGCGGATATAAACCAAGAATGTCTCGAGCAGATTCCAAAAACGTCCGCGTGGGCGATCACCGCCAGCACAGGCCTTGGCGACCGTGATGAAGAAGAACGCCACCAGCAGCGCCACGACAACTTCCAGCACCATGAACTTGGTGAGCTTCAGGTCAAATGCTTCCAAGTGCGCACCGGGATTGGCGGCAACCAGGGGCTTTTCAAGCTTGAACGGTTGCGGAATGGGATGTTCGCCTCCCAAAACCCGCGGCAATTCGAAATGATCCGAATCCTTCACGTGCCCGAACAGATGCTCCGGCGCCATGGCATCGTGCTTTTCGTGCACTGGATGTTCTGTTTTTTCGGCGGTGTCGGCCATAAAACCCTAACGAGGCAAGCCCGAGTTATTTGATACCTGGGCCGGCAGAACCAACAGCGTCTCGAACGCCAGGCCCACCAGGTAAAAAACCACCATGTAAATTGTCAGTCCGTTTTCCACCATCCACCCGCCCCGCGAAATCATCGCAAAGCAAATCCCCAGCGGCAGCAACATCCGCAACATCATGCCGGCCAGTACGCCAACCAGTGCGTTTTGCGGCTGATTGAATAAACTGGCAATAAGCAGTGCAGCCTGGCCAACCGCCAGACAAATCACGCCAGTGAAGCTGGCGACCAGCACTTCATTGCTGCCACCGTGCCAAAACGCAAACGCAGCAACGGCAATCCACGCCAACACCATCACGCCCATCAGCGCGGCTGCGCGCACCGGCCAGCTCATACGAGCGCCCAACGCTTTCAGCTTGGTGAGGCTGGAGTCCACTTACAAACCTTAGACCTATTTCTCTCGCGGCTTCCGCTTACCGCTTGTCATTCTCAACAGGTGCCAGAGCGCCCACGGCATTCCGATCCCGAAACCAACGAGCGTCAGCAGGATCTTCGTGCCGAGTTTCTGATCAAGCCAATAGCCCAACAGGCCCGGCAAAACCATTTCTAATGCGACAGTAATAATCCGTGTCGCCCACTCCATGCCTGTGGCAACGGCTGCCTCTGGATTCTGATCATCCGAATCCATCTTCTAGCCGCCTTTCAGCCACAACTGCCGCAAGTGACTGCCGTGCCTTAACTTGCGAGCTTACGCCTGGGGCGATTTCTCGTCCCAAACACCAGAAAAACAGCGTGCGATTCGACTTTGTGCAATTTTTCACAAAGTCACCTCCGACATGAAGTCCGCATTGTAATTCCGCTGCCTACGCTGGCAAGGGGGTGCTAAGATTTTGTCCAAAAAACTCGCACGGCTGACACCAACCGTACACGACGCAGCCTGCGTCGTTCAGCGCGAACCAAAGAGTAGATCAAATCTAAATAATCGCAAAGCTATGGCTGAACGACGTTGGCAGCATCATCTACGGCGTCCACTTCATCCGCCATAACTCGTTGCACTATTCGCTCCTGGCGCCTGCGGTAGAATGAAGAGTTCGACTTTTCTGACTCCTGCCGCTGGACGTTCGCATGCCGAAATTTGAGCTCGTCAGTCCGTTTAAACCCGCCGGCGACCAGCCGCAAGCCATTGAAGCCCTGTCGCGCGGAATCGAAGCCAATCAAAAAAGTCAGGTCCTCCTGGGCGTGACCGGCTCCGGCAAGACGTTCACCATGGCCAACGTCATTCAAAAGTTTCAGCGGCCGACGCTGGTCCTCTCGCACAACAAAACGTTGGCCGCCCAGCTCTACAGCGAGTTCAAAGAGTTCTTTCCGCACAACGCGGTGCACTACTTCGTCAGCTACTACGACTACTACCAGCCCGAAGCCTACATTCCACAGCGCGACATCTACATTGAAAAAGACTCTTCGATCAACGAGGAGATCGACCGGCTGCGTCTGGCCAGCACCAGTGCATTGGTCAGCCGCCGCGACGTGATCATTGTCGCATCGGTTTCCTGCATCTACGGCTTGGGCTCGCCGGAAGACTATAAATCGATGATGGTCGGCCTGACCGTCGGCCAGAATGTCGACCGCGACGCCGTGATTTCCAAGCTGGTCGATATTCACTATCAGCGCAACGATATCGAATTCGCCCGCAGCAAGTTCCGCGTGCGTGGCGATTGCGTCGAACTCTGGCCCGCGTACGAAGAATACGCGTTGCGAATCGAGTTTTGGGGCGACGAAATCGAGAAACTCTCGATCATTCATCCTACCAGCGGCGAAGTGATTTCTCGCGAGCAGCAATTCTATATCTACCCGGCCAAACACTTCGTGATGCCCGAAGCTCGCGTGGCGGCCGCGGTTGGCGAAATCAAGCGCGAACTGGAAGAGCGGCTGGAATGGTTCCGCAATCACAACAAACTGCTTGAGGCTCAGCGGCTCAACGCCCGCACGCGGTTTGATATCGAAATGATGATGGAAGTGGGCTATTGCCCCGGCGTGGAGAACTACAGCCGTCCGCTCAGCGGCCGTCCGCCCGGCTCAACGCCAAACACCCTGTACGACTTCTTCCCCAAAGACTACATGATGATTGTCGACGAATCGCACGTCACCGTGCCGCAGATTCGGGCAATGTTTGCCGGCGACTATAACCGCAAGAGCACGCTGGTCGAGCACGGTTTCCGCTTGCCGAGCGCGCTGGACAACCGGCCGCTGAAATTCGACGAATGGGAACAGCGCATCAACCAGGTGATCTACGTCTCGGCCACGCCCGGCCCCTACGAAATGCAATCGACCGGCGGAGAGTTCGTCGAGCAGATCATTCGCCCAACCGGCTTGCTCGACCCGGTGATCGAAATTGTGCCGGCCCGCGGGCAGGTAGAGCATTTGCTTGGCCAGATCAAAGAACGGGCCGCGGCCGGCGAACGCGTGTTAGTCACGGCACTCACTAAGCGATTGGCGGAGGATCTTTCCTTCTACCTGGGAGAGAAAGGCGTAAGCTGCAAGTGGCTGCACAGCGAGCTCGATGCCTTCGAACGCGTGGAACTGCTCCGCGATCTGCGCCAGGGACGCTTCGATGCCTGGTCGGCGTGAACCTGTTGCGCGAAGGCTTGGATCTGCCGGAAGTTTCGATGGTCGCGATCATGGACGCGGACAAGGAAGGCTTCTTGCGGAGCGAGACATCGTTGATTCAAACCATCGGCCGCGCTGCGCGAAATGTGAACGCCAAGGTGATCTTGTACGCGGATCAGGTCACCAACTCGATGCAGAAGGCGATCGAAGAAACGCAGCGCCGCCGCGCGATTCAGGAAGAATACAATCGCGAGAACTGCATCACGCCGGCCAGCATCGTCAAAAGCATTCGGGCCGGCATCGAGTCCGAAGCGGCCGCGCACGCCAAGGCCAACGCCGCCGTCGGCCGCACGGACGAAGCCCAATACATCACCGAAGAGTTCCTCAGCGAGCTGGAAGCCGAGATGTTCGCCGCCGCCGAGGCACTCGACTTCGAACGCGCCGCGACGCTCCGCGACCGCATCGAGCAAATGCGCGATTCCATGGGCAAGACCGTCGACCAGGTTCCGGCCAAGATGGGCAAAGGCAGCCTCGGCCCCCGCCGCACCAAGCGATCCGCGGCCAATCGCGTGCCGAAGCCAAAGAAGAGTATCTAAATCAATGAGGGTCGGATCTAGCGGTGTCGGGAGTCAGTTCGCCACACAGCGTATCAAGTTCGCTACACGCTTCATGGCGAACCGATTCCTGACCCCTTTACGTTTGCACTTACGCAGTGCCGTGTCCGTTGTTCGGTTTGCCACTTCATTTCTGGCTCAATCAGCCTACTTCAGCGACAGCGTGTACCTCACAAACTCATCATCCAGCTCTTTCAGATCGTCGCCAAAATACGTGCGGAACTCTTTCAGCCGCGATTCCGCGTCGCCGATGAACCAGGCTTTTTTGCTGGCCAGCATCATCAGATAGTCGTTGTACTGCTTGCCATGGCGTTTTAAGAGAAAGTAGTTGAACGCCCAGGCTTCGGCATAGGCATCCAGTGCAGCACGCGGATCGCGCATCCGTTTGTCGTCGACGATCAGCGATTCGAGCGAGCCGGCCCCGCGCTTGGGTATATAGTCGCGGAATCGTGCCAACCGCACTCGGTTGACCGCCCCGCTCGATCGCCAGCCGTTGGCGCTGTTCAAATCCGGCGTTTCAAAAAACTCCGCCAGCCCTTCCGCCACCCACAGTGGAATGTCGGCAAACCGCTCATGCATGCCGCAGTTGTAAGCAATTTGATGCGTTGCCTCATGCACAATCGTGGCCACCATCGCTTCAGCATCCGGGCGAGCAAGAATCTGCGTGATCTCTTGCGGCGATGTCCGCTTGTCGCCCGGCCGGCGCAGCTTTTCCATGCCGGTCAGATCGTACATCGCCACGCGATTGGTTTTGAAGCTGTAGTAGCCGATGATCTGTCCGGCCGCTTTGCCGATCTCCGGTTCGCTGTATTTTGCGTAAGCTTCGGCCGACGAAAAGACCAACGCCACCATCGGCCCGTCCGGCTCGCCCAGCTTGATACCGCGGTTCTTCCAATATTGATGAAAGCCGTTGTAGAGCCGCTCGTAGAGCGAGCCGCACCACTGGGCGTAAGCCTTCGACGTGTTGTAGCAAATGATGTAGTGATTCGTCGTGATCACGTCGAAGCCGCGGAATTCTCGGTTCAACTGACGACGCAGTTCGTCGACCGTGGCCGGCGCGAACTCGGCGGCGTCGGCCGTGTGTTCCAGCAGTTCATCTGGCGGAACATTCCAAATGGTGCCATCCGCAGTACGCAGCATGATGCCACCATCTTTGGCGGTGACCAGCAGCTTGCCGGAAATCACTCTGGGCTCCGCGGCGTCCTTTTCTTTGAACTTGACAAAGTCAATCGCCGGCGCGGACGTCAGCCACAAGCCACAGATGGCCGCGACAGCCAACCGCACGCTCCAGCGGCGCAACCAGCAGCGGTGCAACAAGCGGCCCAAGGCCGCAGCGGCTTTCGCCATAACGCATCCCTTAATCGGTTGAGCCCGGATGATCATGCCAGCCCGAAGCGCCAGCGAGTGAACTGCAGTTCCAGCCCGAAGCGCCAGCGAGTGACCTTGAAGCGAATTCGTTGAAGGGTCACTCGCTGGCGCTTCGGGCTTGGATTCGCACAGCGTGCTCCATTCTATACGGTCCGGCAATGGCGTTGTTTACCGGACTCCGGAGGAAGGCACAAGATCGACCGATTCTTGCCCGAATTTAACGAATTTACGCTCAGCAACGTCCTTACCGGCGGGCGTTCAGGGCGCGGCGGGCTAGCATACTGATCAGCCCAGCCAGGCCAAAAAAACAGAGCTCCACAAACAAGCAGGCGCCGGCCGGCTTGTCGTCGATGCCATAATGCACCCAGTGATTGATTTCAGTGGCCAGCGTCATCACGCCGGCGTTCTGCACCACCAGTGTGCCGGGCAGCTCACCCATCGCCACCACCAGCGACACCAACCAGGCAGCAACCACGGCTGGCCAGCGCAGCGGCAGCGCCACAAACAGCGCGCGCTTCAATGGTCCCGCGCCATCGAGTTCGGCCAGTTCCAACAGATTCTTTGGTACCGTGCGAGCCGCGAACCACAGGATCAGCAGCGCAAGCGGCAGGGCTCGGATCGTCTGCACCAGGCACGGCAGAAAAAGCTGGTCGTCGCACAGCGCATTGAGCAGCCGCTGGTGCGGCGCGTTGAAGACACGCAGCAGAATCAGGCCGAGCATTGTGCCCGGAATGACCAGCGAAAAAATGGCGATCCCCAACGGCACCATTGCCACCCAGCCGCCGCGTCGCGCGGGCCAGGCGAACAGTGCAGCCAAGATCGTGCTTGCCGTTGCCACGATGGTTCCCATCTCCAGCGAAAAGCCAATCGCCGCCGACTGCTGCCAAGGGGCCTCGGCGATTCGTGCGAGCGCTTGCTGCATCGAAAAATGCCGCTCGATGCCGGCAGGCCCGCTGACCACGTACTTGCCCGCCATGACCAGCAAGTTCAACGACGGCACAACCACGATCAGCAGTACAAGCAAACTGACGAGCAGTGCTGCCGGCCAGCGCCAACGGCCCAGCGCAAATACGTGAGCACGGCGATTGGCCGGCGCGACATCCGCGGGCAACATCCGCGACCAACACCGCAGCGCCACCAGCCACAGACCGGCTTGAATGGCGATGCCCGGCAGCAGCGTTTGCTGCGCGGTGATCGGATCGGGCTCAACTTGAGTAGCTGTGTAGAGTTCTTCGGCATACGTTCGCACCGCGTAGATGTCGGTAACGGTCATTTCGCCGGCCAGGATGATCGCCGTCCAAAGTGCCGCCGAGATGACCGCGCCGGATGCGCGGCGGAGCGAGACATGCAAGATCACGCGCGGGCCAGATGCATCGAGCAGTGCATCTTCTTCGAGTTCCGGTTCGACCGATCGCAAGCCGAGGCCCACGATCAGCGCCGTCCAGGGAATCGCCGCCAGCGCATGCACCCAAATCGCGCCGCGCCAACCATCGAGCCACGGATTGTTACTGCCGCCAAAGATTTGCGTGTACCATCCCTGCAGACCAAAGCCGGCCTGCCAGGCGGAAGCTTGCAAATACAGCGGCAGAAACAGTTGCATCGCCAGCAGCAGGCCGAACGTCTTCCGCAGCGGCAAATTCGTGCGCGCGATCAGCACGGCCAGCAGCGTGCCGATCGGCAGACTGATCGCCAGCACGCCGCCTATCAGCAGCAGCGTATTGAACGCCAGCGTACGCTGCCGCGGTTCCGCAGCCGCGATCGCCCCGAACAGCAAAACCGCCGCGCCGATTTCCAAGATCAGAAACAGGTGGCGGCGATGCATGAATACGAGAGGCTGCGTTGTGCGACGGAGGGAATGCGAATGCCAAGTATAGCCTAGGCGCGCCTTCGATAGTAACCCGACGCGTCAGCCAGGGAGGAACACTTGCGCCCGTCCAGCGCGGTGTGTCATCGCAAATGAGTCGTTAGTAATTGAAAAATGCCAAATGAAGAACTCGCGCCGCATCCGCTTGCGACAATTTGACCTTTTCAATTACTAATGACTCATTTGCAATCGCAATCCATCTTCAACACCGACCGAGTTTCTCCCTCGCTCACGCGTCGGCTTACGACACCCAAAAAAGCAAAACCTCGGCGGAGATTTCTCCCCACCGAGGTTCTTTTACACCGACCGCACGGCAACATTATTAAGTTGCCACGACGAACTAGCCTTGCGGCAGGTCGCAGCACGCTTCGGCCTTATCGCAGCAGGCGTCGCCGGTCAGGCAGCAATCCTTGGCAAATGCTGCAGCCTTGGCGCTGGCATGTTGCGATTTCTCGCAGCAGCCCATCGCCGGCTTTTCGCAGCAGCTTGCGGCTTTGGCGGACGCCTTGGCGGGACCGCAGCAGGCCTTGGCCTCTTTGCAGCAGTCCGCGCCTTCGATGCAGCACTTCTGCACCGCCGCGCAGCAGCCCTTGTGCTCGTCGCAGCACTTCAGACCTTTCTCGCAGCAGCCCAGCTTGACGTCTGCCGCGCAGCACGCGCCGGCCGGCGTGCAGCAAGCCATCTTCGCCGCACAGCAATTCGCCTTGGCGTCCGCTGACTTCGCTTCCGGCGAACCGGCTGCAATGGCCAACAAACCAAAACCCAACAACGATCCAAAAAACAGTTTAGTAAACATGGTAAAAATTTCCTTTGAAGAAATGTGAACGAACCGATCGACCGCAGTTCGAACATCGAGCCGCAATCGTTGAATGAACCGGGCGCAAGACAACATGCCTTGTCACCGCATCGGATCAAACAGATCACAAGAAACGTGCGCTATCTGAAATTCACAGCGTGAATATCACAACCGCCACACGCAAAGGAGAGATTGCAAACTGGGACCAGGCGACTCGTCCGGCACGCTTGATTCGACAGCGTAAGCCTGCTGATCGCTGGTCAGAAGGTCGCCGGCGGCAACCGGCAACGCATAACTAAACGACAGTTCCGGCACTTTAACCGGTTGCTCGGGCAGAACCGCGTCCCGCACACAGCAGCATTCCAACTTGCTGTTGGACGGCGACTGCGGCATGGAATTCGACTTGCCGGGTGTACCATGCCGCACAGCATGGTGGCAGCAACCGGCGGGCTGAGTATGACATGCGGCTCCATCCCCGGACGCCGCGGCCGAAAACGCCCAGCATGCTCCGGGCGGCAACGCCAGCGACAAGCTGCAAGCAAAGGCCACGAGTTTAAGGATGAAGTGTCGCATCAACATGTCTATACGGATTTGGGACCAAAATGGTCCAACAAAACGCCGATTTCTCAAAAAAATTTTCTGCGACTCTCATTGATTCCGGCCGCGGCGGTTCTCGCTCTCGGCGGCAGTTCGTCGATGATCCCACCTGGATAACAGCCCCAAAAAAAGGTAGATTCAAGGGTCTGCCTGCTATTGGTTCAAACGTCGAACGAGAGTTGCAATGGGACGAAATTTCGAGAATCGCAAACACGCGATCTTTAAGACGGCTGCTCAAAAATCTAAGCTTTATTCCAAGTATGGCACGCAGTTGTACGTGGTGGCCAAAAACGGCTCGCCGGACCCTGAGGCCAATCCGGCACTGCGAATGTTGATCGAACGTGCCAAAAAGGACCAGGTGCCGGCCCACGTGATCGAAAAGGCCGTTGACAAGGCCAAAGGCGTGGGCGGCGAGGATTTTCAGTCTGCGCGCTACGAAGGTTTTGGCCCGGGCGGTTCGATGGTCATCGTCGATTGCCTGACCGACAACAACCAGCGGACCATCTCCGAAGTCCGCAGTTGCTTCACCAAGACCGGCAGCAAACTCGGCGCGACCGGCTCGGTTGCTGTTTGGTTCGATCACCGCGCGATTCTCTCGTTCAGAGGTGACGACGCCGATCCGGTGCTGGAAGCCATGCTGGAAGCCGACGTCAACGTCGAAGAAGTGGAAGCCAAAGATGGCCGCGTGACGATCATCGCCCCGCCGGACGAGTTCTTCAAAGCCAAGACCGCGCTGCTGCAAGCCTTCCCGGGCACGGAGCTGGAAGTTCAGGAAATCACGTTCCTGCCGCAGTCCAACAAGGCGATTGGCGAAGAAGACCTGGCCATGTTCCAAAAGTTCCTCGGCATGCTCAACGACTGCGACGACGTGCAGGAAGTCTATCACAACGTCGAGTTGCCGAGCTAACCGGCTGGCACCGTTAAGAAACCGACGTTTAATAACTTCATCAGCAACCCTCTCCCCTTGCGGGATAGGGCAGGGTGAGGGGCTAATCAAACTGCGAAGTTATTAACCGTCGGTTTCTATTCGGCTCGCCTGCTCACATCCCGTACTCTTTGATCTTACGGTAAAGCGTCCGCTGGCCGATGCCCAGCATGGCAGCGGCCTGATCGCGGTTGCCGCCGGTTTCTTTCAGCGTTTCCACAATCAGCAGTCGCTCGACTTCTTCCAGCGTCTTGCCAACCAGGCTTGTCAGGCCGTCGCCGTTGGTCGCAGCATGCCCGGCGTCTGCCGGCGCGGACATTGCTGCCGCAGTGCCGCCGCCTAGTTCGTCCGGCAGATCGTCCAAGTCCAGCACGCCGTCAAAGTCGACGACCACCATACTTTCGACGACGTTCCGCAACTGCCGCACGTTGCCGGGCCAATCGAAGGCCATCAGCTTCCGCCGCGCGGCCGTGCTCATGCTTTTAATTTGCTTGTGATGCCGCTTGGAGAACTGCCGAATGAAGTGCTCAATCAGTAGCGGAATGTCCGCCGCGCGATCGATCAGCCGCGGCAGCGCCACGGTCACGACTTTCAAACGGTGATACAAGTCGCTGCGGAACGTGCCGGCTGCAATCGCATCTTCCAGATTGCGATTGGTGGCCGAAAGAATCCGCACGTTGACCTTGATTGGCGTGTTCGAGCCGACGCGAGTAATCTCGCCACTCTCCAAAACACGCAGCAATTTGATCTGTGTCGCCAGCGGCATGTCGCCCACTTCGTCCAAAAACAGCGTGCCGCCGTGCGCGTATTCGAACTTGCCGATCCGGTCGCTGGATGCATCCGTGAACGCGCCTTTGACGTGCCCGAACAACTCGCTTTCCAGAATCGTTTCGCTCAGCGCGCCGCAATTCAGCGCCACAAACGGCTTGCTCTTCCGCGGGCTGTTTTGATGGATGGCCTGTGCCACCAATTCCTTGCCGGTGCCGGTCTCGCCTTGGATCAGCACGCTGGCGTCAGTCGGAGCGATGCGTTTGAGCCGATCGATCACCGCATTCATCTGCGGGCTGCTGCCGACGACGCCCTCAAAGCCGAACTTTTCATCCAGGCGGCGGTTCAGTTCCTCGTTGGCTCGCCGCAACCGCACGCTGGCGGCGGCTTTTTCGGCAATCGCACGCAACTGGCCCAGATCGAGCGGCTTGAGCAGGTAGTTGAACGCCCCCTGCTGCATCGCATTGACGGCCGACGGCACGGTTCCGTGCCCGGTGACCAAAATCACCTCGGCATCCGGCAAAGACTGCTTGGCTCGCTTCAGGATCTCCAGCCCGTCCAGGTCGTTCATCACCAGGTCGGTGATTACCAGATCGAATTCACCGTCTTCGATCAGCCGGGCGCCCTCCTTGCCGCTTGTCGCCACGGTGCAGTTATAACCAACGCGTTCCAGGCTTTCGGAAACGGTGTCCGCGTGCGCCTCGTCGTTGTCGACGATCAGCACCCGCACATGCTGCGGAAGTCCATTGTTCGTAGATGTTTCGGCTGGGCTCATTCAGGCTAAGATAGCGTGCAAAGCAAATGCCGGGAAGTGCTAGCGGAATGCGGGCAGAGTCGAAACACTGTACGCGTTTTGTAGGTATTGTTCGACATAGAAGCCTGTTTTGTTGCGAACGAACGTCCGCTTCGACGAGTTCGGCGGCTTAGCCAAACCGCCTAACTTTCGGCAGCCGTTCGCATCGCGTCGAACCAGCGATGCCGCTACAATTCCGCCGGCAAAGTGTATAAAAAGCGGCAACGCAGAATCAGAATCAGAACGCCCCGCTGGGAAGCCCGTCCTACCTATGCGACGAATCATTTTCGCAACGCTGTTGTGCATGACCGTCAGCGGCGGCTGCTTGTGGCAATCGGCCGGCAAACTGTCCAAGGCGGAAATCCCGGCCGCTGGCAGCCCCGCCGATCTCAGCAAGTCTGCCGCGGACGCGCCGGCCAAAAGCAAGTCCAAGATCTTCGCCAGCCTTTCGAACGATAAGAAGGCCGGCGATAATCCAACCGGCGACAAATCGGCCGAGTCCGTCATCGACCCGGAAGCATTGATCGGCAGCGACGACGAAACCAACTCCTTGGTGGCCAGCATGAAGACATTAGGCGGCAAGCAATTCTGGGCCGACGAACTGTTCTTTCACGATTGGAAAATCCAACGCAACTGCTTCACCGGACATTGTCGCCTGCTCGACGGCAAAGACAACCGCGTGATCTCCGGCACGTACGACGAATGTGCGTCGAAGCTGGACGAAGTCAAAAAGCAGCAGAACATGCCGCCGATGCAAGGCCCTTGCGTGATTCTGCTGCATGGCCTCTGCCGCAGCAACACCGCCATGAATAAGATGGCCACGTACCTCCGCAAGGAAGGCCACTACACGGTCTTCAATGTGGAGTATCCCAGCACGCAGGCCGAAATCGAGCAGCACGCCCGCGGTTTGGATAACATCATTCGCCACTTAGACGGCATCACCGAAATCAACTTCGTCGGCCACAGCCTGGGTAACGTCGTCGTCCGCCGCTATCTGTTCAACGGCACCGACGCCGCGACCGGTCGCAAGCCCGATCCGCGAATTCATCGCATTGTGATGTGCGGCGCGCCAAACAACGGCGCCAAACTTGCCACCACGCTCGGCCGCATGATGCTGTTCCGCTTAATCACCGGCAGCCCAGGCCAGGAACTTGGCCGCGGCTTCGAACAACTGCAAGGCCGGCTGGCCACGCCGCAATGCGAGTTCGGCATCATTGCCGGCGGCAAAGGCGACGACAAAGGCTTCAATCCCATCCTGCCGGGCGACGACGATCTGATCGTCTCCGTGGCTGAAACCCGGCTGCCCGGCGCGCGCGACTTCGTCGTGCTGCCGGTCATGCACACGTTCATGATGGACGCCCCGGCGGTGCAAGAATGCACGCTCCGCTTTCTGCAGCACGGCTACTTCGTTTCAGAAGAGAAGCGCCAGCCGATTGAGGCGGAAGAAGTGCCGATGGCAGCGGAGCATTAGATTTCCAACCGAACGATTCTCGAAGAATTCTCCTAACGAGAAGAGCGTTGCTTCGCCGAACTGGTTCATGAAAGATCGAAAATGATTGCTCAATTTAAGTTTTTCACAAGCATTTCGGCTAATTCATCATCGATATCGGCGATTGTCTTTCTATTTTTTGCAACTGTCGCTTGGTCTGCCGATGTCGACCACTTTAAGATCGCTGCATTCAATGGGACAGAGCAGCCCTTTCAAGTCTGCTTCTCAAGCGATGGATCAAAAGTAGCTGCGGCCGCCGATGGTGGTCAGGAAATTGCAGTTTACGATGTCTCGAAGGGAACAGTGATCCAACGAATATTAACGCCCACCAAGGTCGTGTACTCGTTGGCGTTTTCACCAGATGACAGCGTGATCGCTACCGGTAACGCTGTTCGCGTCCGAGTGTTTGAACTGACGTCAGGAAAGCTCAAGTGCGATTTTCGATCCGAGGGTTTGTCGCGAACGCTCCAATTTTCGCCCGACGGTTCGCAGATATTAACTTGCGCAAGGACGGTGCAACTTTGGTCGCTATCTGACAATTCACCTGCCAAAATCGCAGAAAGTCAGGGCTTAGGGGCCTACTCTGCTTATTTCTCTCCAACTGCAAACTCGATCGGATGCGTTGTGTGGAGTGATCGAAAGCGGGCTGAAGACGCGCCATCACCCGGCGACATTGAGATCTTAGATCCGAAAACGCTTAAAAGTCTCGAAACATTTGGGCCACACGAGTTTAGCTCACGCCTCGTGTTCTCGAACGATGCCAAAAAGGTCATTGGGTTTTACGACCGAAAGTTAACAATTTGGCCGCTGGCAACGGAATTCAAAGTGCAAGAGATCGACAATAAAGAGAGGATCACTTCATGCGGACTTTCGCACGATGGAAAGATACTCGCAATTCAAGGTTTTAATGGGCTTGTGTTACGGAATGCGGAAACGGGCGAAATAATCGGCAAATGGAAGGACATCCACTCTGAGTGGATAGCATTTTCAAAAGATGATAGCCGCGTGTTTTGCGCTTCAATTAAAGGTGACGTCAACCTTTTCGAAGTTCCTCGCACGAAGCTGAAACAATAGAACATCTGGACCAACAACTTACCCCTTCCCCAACAACGGCGCGGCTTCAGACTTCGCCGCCGCCACTTCGGCCAGGATTTCGATCAGGCGGTTCGGCGCAATGGGTTTGACCAGGTGGTGGTTGAAGCCGGCCTCTCTGGACATGCGGCGGTCTTCTTCCTGCCCCCAGCCGGTTTGGGCGACCAAGAGGGTGTGTGAAAGTTGCGGCATTGTTCGCATCCGCCGCGCAACTTCGTATCCGTTCATGCCCGGCATGCCGATGTCCAACAGCACCACTTCTGGCAGAAATTGCGTAGCGACCGCCAGACCGTCCGGGCCGTCGCTGGCGGACTGCACCTGGTGGCCCATAAACTCGAGCATCATTACCAGGCTCTGCGCGGAGTCCTGATTGTCGTCCACGACCAACACCCGTAGCGAAGGCGTCTTGCCGGCCGGATGTTCGCTCTTGGGCTGCGACGCATCGGCCAGCTTACCCACGGCCAGCGGCAGATAAACGATGAATTCGCTACCGCGGCCCAAACCATCGCTGCGCGCTTCCACGCGTCCGCCATGCATTTCGACCAGTTGTCGCACCAGCGTCAGGCCGATGCCCAAGCCGCCTTGCGAGCGTTCTAAATGGCGATCGACTTGCACAAACATGTCGAACAGCGTTGGAATCATCTCGGCTGCGATGCCCACGCCGTTATCTTTGACACGAATCACGGCCTGGCCATCGTGTGCGGCCAGTGACAGCCGAATTTGCCCACCGCTGGGCGTGTATTTGGCGGCGTTGTTGAGCAAATTCGAAACGACCTGTGCCAACCGCACGCCGTCGCCTTCGACGATCAGCGGCTGCTCGCTGATTTGCAGCTCGAACTGGTGATGCGCCTCTTCGATCCGCGGCAGACTGGTCTCCACCGCGCTGCGGAGCACGTCGTTCACGTCGACTGGCTGCTTGCGGAGTTCGATCTTGCCCTTGCTCACGCGGCTCACGTCCAACAGATCGTCCACCAGCCGAACCATCTGATTGATTTGGCGATCCATAATGCCCAGCACTTCGTGACAGCCATCGCCATTGCCGCCAAAGCCATTGCGGCGCATGAGTTCCAGGCCGGTGCGAATCGGCGCCAGTGGGTTGCGCAATTCGTGAGCCAGTGTGGCCAAGAAATCGTCGCGCTGCTGATCGGCCGCTTTGCGATTGGTGATGTCCAGCGCCACGATAATGGCGCTCCGCGGCCGGCGACCGCTGGGTGTGTTTTCGAACTGTACGCGCTTGCGGACGTTCAGCCAGCGAATGGAATTATCCGGATTGACGATGCGATATTCTTGCATCAGGTTGCCATCGCCTTCGCCGGCCAGACACTCATCCAGTTCTTTCATCACCCGCTCGCGATCATCCGGATGCACGCGCTCATGCAGCGCACCGCGCGGGACCGGCACGCCAGCTTGCAAATGGTAAATCTCGGCCGCTTCCGGCGAGAGCGTCGCCAATTGCTCTACGTAATCCACATGCACGATGCCCAGCCCGGCTACTTCCACGGCCAGACGCAGCCGATCATCACTCTCTTGTAGCGATTGCACGAGCGCCGCCTGCGTGCGCTCCGCTTTGCGGCGCTGCGTCACATCGGTAAACACCAGCACCGCGCCAACGATCTGGCCCTGCGAGTCACGGATCGGCGAGGCGCTGCCTTCGATCGAGCACTGCTCGTTATCTTGCGCCAGCAGCAGTGCATCGCTCTCCAGCGAAACGATCGACTGCGTTTTGAACACCCGCGAGATCGGATTTTCCAGTGGCTGCCGCGACTCTTCATGCACGATCGGCAGCACCGCTTCCAACCGCTTGCCCACCAGGCGGCTTTCGCTCAGCCCGGTGAGCCGCTGAGCTTCGAGGTTCACCAACTGGATTACTCCGCTGGCATCGGTGGCGATAATTGCTTCGCCAATGCTGGTAAACGTGACCCGCATCAGCTCGGTTTGCTGCTGAATGTAGTGAGCAGATTTTTCCGCCGCTTTGCGAGCAGCTTCTTCTTCCAGCAGCCGGCGAGCGTTGGCCTCGGCCGCTTTGCGTTCGGTGATGTCGCGCGTCACCTTGGAATATCCGCGCAGCGTGCCTTCGTCGTCGTACAGCGGCGCGATCAACACATTAGCCAGAAACCGCGAGCCATCTTTGCGAACTTGCCAGCTTTCCTCTTCCAGCCGGCCTTGCTTGAGTGCAGTCTGCAAATCGTGCACCGGCTTGTTGGCGGTGATCTCCTCGGCCGGATAGAACAGCGAAGACTGCTTGCCAATGATTTCGTCGGCCTGATAGCCCTTGATGCGTTCGGCGCCTTGATTCCAAGTAACGACCTCGCCGCTGGGACTGAGAAAATAAAAGCCGTACTCCTCTGTGCGCTCGACCAGTAACCGAAACCTTTCCTGACTGGCGCGCAACTCGTCCACACGGCTCTTCAGTTCCAGATTCTTTTGGTGCAGCTCGTTTTCGACCTGATTGCGGGCAGCAATCTCCCGCTGGAGTTGTTCATTGCTGGGCAGTGCGAGCGCCCGCGGAATAATTGGCACCATGGCGATCACCGTGGTCCAAGAGATGACGGCCGTAAACAGTTTGATCAGGCCGGCCAACCGATAGTATGGATGCCAAAAGATAATGGCTTCCATCAAGTGCGTAGTGCCGCACGCCAAGATGAAAAAACCGAATAGCCAGAAAACATTGCGAAACGGCAGCCCGCGGCGTTTCTTGAGAAAGTAGATCAGCACAACGGGAATGGCCACATACGCAGACCACACTCCCAAGTCGGAGAGAATGTGCAGCCAGCCATGCGCCGTCGACCAATCGCCGCAGTTCCAGCGCGGTCGAAAACCTGTCTCATCGAAGAGCTTTTGAAAAAACTCGATCACGTTCGTCCCCGTGCAAGAGTCTGCCGCCTGCTGCGAATCGGTCGAATATCAACCAGCTTGGGCAGCGGCCGAGCCAACATTCCGATTGTCGGAATCGAGCGAGTTTTAATCAAGGACGAATTCGCGGCAAACCGAACGGAGTTGCACTTTCAGGGCGCGATGCAGAGAGTGCCACGGGCTTTTGCCAGTGCACAAAGCACAAAGTTAATGACGGTTGCTAACGATTGCCGTCATTCAGAAATTCGCGAAGTGCCGTGGTCAGATTCACCGTTTCGCGATGTACGTCAGCCAGCAATGGTCCCGCCTCGACAAGCGAACCGGCCCGCGCAAGTTTTTCGATGCGATCGCATCGCTCCACCAGTTGAGCGCGGTCGAAGTTCGAACTCAGACCTTTGAGAGAATGTGCCGCACGTTCTGCCGCGGCAGCATCGCCGGATTGAATGGCTTTTCGCAAGTCGCTAGCAATCTGCCCGTGGTCTTCCAAAAAGATGGAGGCAACGTCTCTCAACAGTTCGACGCTGCCGCCAAGTCGTCCTAACGCTTTGTGCAGTTCTGCCGGCACATGATCGGTTTCCATGATCCATTCCTCGTCGGAGTAAAATAATCCATCTTGGTCGCGTAATCAAACTCCACGAGCGGTTGCAACAGAGCGTACTGCAAAGATGATGCCCAGTGAATATGGCAGGCGGCAACAAACAGGCCGGCGAACAACCAACATTCAACTTGACTGCAGTCGAATCATCATTGTGCGCCAACAGATGCAAGATTTCAGCGATTTGTGCGCAAGAAATTTCAAATATGTGCGTCGTGGCCGAACTCGCGACGTTCGGCATACCAATTGCACCATTCCGCTAATCTACCGATAGCGGCGCTCCTTGCTTGCGGTGCGAGGTCGGATCTCTTGGCGCTGTGGCGGTATGCACATCCAAACGGAGCACGCACGAGCATGACCACAACCGGCAGCGCCCACGTATTAATTGTAGACGACGACCGTGCCCAGCGCGAAATCCTCTCGCGCGCACTGAAAGGGGCCGGCTATCACACTGACTCCGCGTCTGAAGGCCGCGCCGCGCTAAACCTCTCGGCTCAGCAGCGGTACGATGTCGCCTGTCTCGACTATCAAATGCCAGGCCTCAACGGCATCGACCTATTCTCATTGCTCCGCGAGCGACAGCCCTGGCTTCGCGCCGTCCTGATTACCGCATACGGTTCCATCGAAACGGTCTACCCGGCAATGGACGTCGGCATGACGCGCGTGCTACCCAAGCCAGTCGACGTCAGCGAACTGCTGAACGTGGTTTCCGCCGTGCTGGCTCACGAAGACGTTGACGCCGCGTCGGACAACGAGCATCCGAAGTAACTTTACGCGTCCGGTTTGTTCTTCGGCATGGGCTTCACCACATTTCTGCTGTGCAGCATTTCGACGAACTGCGCCAGTAGCTCTCCATCGTTGGTTTCCAATAGCAGCGTAACTTTGCGCAGCAACTCGCGACGGCGGTTCATCGCGGTAGCCGCGGCCACAGCTCCATCTTCGGTGAGCGGGCCGCCGTGACCAAAACGGCTGCAGAGTTCCGCAAACTCTCCGTCGCTCCAGCCGGCAAACAGTGCTGGATGTGCTTCCATGGCCGCAGCGACTTCGGGATTCGACTCAAGATCGAACGCGCGAATCTTGCCGGGCTCATGAAACAGCTCATCGGCCGGCACGCCTAACCCCTGCGCCAGCTTGTGCAGCGTCCGCGGCTGCGGTTGAATCGTTCCGCCGAGCAAACCCTTTAACGTCCTTGGATCAATCTCCGCTCGCTCGGACAACACCCCAATCGTCAGCCCTTCGCGGGCCATCAACCGGCGGATATTGGCGGCGTAATCAATCATAGTTCATTTCTTCGACGCACAGGCACTGACGTACGGCCATTTAAGATGAAAGCCGCGCTTCTATACTAGCGTATACTGTTCGCGTCGGCATTGCAATGTTTCAGGACTAAGCAAAATGTTAGAGTCTATCGTCGCTTCTATTACGCTAGCCGCCCGAGATTCACTTCCGCGTTGAAAAAGAGCTGGCTCCAAACAATTCCTCTCGCCCCGTTCGCAGAGTCACTTGCACTAGCCATGAATCCCGCGTGCTGCCTAAATTAGTGCATGAAATCAAGTCGCCAGCGCGTTGTCTTTGTGGGATCGTTTGCTGCACCGGGCGAAGGCCGCCTGGGCGGCCAATCGTACGCTTGCCGCACGCTGCTCGAGAGTCCCATCAAAGACGAGTTTGATTGGCTACTGATCGATTCTACCCAAAAGCGCGAGGATGCAGACGGCGTCATCATCCGCACCTGGCTCGCGGCGCTGCGAATCGTGCGGCTGCTGCGGCTATTGATGTTTGGCCGCGTTTCGGCGCTGCTGATCTTCACTCCGATCATTGTGCCTAGCCTGCTGGAAAAAGGCTTGATGTGCGTGCTCGGTAAACTGTTTGGCAAGCGTGTGGTGGTCAGCTTGCGTTCGACGATCACGCCGGACGCGTTCGTCGGTTATCCGCGCATGGCCGCATCTCTGATTCGTTACGCGCTCACCAAAGCCGACGCCTTCATCTGCCAGTCGCAAAAAGCGGCCGACGATCTGCACGCGCTTTACCCAAACTTGCGCGGCACGGTCAGCGTGCTCAAAAACTGGATCGACGTCAGCCGCTATCGCCCGGCCGAGCTGACCGTTGAGAAATTTGCCGCGCGTCCCGCAATCATTCTCTATGCCGGCTTGCTCGAAACGTTCAAGGGCATCGAAGAACTCGTCACCGCGGTTGCCAATCTCGCCCGCGAAGGTCTGCAGATCAAGCTTGTCGTCTGCGGCGCCGGCGTCTTGCAAGATAAGCTCCAGCGGCGCATCCGCGACGAGCAACTTACCGACGTCATCGAACTTCGCGGCTGGACGAATGCCGAAGCCATGCTGCCCAACTTCCGTGCAGCCACACTTTTCGCACTGCCTTCCCACGCGGAAGGCATGCCTAATGCGGTCCTCGAAGCCATGGCATCCGGCTTACCAATCGTCGCCACGCGCGTCGGTGGAATTCCAGAGCTTGTCGCCGACGGGCAGAACGGTTTGCTGGTGCCGGTCAGCGATGTCCCCGCACTAACCGCTGCGCTGCGTAAAATCATCACCTCGCCGGAACTCTTATTGCAAATGGCTCAAACCAGCATCGCCTTGGCCACGGAATTTCACGACATCGCCAGCACCTGGCCCAAACTGGCTGCTTTGATCCGCGGTGCGAGCGACTGAAACCTTGGGAACTCGTCTCAACTGCGTAGCGTCTTTTGCAACGCAGCATGCCGGCATCGGCGTAGCCGCCGCAATTCATTCGCACAAAAAACGTTGCCGTTAGCTTTAGCGGGGTATATGTTCAAGGCTTGAGGGGAGACTTGGTCCGGAACACCAAGAGGAGCTTTGAAGATGGCTGCTGCTTTACGTTACCTGGGCGCGGTTGTTGTTGTCTTGCTGACTTGCACGGCGACCTCTGCTGCTGAGCAAGCCTACCAGGCCAAAGACATAACCATCAACGCGGATGAGCAGGCCGCTTACGAAAAGCTGACCAAGGCCGGCGTCAAATGCCAGTTAACCAAGGACGGCCGAATTCTTCGGGTCTCGCTGGAAACGCCCATCGCTGAGGATCTGCTTAAATGCCTGGATGGCTGCAAGTCGGTCGCCTACATCTCTTCCAGGGGCGATCTGAGGGACGGTCCGGCACTCGCCTCACTGCCTCGCTTGCCATCGGTCGAGTCGCTGAGCATCAGCGGCATTCTGACAGACGATATGGATCTGACCTGGCTCGACCGCGTACCTAATGTCAGTTCGATCAATCTGAACTGGCAAAGCGATGTGCCGGCCAACCGCTCTGCCACTCAACTGCCGGTGCAGGCGCCAACTGTCGAACGCTTAGCCGCCACTCTGTCTAAGCTCGAAAAGCTGGAACTACTGCGGTTGAACGGCCTGCCGATCAACGTTGCTGCTGCTGGTCATCTTGCCAACATCAAAAAACTCGCCCGCCTGGAACTGAATGATTCCTGGCTCGGCGACGATGGAGTCAAACGGCTGTCCACTCTGGCAAACCTTCAGTACCTGTACGTTGACAACACGCGAATCAGCGACGCCGGCGTGGCGCATCTACTGGAACTCAAAAAGCTGCTCGGCCTTTCGCTCAACGGCACGCCGATCACCGACAAAGCGCTGGAAACCATCGGCCAAAGCGAGCATCGCACCAGCCTGGCCTACCTCTATCTCAGTGACACCTCCGTCACCGACAGTGGCCTCGCCGGTTTGGGCAGCGCCACCGGACTGCAAGTTCTGAGTCTCAGCCACACCAGCGTGACCGGCGCGGGGCTGACGCATCTGGAGAAACTGTCCAAACTCTACAACCTCACGCTGGATGGCGCACCGGTCACCGAACAGCAACTTGCTGATCTAAGAAAGAAAATCCCGGTACTCCAGAGCGTGAGCTACGACCGTCCTCATGCGAAAGGCCAGTCCCCAAAGCAAACGGCGGACAGCACTGTCGCGCGTCCGCTGGTTCGCGCACGGCTCAAAGACGGTGCGATTGTCGAAGGCCTGCTGGAGCAACTGGTTGATGGCAAATACACGCTGCGGCAAGAGTCCGGCACGCGGACCTTTGCCGAAGCGGATGTTCGCGATCTGATCTACGTGCCGTCCGCGCCGCCTCCGTACGCCGAATTCCGCGAAAAGCTGCGGGCATGGTCGGACAGCCATTACCAAGACATCGAAATACAGTTCGAGCTTATGGGCCGCGATCGCGTTGCCTGCTTAAGAGAAATGCTGAGTGACCTGGATCCCAACATTCGCGAATTGACCGCCTCGGCCATCTACCAGTGGATCAAGGCGCGCAATGCGCGTGCCAGCCGCAGCACCCCGAGTCGCGAAATCACACAACTGCTACTCGATACTCTGCGTGACCCGAATCCTAAAGTGCGCGTGACGGTGGTAAAAACGTTTGGCTTGCGGACCGATTTCAGCGCTCTAGTTTACGTGCGTTTGTCCGATCTGCTGAATCAAGAACCTGACGAAACCGTCGCTGGCGCAATCATCGAAACGCTCTGCCAGTTTGTTCGAAATCAGCCAGCCGGTCATCCCAGCGTGCAGGCGCTGGTCGATCTGCTCGTCCACAATTTGCAAAAAAATCCCAAAACGTACATTCAGGCGTTGGCTGCCAGCGGTTTGGGCTCGCTTGGCTCCCTAGCCAGTTCCGCCGCCGACGCGCTTGACAAAGCCAGAGATGCAGACAGCTTGGGCGTCGAGGAACAAGCGACACGTGCGTTCGACGCGGTGGGCGGCAATTTTCGCCGCGAACAGCGAGCAATCGGCACGGACGACAAAGTCATTGACGATCTATTGATCATTTCCGCCAGCTACGACTCGGCCTCGGCGGCGGCGCGAAATTGGGCGGCGGCCGAAGCTGTCAAGCGATTGAGTGCGGCCGGCCCAAAAAACTTGGAAGCGGCGCTAATGACCATTCGCTTGGACAAAAGCCATCGCTGCCGGCCCGATATCACGACAGCGATCACGAACTGGGGACCGGATGTTGTGCCGGACTTGGAAAAGCATGCGGAAGATCCAGATTACGACGTGCGATTGGCGATCGCATACTCGCTCACACATATGCTGCTGCAGACAATTCCCAAAATCTTCAGCACGCTGATGCACGACAGCAACGACGCCATTCGTTCGACAGCCAGTTCGGCACTGGCCTGGCAGCTAGGCGCAGGCGATCGACAAGGCAAAACGGTCCTTCCAGCAGAGAAAGTTGACGCCGGCCTGCCGCTGTTGTTCGAAGCCATCCAAACTCCACGCAGAAACTGGCAAACGACCAGTGAACTGTTCCGGGCCATTGAAAATATTGGCTTGCGGGATCCGCGCGTGCTGCCGGCCTTGATCAAAGTTGCCAAGAGCGACGATCAAAAAGCCTGTCGTCCGGATGTGATCAACGCGATTGGCCGTTTGGTGCACCAGCAGCGCGATCCGGACATCGCCGCTTCGCTGGCGTTCCTTTCGGACGTGGCCAAAGCCAATTCCGAAAAGAAAGCGCGCACGATGGCCATTTACTGGATCGGCAATTTGAAGCAGCAAGCCAAGTCCGAACTGGCCATGCTAGAAAAGCTGTCCGGCGTTGCCGATCGCGAAATCGCTGAAGAGGCGGCGCAAGCTTGCGAAAAGATCACCGGTCAACGGCCCGCCAATGCGCCGCGCAAGCCGGCGACGGTGGCCGATCCGCTGGAAATCGATCCGCAACCTGAGCGAAAGCCCGAACCCAAGCCCGCGCCGTATCCTCCGATCAAGCCCGCAGCGTCTGATCCATTTGGCTCCGGCACTCCTGTCGAGCCGCCAACACCCGCGCCCTTCGCTGATCCATTTGGACCGATTCCGACTGCGCCTAAACCAGCGCCGCCCGCTCCTGCGGCTGATCCGTTTGGCGGACCGCCCGAACCGCCGCTTCCGCCGCCAGGTAAATTCGTCAAGCCGTTCGAGAAGAAATAGCCGCTGGTCCGACGACGATGTTTAAGTCCACGATGCACCTTCGATTCGTTACCGCGGTGACTGTAGCGATAGCCGCAAGCTACTCGAACGCGCAGGCGGCCGACAAAATCAAGACCGAGCAGCAAGCTCTCGACGCATTTGCCACTGCGTGGAAAAGCGATCTTGCGCCGATGTTGCTTAAGCGAAGAGGCTATGAGGATTGGGTTAAGAGCGTCGACGCGGAGATTAAAGCCAAGAAATTCAGCGCACGACAGGCGGATTTCCGCGAGTGCGCCAAGCGGCTCGAAGGCACGTTAACTGAGAAGGAACGAACTCAATCGATCATTCATGGAAAAATCGACGATCTCAAACGCGACGGCAAATGTTGGGAGGTCGAAGATCCTGATGACTATAGCATTTTCTCGCTGATCGCCTATTTCGACGGCGACGGCAAACTGATCCTAAGCTGGATCGTGCCGGAGGGTTGAATCGATAGGAGTTAGCGAACAGTACGTTGCCTTCGGCGAGCCAGTGCCAGCAACCCCAGCGCTCCAAACACAGCCATTAGCAGAGTGGACGGTTCCGGCACGGCGCTCAGCGAACCGAGCGAACCCAATCCGCCAGAACTGCCGCCACTCAGCGATGATCCGCCCAGCGTGGTGACGCCACTGTCCAATACCACGCCGCCTTGTGAGGCAAACGAGGCGTCGATCAGAGCATAGTCGTTCGAAGTGATGACGCCGTTGTAATCGAAGTCGCCATTGACCCAGCCGCTACGGTTAACGCCCGAGGACTGCTGGATAGCAAAAGCCGCGTCCAAGTTACTGTAGTCGGCCGCCGTAATCATCCCGTTCAAGTCGATGTCGCCAAAGTAGGTATACATCAACAGAATATCGTTGCGATTAACGGCCTGACCGCCAAACGTCGTATACATCGGGTTGCCCGCGGTGCCGGACGTCGTGCCGTTGACCGTGTTTCCGCCAAAGATCTGGTCGTTGTTTTGAATGATTCCGATGCCGGTCACGTGCCGCGTATCCAGATTGGCCGCGCTGCTGTTGATGCCATTGCCGGTCCACAGCAAAGCAGTATTGGCCGCACCGCCGTTAAAGCCCGAGCGAACCTGACTAAACACCTCGCTGGCCTTGGCGGCCGAGGCGGCTGCCGCCGCAGCATCGCTATAGTTGGCGCTGCCGCTTTGAACGATCAGCTTGTTGTTACTGATGTCCAAAGCACCGGTCCATGCGCCGGACGAACTGGCAATGGTTAGCGAAGGCGTGACTAGTACGTTTGCATTGCTGCCAGCGCCCGAGTGGCTGACGATTGTCGCCTTGGCTCCGGCATTGACAGTCAACGCCGCCAGGTTTTGCGCGCTCGCGCCGGCGGCGGTACCAAAGTTGATCGTGCCATTGTCAACGATCGACAGATTTCCGCTGCCCGGCGTGCTGCCGCTGCCCGGACTGCCGGTATTGGTGGTGATGTTAGTCACGACCCTGGTGCCAACTGTCAGCGTCGAGCCGATGTTGAGCGACTGCGTGCCCGCGAGATTCAGCGTTGCCGAGCCACTGCCAGTCTTGTTCGAAACGCTTACGTTTTTGCCGGACCAGGACTGATTAGAAATGGTCAACGTCGTGCCATTGGCCAGCATGACATTCGTATTGCTATACAGCAGCAGCGGGGCGCTGATCGAATGACTGCCGGAGTTGACAGTAATCGACGCACTCCCAGATCCATTGTTCAAACTCAACATGCCGCCGGAGCCTTGAGCGATGGTGTAACTTCGCGTGCTGCTCGAGAAAGTCAGCCCGACGACGCTCGGATTCACGCCATCCAGCGTGACCACGGGATTCGCACTCGAACTGCCGCCAAAAGTTGCGGTGTCCGGGAAGTTGCCATTCATTCCCGGCACTCCCGCCACACTCCAATTGCCCACCGTGTTCCAAGAACCGGACGACGTCGTATTCCAACTGCCATTGACGGCCGGCGGCGCGGTGCCCACGCCAAGCGTCGCACCACTGGCGGCCATCAAACTACTGATCTCGGTCGCATAGTACGGCAGGTAGACGTCGATCGAATCGTAGGACGTATTCGGCGCAGGCAAACCGGTAGCCGTAGTGTTGCCAACGTGCAGGCCAATCAGCTTTGGCACGCCGTTATACAACACGAACGACGGACCGCTGGAGTCGCCGCCCACCACGCCCGTTTCGTGCGGAGTGCCCAGCGTGTACGAATAGCCAAAGCCTTGAGACCGATAGGCTCCGTAGTTATCGCCATCGTCAAACCAGTCGATCACATCAACGTTATTCATGCCCAGCGACATCCCGCCGGTCACGGTCTGCGTGTTGTTCAACGCACCTGCGCCCGCGACGTAAATGGGACGGTTGATGACGTTGGCATCCGTGGGCGAAGCCAGAGAATAAAACGCCACGGGATCCGTGATCGGCGCTGCCAGTTTGCCCAGCACCAGATCCGAGACATGCGTGCCGGCCGCGTCCGTAAAGTGCAGCGGCGTAATCGTCGCTACGTTGTAGTCGTGCACCGCGCCGACTTGATCGATCACCCGGATCGATGCATACGCAGGCATCGTCTGGGCAGCATCCAGAAACTCGTCCGCGCGATGTTTGACGGTGACAAAATATTGCGAGCCAATCAGCGCTCCCACTCGCCCGCTGTAGTTGCCGCCCACGCCGGCCAAGATGCCCGAATAATCCACGCCCAGACCGATGTAACTGGGATTGGTATTGGCGATGTAGCCGGACGTCGTGGCGTTTGTCGTCACGTAGCGATCGTTGACCGGCGATGAGTAATCGTAGACTTCAATCGCGGATGAATAAGCGGCGCCTAAGTGCAATGCGATAGCCGCCAACGCGCAAATCCCCAGCCGGCGCCAAGCAAACGGGCGAGCCTGAGAACGGCCTGCGACGCGTACGTCGTGGCCAGCGGGTGTTTTGCTGCCAGTTGAGATCAACGTCAACACAAGAGATGGGTGAATTCGCGCGGGCTGGCCTGCCGATAACTGCCTTGCAATCATTCGTTTACTGCGGTCGAAAATCAATCCGTCATCCGCGCGGCAGTGTCATTAACAGCAACATTCGGACGAAAAAGCGGAAACTCGCAGCGAACGCCAATAACGAAACCGAGCGCAATCGCCCGCAACCGAGAAAAGATCTGACCGAGCGGCCCAAACTTCCAATCTAAAAGCAGACCGGATAGCAGTCAAGAATATTTTGCACAAAGAATTGCCGCAGGCGGCGAAAAGCCTCGTATCCGCGCACCTGTTCGGCGGCGCGATGCTTGGCACTTCCTGCGTCAAAAGCCCTACTCTGTGCAAAATCGGAATCCGAAGTTTTCAACGCCACGCGTTCCCGGGCGAAAGTCGGGGAGCGAAGCGAATCCCCACCGGCCCATCGCCAATTTCCCGCATCCCGGCCAACTTTTCAAAAAAAGCTCGACAGAACTCTTGAAATCTGCAACACTAATGTCAGACACATCTGGGGCGAATTCCTCGCTCATCACGGAATGGCAATCAGGGGATTCTTTTATGCGCCGCCACGGCTTCACGCTCGTTGAGTTGTTGGTCGTCATCACCATCATTGGCATTCTGATGGCACTCTTGCTACCTGCAGTCAACTCGGTGCGCGAATTGATGCGCTCCACTCAGTGCCTGCAACAACAGCAACAGTGGGCGCATGCCGCGCTGACCTACGCGGAGACGTTCCAGGAATATCCTGGCTACGCGAACAAAATCGGCACTGCCAACACTCGCGTCAGTTGGCAAGTTCGGCTGCTGCCGTTTGTCGACCGCAACGATCTGTACGACGTGTGGAGCGGTAAGAAAACCCCGAACTCCGGACAGACGACGACGCCAACTCCGTATCTGACGATCTTGGTCTGCCCCAGTAATCCGCCGGACACTCCGATCGCGCAATCGTCCTTCGTCGGCAACGGCGGCGGTCAGGGAGCTCCTTATCCGGGCAACGGCATTTTCGTCAACCGCTTCGACGGCAACTTGATCATCAGGCCGGACACCGTCAAGGACGGTATTCAGCAAACGCTGCTATTCTCCGAAAACTGCCAGGCCGGTTACTATAATGGTACTAAAGATACTCCCAACGCTGCATCGACCAGCAATTCGGACTGCCAGCGCTACGCAACTTTTACGTTTAATGAAACTGATAGCGCGGGTACTTCCGGCATCAAGACTCCGGCTCCGGATAACACACCGGTCCGCCGACCGAATCGCGGCAAGAACATTACCCCCAGCGATTCAAACTATGCGAATATCGATTACGCGCGTCCGTCCAGTCAGCATACCGGCGGCGTCAACGTTGCTTTCTGCGATGCTCACACCAAGACGCTGAGCGACTCCATCGATTACGACGTCTACCGCCAACTAATGACGTGCGATACGCGCTCCGCCACGCCGGGCGCCACAGCCACCGCCACGCCGGCTGCTCCGTATCCGGCCGCCTTGCCGGTGCTGAACGACGCCGACTTCAACTAATTCGCTGGCCCGGCCCGCTCAACGAGCCTGGTTGATCCGCGCGGCCTCCAGCCCGCAGATCAGCCAGGCTTTTTTTGTGCGATGTGTTTAATGTGTTTTGATCTGAGGGTTCTGAACACCTGGCGAGGAACGAAGATCTTGCCGACAAAACGCGAACTGCTGCTGGTGATTGGCTGGATCACTGCTTTAACAGTTGCGGTGCTGTTGTCGATTTTCATCGCTGCCCCACATTCTGACGCGGTCGTTCAAGACGCATCGATCGCGAAGGCGGTAGCGCCCGTCTTTCTAGAACTTAATAACGATGCATGCAAACTGTCGGAACCGACCAGTGAGGTGGAGGGAGGCAGTGGCAGCGACAGTGAGATTTCCGTCCGGCACACCGGCGAAGTGAACGTGGCTTTTTGCACCTGTATCTGCGGCGGAGGCTCTCCCGACCAAATTGACTACTATGTTTATCGCCAGTTGATGACCATTGATAATCGCAAGCAGTCGCCGGTGGACCGCATTCGTCGCGTCTTTCAGCAAGCCACAGCCGCGTTTGCACCGGGTGAAGGCGCTACGGACCGATTGCAAAAAGTGCGCAAGGCCTGTGTCGCGCCAATTGAACCCTTTGCAACTTTGCCGCCGCTGACCGACGCGGACTATCGATAACTTCGTAAACCGCTCAGGAGATCGTTCATGTCTCGACACTCCGCCTTCTCCCGAATGGACCTGCTGGTCATCTTCCTTTGCTTGTTCGTCTTGGGATGCGTCGGCTTGCATTTCCTTCTTCAAGGCCGCATCGACAATCGATCTGTAAGCTGCATGCAGAATCAGCAACAATGGGCGCATGCCACGCTAACCTACGCGGAAACATTTCAGGAGTATCCGGGCTATTCGAACAAAATCGGCACTGGTACACGTGCAACCTGGCAGGTGAGATTGTTGCCGTTTGTCGATCGCAACGACTTATACGATGTTTGGACCGGCAAGAAACCGCCGGCAAATGGTCAATCGGCCACGCCCACACCCTACTTAGCTAACTTGATCTGCCCCAACAATCCGCCGGACACGCCGGTTTGCCAGTCATCATTCGTTGCCAATTGCGGCGCCGCGGGTTACCCGGAGTACGCGGGCAACGGCATCTTCGTCAATCGCTACGACGGCCCGCTGATCATCAGGCCGGACACCGTCAAAGACGGCATTCAATTCACGCTGCTGTTTTCTGAGAACCTGCAGGCTGGCAATTGGAACGCCAATGTGCCCAACACCGCGCCGCTGTCGTCCGAAGACTGCAAACGCCTGACCGGCATGGTGTTCTTCGACGACGACTCCATCGGCACCGGCACGCGGCGGATCAACCGCGGCAAATCCGATCCTGGCCCCGCAGCCACGCAAGAATACTCGCGCCCATCCAGCATGCACACCGGCGGCGTCAACGTCGTCTTCTGCGACGCTCACTGCCAATTCCTCAGCGACTCCATCAGCTACGATGTCTACCGCCAACTGATGACCGTCGACACCGCCGCAGCGACGCCCGGCCCAACCGCCGCCTCCACGCCCTCCGCGCCCTACCCAGCCGCGCTGCCCGCGCTCAAAGATGCGGACTACCAATAACCACCGCCGCGGCTTCACGCTCAAAGAACTGATGGTCACGGTGACCATCTTGTGCGCACTGTTTGCGCTCATGGCGATCGGCTTGAACCAAACTGGCTCTCGCAGTCGAGGATTAAGGTGCGCCACGCACTTGGATGAATTGGCACACGCCACGGCAACCTACGTATCGCAACACAATGGCTATCCGGGTTATTCTCGACGGCTGCGAAATGGTAACCGTGCCACGTGGGTCGTTACGCTCCTGCCGCAAATGGATGAGGAAGGTATCTACAGCACCTGGATGCAGCCGGCCACGTCCCCACAAATGAAAACGCTAACGCGGCACATTCCTGCAACGCACTGTCCGCTTGAGCCGGACAAATCCGGGGCTGAACTTTCCTACGTTGCCAACTGTGGCAGCCCAAACAACATCAAGGCGCCAGATTTCAATGGCAATGGAGTCTTTGTCAATTGCTATCCAAGTTCGAAAGACTCGCCGCAAAGTTATCCCGATTGGAAAGGTGTTACGCCGGCTTTAATCAGAGACGGCGAATCGCAAACGCTGCTGTTTACCGAAAACCTCCAGGCCGGAAATTGGAATGCCGATCCCGCGCCCAACACTCCGCCCGCCAGTGACGAAGCTTGCCAGCGCCTGACTGGATTCGTGTTCTTTGACGACGATCATCAGGGCCTTGGCACGCGGCGCATCAACCGCGGCAAAGACGATCCCGGCCCCGCAACCAGCATGGAATATTCCCGACCGTCCAGCCGACATCCGCGCGGCGTGAACGTCGCCTATTGCGGCGGGCACGTCACTTTCCTCAGCGAAACAATCGACTACGACGTCTACCGCCAACTGATGACCATCGACAACGACAAAGCAACCGGCAATGCCGCGCACTTGCCGCCGTTAGTCTTCAAGCCCGAGGATTGAAGGACCAGGCCTTCCCATTAGCGCGTATTAGCGTCTATTAGCGGTTCGTTTTGCCCTCTTCACGCCGGAGTCGAGTTGTAGAACCACTAATCCTCGCTAATTGACCCTAATAAAGACAGCGTCCGAAAAACCGTCTTCAGCGGTGCTCGCCGCGGCCAGCCGCAAAAAAATCCCCAACTTTTCACAAGTTTTAACTCGTTCTGCGGGCGCGGGTTACTGCACAGGCGAACACAATTCGTGCAGCGGCGCTCTTGACAAAATCGAAAAATAGTGTACAATACGCCAGTATTGCACGTAGGCACGAAAACCCGTCGCAGTGTTTAAACCAGTTCACTTCCCCAGCAGCAGAAACACCAGCGGTTTACTTCTTCCGCACCGGAATCGGCTGCAGCCGCCGCGGTGGGAATTCCAATTCCACCCCCGTCAGCAGTGCGTATGTGCCAAAGATGGCGGCGGTGTAGAACAGGTCGCCGTAGATAGTGTTGCGAAAGAACGGAATCGCCACGTTGTAGCATTCCATCAGGTCGGACCAGGTGTGTTCGTACATGCCGTGGCCGCCGATCCAGCAAGCAAAGTTCGTCACCACATAAAACAGCAGCGAGCAGCCCAAGCTGGCCGACAGCAGTCGGACCGGCGATGGCCCGCTACCCAACTTACCGTTGTCCAGCAAACTGCCCAGCCAGACGGAGAACGCCAAACAACCATAAACCGCACAGCAAGTCCAGTTGTCGTCGTAGGCTGGCTCCACCAGGTTCGAAAGCGACAGTGCCACGAACGTCGTCAGCAGCGCCACCATCCGGCTGCGGAAGAAGAAGCCCGCAAACAGCGCCACGGCCGTCGTCGGCCAGAAATTGTGAACCGGAATCATCCGTCGGCAGCCCACGCCAACTGCCACCAACAACACCACAACCAGCAGACTCTTCAGATGTTCGCGTTTCACGTTCGATGGCACTCCGTAGCGATGACGATGATCCCGGATTGGCGGAAGCCTGGTTGGAAATCCCATTCAAACCGACCGCTTCCTCACCCTGCCCGCTGTCTAAAGAAGCGGGCTGTTGCAGCTATTGATCGTAAACTTCAAACCGCCAAAGTACAACGTCCCCGGCCGATAAAGTTTGCACGCCGCAACTGCGGTGGGCCATTTTCCCGTTTATTCGGTAAACCCAATTTTTGCTATCCGCCCCGCCGCCTTGGTTTTTTTGCCCATCAATGGTCACCAGCATGGCCATATCGTCCTTGCCCGCCAGCTCAAAATCGATGCCTCGCTTGTGCTTTTTGGCCGCTTGCAGAGCATCCAAGACCGTCATTTTGTCCGCAAAAGGAATCGCCGTGAACCGCTTTTGCACCCCATCACCGTAATCGACCGTCAATTCCACGGACTTCGTCGCCGGCTCAGCCGCCAGCGGCGCCCCCGACGAAGCAGCAACCAACGCAAATAGCGCACACAGAATTAGCTTCCGCCAAATTGAAGACATAACACCAACCTCAAGGGTCTAGTCATTGAAAATTAGTCATGAGTCATTGAAAATTGCAAATTGAAAGTCCAGACGCCACTTCCGCTTGCGCCATTTTGCATTTTCCAATGACTCATGACCAATCTGCAACCGCATTCCGCTGAAAAAGGTGTCTGGAACCTTTTCTGGCGAGCCACCACTGCCAACAACCTCCGATGAAAAGGTTCCTGACACCTTTTCCAGCCGGGTCGCACAGATCAGCGTGCCGCGTTACGATTGCAACTCACCTCTTGCCTCTCGCTTGTAACATAGACAAGGGCAAGCCCAAACACAACTTAACCCCGTTTGCAGTAAATCATGGCGAGTTCGCCCATCATTCAACTGACCTTTCCGGAGCCGGACATCGCCCGCCTCACGCTGGACGATCCCAGCAAAGGCGCCAATGTGCTCTCGACCGGCGTCCTGGCCGAACTGTCCGCCCACCTCGACGCACTGTCGCTGCGCACCGACATCGCCGGCCTGGTGATTGCGTCCGGCAAGCCCGGCTCGTTCGTCGTCGGAGCGGATATCCGCGAGTTCGCCGCATCGATCGACGCGCCGGCCGATCAAACCATCGCCATGGCCACGCACGGCCGCAAGCTGTTCCAGCGGCTGTCGCAAATGCCGTTCGTCACCGTCGCCGCCATCGACGGCCTCTGCCTCGGCGGCGGCGCGGAACTGGCCATCTGGTGCGACCGCCGGGTAATGTCGGCCGACGCCAAAGCCCAGTTCGGCTTTCCGGAAGTCAAACTCGGCCTGTTTCCCGGTTGGGGCGGCACCGCGCGTGCTTCCCGCATCGTCGGCCTGGGTAACGCCGTGGAGCTCGTCACCACTGGCGACGCCATCGACGGCCGCGCCGCGCTGTCGATGGGACTGGTCAGCGACGTCAACACTGCCGCCGCATTGCCAGAAGCTGCCATTCGGCTGATCCGCGCGGAGCGCAAAACCGACGAATACCTCCGCGATCGCCAGCGCTGGAGCGGCCCGATCGCCATCAATGGCACCGAGCTCGGCTTCCTGGGCGCCACCGCGTCCGGCTACATCCAGCAGCAGACCAAAGGCCGCTATCCGGCACCACTGGCGGCACTCGAAGTCATGCTTGGTGCTGCCGAAATGGACATCGAAGCCGCCTGCCAGGCAGAAGCCGAAGCGTTCGCGCAATTGTTCGGCTCGCCGGTCAACCGCGCGCTGATCCACGTCTTCTTCCTGAGCGACCGCAACAAGAAGGACACCGGCGTCGCCAAGCGCGACGTCGCCGCCCGGCCCATCAAGTCCGTCAGCGTCGTCGGCGCTGGCATCATGGGCCAAGGCATCGCTGCTGCCAACCTCAAACGCCGCGTCACCACCGTGCTGAGCGACGCCGCGCCGGACGCGCTGGCCAAAGGCGTCAGCTCCGTGCTCGAAGAAGTCGCTTACAACAAAGCCACTAAGAGCGCCGACGCCGCCAAGGCTCTGCAACTGGCCACGCTGCTGCACGCCACCGCTGCTGACGCCGAAATCGCCACGTCGGACCTGGTGATCGAAGCGATCGTCGAAAACCCGACCATCAAAGCCCAGCTTTACGCCCGGCTCGAGCCGCAAATGCGGCCGGACGCCATCCTGGCCAGCAACACTTCGACGATCCCGATCACCAAGCTTGCCGCCGGCCTCAAGTGGCCGGAGCAGTTTTGCGGCATCCACTTTTTCAATCCCGTCCGCAAGATGCCCATCGTGGAGATCATTCGCGGCGAAAAAACCAGCGACGAAACCATCGCCACCGCCGTCGCTTACGCCAAGAGCATCGGCAAGTCGACCGTTGTGGTGAACGACGGCCCTGGCTTTTTGGTCAACCGGCTGCTGTTCCCCTACATGAACGAAGCAGTGCAACTCTTGATCGAAGGCGGCGACATGCAAGCCATCGACCGCGCTGCCAAAGAGTTTGGCATGCCGATGGGGCCGATCGCCCTGTACGACATGGTCGGTTTGGACACCTCGTTCTACGCCGGCCGCGTGATGTGGGAAGCGTTCCCGGACCGCGTGCTGGCGTCGAACGTGTTGCCGGTGCTGATGAAGGCGGGCCGCCTGGGCCAGAAGTCCGGCGCGGGCTTTTTTGCGTACGATCCCAAAGACAAGTCGGGGCGAGGTAAGCCTGATCCGGCCGTCGATCAACTGCTCTCGCACATCTTGGCGCCCAAAAAGAAGTTCAGCAAAGAAGAACTCACCAACCGCTTGATCCTGCCGATGCTGCTCGAAGCGACCCGCGTGTTGCAGGAGAAAGTGGTCCGCAGCGTCCGCGACGTCGACCTCGGCCTGATCTACGCCATTGGCTTTCCGCCGTTCCAAGGCGGCCTGCTCTACTGGGGCGACACGCTCGGCGCAAAAACGATTCTCGAAATGCTCAAGCCGCTCGAATCGCTCGGCCCGCGCTTCCAGCCCACGCCGCTGCTGCTCGAAATGGCCGCCAACAACAAGAAGTTTTATGACATGGACTAACGTAGACGACGCTGCCAGCGTCGTTAGCTACTTGGAGTAACAGCAAACAACGAATAGGCACACCAGCGAAGCTAGACGCGCTGCCTAAGACGATCGTGGCGAGTGGATACGCCGCCGTTGGAGATTTCAGCGCGCCGTCAGCAAACCAATTCTTGTGACTTGAATCATGAATTCCTCGTTTGAAACACAGGGCAAGCGGCTCTTTATACTGATAGCCATTGCGCTTTTGATACTGTGTACGAATCGACGCTCGTGGAGCCAGGATCAGCCAGACCTATCGAAATGGCGAGTCGCTTGCCAGCCCGCGATTTCGGCGGATTGCAAACTGACCGTCCACGCGTTGTACGACGTTACCATCATTCCACCGGAGGCCCGCCTAAAGGAAGAAAAGCGAATGTACCACTCGTATATTCGTTTGGAAACTCCCCGCGGAGACGTCAAGGCGTCGTACTTCGCGGGTGTCGGCCGAACGTCTTGTGTGGGAATGTCCTCTGACAGCAAGTTCGTTGCGGCGGGTACTGGCAGCAAGCTCTGCGTATGGGACACGACGACAGGACGTTTGGTGATTGACGACTCCGTGCCAACTGCAATGGAACGCGCGACGTGCATTTCGTTTGCCCCGGTGGGCTCTCGATTAGCAGTTGCCGGAGATGGTAAGGCGGCCGTTGTTTATGATACGGACAAGCTGCGAGTCTCCGAAAGATTGGAAGTTGACGGCGCAGACTGCCACGATTTAGCCTTTTCTCCCAACGGAAAACTTCTCGCTTGTGCATATGGCAGGCGATCTAAATGTCGCGTTTGGAACGTTGATACTCAAAAGGTTCAATGCGATCTATCCGATGATCGCAAGAACAAATGGGTCAACACCGTCACCTGTTGTCGGTTTTCACCGGACTCGAAAATGATTGCCACGCTTTCTGAGGAAGTTCGTATTTGGAGAATTGAGAATGGCGAGTTAATAAGTTCGCGGGAAAACTTGTCGGGAACGGCTAAATTTGGCAGTAACGCGCTCTCTTGGAAGCCTGATGGCAAGGGCATTTGTATGCAGACGGGCGACGAGGGCCGGCTGGCATGTTATCCGATTGACGCGACCTTGCCGCCAACCGCAATTACACTACCAGCAGTGTTTGACCAATCGAGTGAGGCAACATCAATCGTGTTTTCGAGTGACGGTAAGAAGGTGCTGGTTGCTGGTTGGGGTGGCCGCGTTTTGGAGTTGGAGATCCTAAAGAACTAGCTCGAAACACGGCGACGAAATCATGCTTGTTAAGTTTACTAATTACTAATTTTCAATTGCTTCCATAAACGCGTTACTTATCACGCATTGAATTCCCATGAACCACGCAGTCATCATCGACGCCGTCCGCACGCCCATCGGCCGCGCGCACAAAGATAAAGGCGTCTTCCGCGATGTTCGCTCCGATGATCTCGCCGTCGCCGTCGTCCGCGCGCTCGTCGAGCGCACCGGCATCGATCCGGAACTCGTCGAAGACGTCGTGCTCGGCAACACGCAGCAGCAAGCGGAGCAAGGTTTTAACGTTGCCCGCAATGTTGGCCTGATGAGCGGTCTTTCGCTGGCCGCTGGTGGCACCACCGTGAATCGCCTTTGCGGCAGCAGTCTGCAGGCGCTCAACCAGGCCACGCACGCCATCATGGCCGGCTTCGAAGACGTGCAGATCGTCGGCGGTCTGGAGCACATGCAGCACATCCCGATGGATCAGGACATCGACATCAACCCCAAGCTGTTCCAGCGGACCAGCAAGGGTGCACTGATGATGGGCGTCACCGCCGAGTTCCTGGCTCAGGCCAACGGCATCACGCGCGAAGATCAAGATGCGTTTGCCATGCGCAGCCATCATCGCGCCGCCGCCGCCCAGAAAAACGGCGAGTTCCTCAGCGAAATGATTCCCGTTTGGGGCCGCGACGAGGCCGGCAACCGCATTCTGATCGACTTCGACCAATGCGTGCGGCCCGATTGCAGTATGGAAAGCCTGGCGGCACTGAAACCGGCCTTCATGCCCGGCATGGGCACCGTCACCGCCGGCAACAGTTCGCCACTGAACGACGGCGCCGCAGCCATGTTGATCATGTCCGAGGAGCGGGCCAAGGAGCTGGACCTCAAACCGCTCGCGCGCGTCGTCAGCACCGCTGTCGTCGGCGTCGAGCCCTCGGTGATGGGCACCGGACCAGTGCCGGCCACCAAGAAGGCGCTCAAGCGCGCTGGCCTTAAACTAAGCGACATCGATTTGATCGAGCTGAACGAAGCCTTCGCCGCACAGTCGCTGGCTTGCATCCAGATGCTCGGCCTCGATCAAAACAAAGTCAACGTCCGCGGCGGCGCCATCGCCATCGGCCACCCGCTCGGCGCCAGCGGTGCGCGCATCGCCACCACGCTGCTGCATGCCATGCATGCCTGCAACGTCCGCTACGGTCTGGCCACCATGTGCATCGGCGTCGGCCAAGGCATCGCCACAGTTTTTGAAAGGATGTAAGAGTACTCATCACGCTCCGCGTGGTGAATTTCTTCGCGCGGAGCGTTAAGAGTACATTGGACCCGCTCGTGCCTGATCCCATCATCGCCAACACGCTGTCCTCGCTGTTCCACCGTCGTGTGGCCGAGAGCGGCGCTGCGCCGGCACTGTGGATCAAACCTCATGCAACAGCGTCGAGCGCGCCGCGCTCATACCAGGCGCTCAGTTGGAATGACCTCGCCACGCTCGTCCGCAAAGCAGCGCACGCGCTGCAGCAGCTTGGCGTGCGGCCTGGCGACGGTGTCGCGCAAGTCTCCGAGAACCGTCTGGAATGGATCGTGCTCGATCTGGCGATTCACCTGGTCCGCGGCGTGCATGTGGCCATCCACTCCGTGCTCAGCGGCCCGCAAATCGCCTGGCAGATTAACGATGTCGACGCCAAAGTTGCGTTCGTCGCCGATCAGCAGCAACTCGACAAGCTCGTCGCAGCGCGGAGTGAAGTGCCAGCCGATCTCAATGTCGTCGTCTTTGACGACGCAGCAAACTTCGACAACGCTGCCGCATTGCGCTGGAGCGACTTGCTTTCGCACGCCGACGAAGCTGCCGGCCGCCAGCTTGAAGAACAAGCCGTGCGAGAGACGCCGCCCGACGATCTGGCCACCATCCTCTATTCTTCCGGCACAACCGGCGAACCGAAAGGCGTGATGCTCACGCATGGCAACCTGATGTCCAACGCAGTTGGCATGGTGCTGCCGTTCGATCCGGACGTGGCCGATTTACGACTGTCGTGGCTGCCGCTCAGTCACATCTTCGCCCGCACGTGCGATTTGTACGCCTGGCTGGTCCGCGGCTCGCAGATGGCGCTGGCCGAAAGCCGCGAGACGCTGCTGGCAAACTGTGCCGAAGTGCGGCCCTCGTACCTCAACGGCGTGCCGTATTTTTTCGACAAGGTCGCCCGCAGTTTGCAAGCCAGCGGCCAGGCCGACAAGCCCGGCAAGCTGGCCGAACTGTTCGGCGGGCGGATTCGCATCTGCTGCTCCGGCGGCGCCTCTCTTTCCGACTCGACGGCGCGCTTCTACGCGGAGCGCGGCGTGCTGCTTGTGCAGGGTTACGGCCTGACGGAGTCGTCGCCAGTGATCAGCATGTCCACCACCACGGTGCATCGGCTCGGCACGGTCGGCCGGCCGCTCGCCGGCGTGGAAGTTCGCATCGCCACAGATAGCGAGGTGCTCACCCGCGGCCCGCATGTGATGCCGGGCTATTGGAAGCAGCCAGCAGCCACCGCCGCCGCGATCGAAGACGGCTGGCTACATACTGGCGACCTGGGCGAACTCGACGCCGACGGCTTTTTGAAGATCACCGGCCGCAAGAAGGAACTGATCGTCACCTCGGCTGGCAAAAACGTCGCGCCCACACTGATCGAAGGCCACCTCGCGCACGAACCACTGATCGCGCAATCGATGGTTATCGGCGAAGGCCGCAACTATCTGACGGCGCTCATCGTGCCCAACCCCGACGCCCTGCGCGCGGAGATCATCGCCCGGCAGATCCCGGTCACTTCAGCCGCCGCAGCGCTTGTGCATCCGCACGTTCACGAGCTCTACTCCGCGCGCATTCACGCAGCGCTGGCCGACCTATCGCATTGCGAGCAAATCGGCCGCTTCACGCTGCTGCCGCGGGCATTTTCCATGGAACAAGACGAACTGACACCCACCTTGAAGCTCCGCCGAGCCATCATCGCCGAGCATTTTTCGGCTGAAATCGAGCGGATGTATAAGGTAGAATAACGTAGACGACGCTGCCAGCGTCGTTAACTACTTCGCAACGCATTGCACCCTAGAAACAACTCAAAAAACGACCTCTTCCCAGGTAGCTAACGACGCAAGCTGCGTCGTCTACGTTTATGCACCATTTGCTCGAACCAAACCCCGAACTGCTTAAAGCCTGGCTCGCGGAGCGCGGGCTGCCGGCGTATCGCGCGGGGCAAATTCGCAAATGGTTGTTCCAGCGGCGTGCTGAATCGATCGACGACATGACCGATCTGCCCAAGTCGCTTCGTAGCGAGTTGGCGCAGAGCTTTCAGTTGTGGACCACCACCATCGCCCGCCACCAGCGCTCTGACGACGGCACCGAAAAACTGCTCGTCCAGCTTGCCGACGGCAACCGCGTGGAGTGCGTGCTGCTCCGCGACGGCATCCGCCGCAGCATCTGCATCAGTTCGCAAGTAGGCTGCGGCATGGGCTGCGTGTTCTGCGCCAGCGGGCTCGATGGAGTGGAACGCAATCTCACGAGCGGCGAAATCGTCGAGCAAATGCTGCGGCTGGCGCGGTTGCTGCCGGAAGAAGAACGGCTCAGTCACATCGTGGTGATGGGCATGGGCGAGCCGCTGGCCAACCTCAACAACCTGTTGCCGGCCCTCGATGAAGCCAGCGATCCCAGCGGACTGGGCATTAGCCACCGCCGGATCACCATCTCCACCGTCGGTCTGCCGCCGGCCATCGATCGGCTAGCCGAACGCAACAGCCAGTATCATCTGGCCGTGTCGCTGCACGCGCCGGACGACGAACTGCGTAATCGCCTGGTGCCGGTCAACAAGAACATCGGCATCCATTCGATCATCGACGCCGCCGATCGCTACTACGAAGCTTCCGGCCGGCGGCTGACGTTCGAATATGTGCTGCTTGGCAACTTGAACGACAGTCCCGAACACGCGCGCAAGCTGGCTGCCATTTTGCGCGGCCGGCCTGCGCTGCTGAACGTGATTCCCTACAACCCGGTGTCTGGCCTGCCGTACGAAACGCCTTCGCGAAAAGCTCGCGACCGCTTCGTCGAAATCCTCACGCAGTCCGGCATCAACGTGCAAATTCGCGAACGCAAAGGCGACAAGATCGATGCCGCCTGCGGACAACTCCGCCGCATCACGCCGCCGCAGCAAGTTGTCACGTTGGGTTAGCTCCGTGGCGGTGGCTTGCGGCCGCCGTATTCTGAGAGCTGCTCATTTACCATATCGCCAGAGCTCCCCACGCCCATACTCCGGCCACACACAATAACCAACCCAACACTTCACGATTCGATTCCGTCTGCAAAACGCGAGCAAGTCCGATGATCGTCACGGCAAACGCCATTAAAAACCGCGGAAAGAAAATCCACAAGACAATCGAAAATGGAATTGGTCCCAGCACCTCGCCCCAAGAAGGAATGCCTCGATCTCGAATCGCTGCGGCCGTTGCTGTTCCAGAAAGCACGGCCGCAACAAACAACAAGCACCGAAACCAAAGACTCACCAGTGCTACTTCAATCGCCCCGGCGCGATATTCGGAATGCCATTTCATCGGCCGAAATTGCCTTGATGATAGACGACCTGCGGGCGCCGCTGTCCGTGCCCGTCCCAAGTTGCACAATCATCCCGATAGTCGATACGTCCAGCGCGATGAAATGCCCGCCACCCATACCACGCCACCAACAGCGAGACCTTGGCTCCTAATGCCACCCACCAACCGGGCGCGGGATCCTGGCCCGGCACCAATCCTTCGGCGGTCATGATCGCAAATGCAAGCGTCACCATGGCAATCTCGCCACGACCAGTAGCCAGAGCCAGCGCCATGCCAATCAAAGAGAATGTTGAAGCACTATGCTGCATGTCGGTGCCAACCAGCAGCAGGCCGCACACGGCTGTAAACTCCAGCAGCGAGGCGATTGTGAATTGCGTTGATCGCCGAACATCCGGCTCGTCTACAAGTTTTGCGTTGTAAATCATGACCGTAGCTTTCCGTTGGCTGAACGCAGAGACCGCCAGCATTTCCAACCACTAACCGTCGCCAGTATCGTTTATTAACCACTGCTTCCTGCACTTTCCAGCACATTGGGATCCTAAGCTTAGAATTCCACGTGGACAAGTTGTCGC
>JADMIO011374003.1_pt1:35000-110745 | contig 110745 bp, 112 predicted proteins | sample 8958161 | NCBI WGS metagenome assembly JADMIO01 (sample SAMN16585339, study PRJNA669376) | soil metagenome | isolation source: Crop rotation soil | place: USA: Cullars Rotation, Alabama | collected 2011 | reverse complement strand
GCCGCGACTTCAAGTCACGTGAATTCCAAGCTTCGGATCCCACTGTGCTGGAAAGGATTTGAGATTTGGGATTTTGAGGAGTGAGATGGGTCAAAAGTGCATCATATAAAAATAATGACCTAATGACTTGCCCAAAACATAATTTGCAGCCAAATCAACAAGCCAGATGAAAGGGATAGCAGTATTCTGTGGCTCTAAAAGCGGGAATGATCCATTGTACGAAATACATGCAAGGCAAACCGGTGAACTGCTTGTAAAATATGGGTTTTCCTTAGTGTATGGAGGTGGCAACAAAGGCTTGATGGGTACTGTGGCCAATGCTGTAATGGATAATGGCGGTACCGTAACAGGGGTGATCCCAGAAAGACTTGCTGAATGGGAGCATAGCCATAAAGGAATTACAGAGCTCATTGTTGTACCGGACATGCACATACGCAAACGCAAGATGTACGAGCTATGTCATGCTGCTATTATATTGCCCGGGGGCTTTGGTACCGGCGATGAATTGTTTGAAATGCTTACCTGGAACCAGCTTTCAATACATGACAAGAAGGTTTTTATCCTGAATACCGCCGGCTATTATTCAGATCTTTTTCAGATGATGCAGGTAATGCATCAAAACGGTTTTTTACATGAGCCGCTAAACAAGAGGGTTAAAATATTTGACAACCCGCAGACATTGATGGAACAACTGGTTCAGCAGGCTTAAAAAGCAAAACCAATATTGAGATAGGGGTTTCTGCCGTAAGGGGAGAGATATATTCCATCTTTTTGATACTGTATCACATCATATTGAATGCTTATCATCATGCCCCCACGGCCGGTTGGCGACAAAACTGCTCCACCACCTATTAGGAAAGAAGGAACAAATAAACCATCTACTTTTTCATCGGGTTGGTTTGGATAATAAGTGTCATTGTATTTAATCTTTCCCCAGTTATAATTCAACTCGGGCTGGGCGCTTACAAATAAAAACCGGAGAGGAAAAAACCGGCCAAAAATGCCCAAGCCTGCATAGCTGTAATTATACTTATAAGCGTAATCTTGTTGCCCCTGGTAGTATTTTATACTCGAGTAAACATAATTAATAGCCACCCCCGCCGTGATGTACTGGTTAAAATAATACCCCACCTGCGGCGACACATTTACAAAAGTATAATCGCCAAAACTTGCCCCGAGAGTTCCACCTATCATAATATTCTTTGGATCGAATTTCTTTGTAGGAGGAGCTTCTTCTTGTTTTTGCTCTGCAGGATCAGTTCTCGTATACAAAGTATCAAACGGCTTTTGCTGGGCATTAGCCTTGGCAGCAATCAATACCGCACACAAAAGAACCGACCGGATATTCATTATAAAGAAATTTATAAATCAAAGAAACAAAACTTTTACGAGAAGCTACCAGAAACACCTTTCCAAGGTTGATTGCGAAGCTATACTCCCCAAAATACAGCCGAAGGTCATTGTTGTTAAAATTTGGCCAATGACGCAAAAATATTTTTCTACGAAAAAAATCGTACTACTTTTACGAAACAATTCGTAAACAAAAAACCATCGATTATGAAAAGCAGGAAATTAAGAGTGTGGCTTTTATCTCTCGCCACCATTTTGATCACAGTAATACTTGCATTTTATCCCCCCTTTCGCAGCGCCGCACAAAAAAAGGATAAGCCGGCTGCAGGGCAAACCAACGAGGACACTGCCCGTCGTAAATCCACTGCAAATGGTTCACGCAGCAAAATTTCCTCTGTAGATCAAACCAGTCTTGATAAGGCAATGAAGGAACTGGACGAATCTATGCGGCAACTGCAGAATAAGGAATGGCCCAATGTCCAGGTTGAAATAGAAAACGCAATGAAAGATTTCGATGCGGCCAAAATATCCCGGGAAGTGGAGATGGCAATTCGGCAGGTAGACATGGAAAAAATAAACGTACAAGTGCAGGAAGCCATGAAACACGTGAATGCAGCCCGGATATGCGAAGAAGTAAGCAGGGCGTTAAAAGAAGTCGATATGCAAAAAATAAACCGGGAAGTGCAGGAAGCTCTTAAGGAAGTAAATGCTGAACGCATTTGCGAACAGGTACAGAAAGAACTTAAAGCAGTTGATATGGCTTCCATTCAAAAAGAGCTGGCTTCCGTGAAAAAAATAAATATGGAAGAAATAGCGAAGGAACTGGAGAAAGTAAAGGAGGAAATGGCCCGTAATAAAATAGATATGAAGGAACAATTTAAGAAGGCTGGTGAGGAAATGAAAAAAGCTAAGGAACAATTGCAATTAATGAAAGAAGGGCTGAATGAACTTGAGAAAGACGGCCTTATGAAGAAAGGCGAGAAAGTAAATATCGAATTCAAAAACGGTATTATGCTATTAAATGGCAAAGAGCAAACACCTGAGGTATCAGCTAAGTATAAAAAGTATTTTGGCGAAGGAGATTTCCGGATGAACCATGATGAAGATGGAGACGACACGGAGAAAGTAGAATAATCACACCCACTTTTACACACTTTACAATTTTGAAAAGGCAGCTCGCACTGCCTTTTTCTTATTGGCGCAACCATAGCATCTTTGCACCATGCATCCTAAAGATTTAAAGATCAGCGACTATACTTACGAACTGCCTGATGAACGCATTGCAAAATTTCCGCTGGAGAAAAGGGATGCTTCCAAACTGCTGTTGTATAAAAACGGAAATATCAGCGAAACGGTTTTCAGCAATATTGCAGATCATTTACCTGCCGATTCGTTGCTTGTTTTAAATAACAGCAAAGTAGTCGAAGCAAGACTTCTATTCCAAAAGCCAACGGGTGGGATCATAGAGATATTTGCGCTGGAACCACACGAAAAATATGAGGATATAACCACAGCCATGAATACCACTGCCAGCATTTTGTACAAATGCCTGGTAGGTGGTGCCGGCAAATGGAAACATGGGATGGTGCTTTCAAAAGCAATACAACAAGAAGGCAATACCATTCATATTGAAGCAAGAATTACTGAACGCCGTTCAGACTGTTTTGTAATTGAACTAAAGTGGACACCTTCTGAACTTCCTTTTGCTGCCATACTGCATGCATTGGGTGAAATACCTATACCGCCATACCTGCACCGGGATCCAGAGGAAAGCGATAAAGAAAGATACCAGACTGTTTATGCAAAAGCCGATGGAAGTGTGGCTGCCCCAACTGCCGGTCTGCACTTTACACCAGGTGTTTTAGAAAGCTTCAACCAAAAAAATATTCAGCAGGCTTATACTACACTGCATGTGGGCGCCGGCACATTTATGCCTGTGAAAACAGGAACAATGGCCGAACATGAAATGCATGCTGAATTTATAGAAGTAGCAACTGGTCTGATAGAACAACTAATGCATGCAGATAATATTGTAGCTGTTGGCACCACCAGTATGCGTACGCTTGAAAGCATTTACTGGATGGGATTGAAAACTTACCTTGATCCTTCAATCAGCTTGCAGCAATTGGCTATACGACAATGGGAGGTCTATGATGAACTCCTGAAAAAGGCTGTAGAAAAAAAAGTGGCATTACAGGCATTGCTAAATTGGATACAGTCAAAGCGAATGAAACAGCTGATCTTAAAAACACAGATCATGATTGCGCCGGGATACATTTTTAAAATGGCACATACACTTATCACCAATTTCCATCAGCCACAATCTACATTGCTGTTGCTGGTAAGTGCTTTAGCAGGAAACGACTGGAAAAAAATATATCAATATGCTATGGAAAATGACTTCCGCTTTCTAAGCTATGGAGACAGCAGTTTGATCTTTGGTGGAAAAGTTTAGGCCGTTTATCGATCAACATTGCTGCGAACGCCCCAGTGAGCAATTTGCGTGTCGAAGCAGCAAATTGGAAACAACAATTTTGAATAGCATTCAAATGCTGGTTACCAAAAAAATTAAGAAACTGTCTCTTTCAAAGTTGCTAGTGGTACCTCAACTATAAAGGTGCTTCCCTTACCCAGTATGCTTTCCACTTTTATACGGCCTTTGTGGGCATCTATAATTGTTTTTACATAGCTCATACCAAGACCAAAGCCTTTTACATTATGCAGGTTGCCCGTGTGCGCCCGGTAAAATTTTTCGAATACCCGCTTCACCGATTCGCGGCTCATGCCAATTCCTTTATCGCTGATACGCATTACCAAATGTTTGCCGGTGCTATAGGTGGTAATAGTAATATCCGGTTCCTCTTTTGAATATTTAATAGCATTATCAACAAGGTTACTCAGCAGGTTAGTGAAATGCTGTTCGTCTGCATTGATAGTATCATTCTTCGCATTCAGGTTCAGCTTCACTTTTCCATTCTTTTCCTTCAGCACCAGTTCAAAATTTTCAAGAACATTGTTTACGAGATCGTGTACATGCAAAGGCTTCTTATCAAGTGTAAACTCCTGCCGCTCCAGGGCAGCGGCCTGCAGGATAGTCTCCACATGTTTGTTCATGCGGCGGTTCTCTTCTTTTATAATGCCGCGGAAGTATTGTGTTTTATCAGCATCCTGTATCACTTTGCCATTGTTGAGTGCATCCACTGCAAGCGATATAGTAGCGAGTGGCGTTTTAAACTCATGCGTCATATTGTTGATAAAATCGCTTTTTATTTCGCTCAGTTTTTTCTGGTTGAACATAGTTCGAAGCGTAAGGAAAAAAGCAAACATGATAAACAGCGTAAATACAATGGCGCCGATGAGTTCCCAGTACGATTGCTGCCGAACGAGTTTTTTAAATTCGGGAACAACTACAATAAGATTTTCCATTGGAGCAAGCCCTTCGTTCCATGTTCCCGAAGCTGGTTCTATAACTAAATTGAATGTTCTGTTATTGATGGTATCCGCTACTTCAGTCGCAAAGCCCGGCGACTGCATTTCGTAAGCCATAAAGCTGGAATTGTTGGTCACGGCAAATTCGAAATTGCTTACAGGAGCCTGGTACTGTTTGAAGGTATTTTCTAATTTTTCTCTTATTTCAAATTGAGTGAACCTGTCTCCGATCAATGTTCGCTGCAGCAGTTCAGTAGGCAGATCGTCGCCCAGGCTTAGCTGCGATTTACGTTGCCGTCTCAAAATTGGCAAAGAACCACCTGGGTTCGAAACCTCTTTGCCAACTGCTGCAACTGATTTCGTTATCCGGTCATTTAACTGCTCATCTTTTACAAGCAGCATGTTTTGAAACCAGGAATACTGCACATAAATAATACCGATAAGTGAACCGGTGACAAGAAAAATGATAACAGGGTAAATTTTCTTCATCTATATCGGGGTATATGCCTGCGGCAAAACTAAGTGAGCAGCAGCAGGATTTACTTGGGTTGACAGATTTTAACGGCTGGTTGGTAAATGTAATTGTAAGTTCTGCGTTCTATTTGTGAAAAAAAATTATGAGAATAAAAAAAGACGTTTTACTTTAATGTCATGATTGAGCCGGGACCTGGTATAATGCTTATTTCCGATCCTTTTTTAAAGGACCCGAATTTCATGCGTACGGTTGTACTGCTGTGCGAGCATACCCCTGATGGAAGCCTTGGCTTTGTGCTAAACAGGCCTTTTGAACAAAGGCTCGACGATTTCATCCCCGAGTTGGAAGGCTACAGCATACCCGTTTATTATGGCGGCCCGGTACAGCCCGATACCCTTCATTTCATCCATAGTCTGCCCGACCAGGTCCCCGGTGGCCAACCTGTGACGGAAGGAGTTTATTGGGGCGGCAACTTTAGCGAAGTGATAGAGCTAATAAGGGAACGTGCCCTTGACCTTAGCCGCATCCGCTTCTTTTTAGGCTACAGCGGCTGGAGCCAGGATCAGCTCACCGGCGAACTAAAAGAAAAAAGCTGGCTCACAGTTGAGGGAAACCGCCGTCTCATCTTTTACCGCCAGGCTACAGAAATATGGAAGGAAGCTGTAAAAGAGCTCGACGAAGAATTCCATGAGATCATCAATTACCCCATTGACCCCCAATTGAATTAATCGGGAAAATCGAAACTTCAATTTCATCTTATTGCCTGTTCTCCCCAAGAGCAAGAATCGATTGGATATTTTTTTGATACCAGCCATAGTTTTTCATAGCATCATCGTTGCCCGTCCGAATGGCTTGCCGGGCGGGCGTCGCAATCACTTCATCAGCAGTACAGGTAGCTGCTAAACATCCATTGCACTTTACAAATGATTTGACTAAATCTTTATTGAATTTGATAATCAGTCACGGCTAAAGCCCTGAAAGGAACGACCTGCTAACCCCGGCATTAATGCTGGGGTTAAAACAATTAGATTTAGAGCGGACTTTAGCCATGATATTTTGTGATAATAAATTTTTGACAGCTTCCTTATAAAGAAGATCAGACTAAGCCTGCTGAAAGGGAGCACTTTTACAAGCTAGAAAACCTCTATACATCTTATTAACTATTCCTTTGGAATCCTTTTTAAATGCTCATCGTCTATCATGGTATTAAACGCTGTCGCCATGAAAAAAATATTATACTTAGTAGTTCCACTCACCTTGTTGTTTGCTTCCTGCAGAAAAGATATTGCCGGTCCTGTCTACATTGATGAATCACAATGGCTCCACCAAGAAAGAGCTGTGGTTGTTTACAGCGATTTTAGCTGTCCTTACTTTGTTGTAGAAGCCTATGGAGGATATTCTGTATTAAGAAGCTGGGGTGGTGCAACACCCTACCAGGGATCAGTAATGTATGGCAATTTCAGTGGCTATGGAGTGCAAACATTTTACAACCGGTCAGAAGGATATCTTATGCAGGCTGATGTAAAAGATTACTGGTTATCATACTATGCTGCGATGGATGAACTGCAGTGGGCTTGTGAAAGTCAATATCGATAATAGTTTTATCATTCTAATAAAGAGGGGCCGCTATAAATAGCAGCCTCTCTTTTTATTGTTGTTTATGTGTGTGCTTATTATCAATCGACCACCATTGGTCTTTTAATAAATCCTGCTGCAAGTGTCTTTTCCGCTATTGTGTTCACTGCATCTGTAAGCATTTCAAAATCCTCTTTCCTGCTACGGTGATTTACATTCGCCACCCGCAACACGTATTTGCCATCGAGGTAAGTGTAGGTTGGTACTGCGATTCCTTTTTCATGAAGCGTCATCAGTATTTCCCTGTTCAATGCATTCAGTTCTTTTGTTGTAAGCTCACGGTTATTATACCTGAAGCAAACAATATTCATAGAAACGGGTGCCATTAATTCAAGCGTGCTGGAATTGTTTATTAAATACTCCAGGTATTTAGCCTGTGCAATATTCTGTGCAATGATCCTTTTATATTTTTCACTGCCATGCTCTTTTAACGACATCCATACTTTCAGTGCCCTGAAACCTCTTGATAACTGGATACCGTAATTGCCAAATGGCTCAGGTCCTGCAGGCAGACCTCTATCGTGTGCAGCCAGGTACACAGGCTGTATATTGAATGCGTTGCGGTGAAGCTCTTTATTTCGTATGAGTACACAACCTGCTTCATAAGGCATGCACATCCACTTGTGCAGATCCAATGCCAGCGAATCGGCTTTTCCTAAACCCTTCATCTCCTCTTTAAACTCCTCCACCACAGTAGCAAAGGCCCCAAATGCACCATCTACATGAAACCACAAATTTTCTTTTTCGGCTATTTCAGCTAATTCATCCAAAGGGTCTATAGCAGCAGTGTTTACAGTACCTGCATTTCCAACAATGCAAAAAGGAATCCTTCCACGCTTTTTATCATTAGCAATGGCCTGCTTTAATAGAGCGATATCTATTTTATAATTTTTATCAACCGGTATCTGAATAAATGAATCACTGCCAAGACCTAATGTCTCTATTGATTTTTGTACGCTGCTATGTGTTTCGGAAGATCCGTACACTACAAGTCTTGATTTAGATTCGAATAATCCCTTGGTACGAATGGCAGCATCGGCAATACTGTTTCTTGCCACCGTAAGTCCGGTGAAATTTGCTACGGATCCGCCGCTAACCAGCAAGCCGCTTGCTTCTTCAGGGAAGTCGATAAATTCTTTGATCCATTTCAGCACCTGCAGTTCTACATACACTGCTCCATGATCACCAATGCCAAGATTAGGGTTCATTCCCGAAGCAAGCATATCAGCAAGCATACCAAAAGGAGTGCCGCCACCTTCCACCCAACCCCAAAACCGTGGATGGATATTACCTTTTGCAAAAGGCAGTACATTCTCAGCAAACTGGTTAAATACTTCATTGCGCTGCAATGGCTCATCAGGTATTGGCTGATCAAAAAAAGCTTTCATTTCATCAGAAGGCTTTTGCCATGCAGGATAATTTCTTTGATTCTTCAAATAGTCAAGCATGGTATCCACCATCTTGTGGCCAAGTTCTTTTAGTTCCTCCCAGTTATCCGGGTCAAGAGTTTCCTCCTTAGCTAATGTGTTTAAAAAATCGATATCGTTTATACTCATAAACAAAAATTTGATGATAAAGTTTGGATTTTTCCTCTTCACAAAAATATTCTCATATTTGCTATTAATAAAAATAATAGTTTTAATCATTGTCATTAAAATTTTTAATATGGAAATCCGGCATCTGAAAATGATACAGGAAGTAGCCAAAGAGGGAAACCTCACAAAAGCTGCTGAAAACCTGTACCTGTCACAATCTGCACTCAGCCATCAACTGAAATACGTAGAGGAATATTTTAACACCCAGGTATTCATCCGCCAAAACAAGCAAATGCTGCTTACCAGCAATGGCAAGATCATATTGCAGTCGGGGGAAAGGATCATAGAAGAGATCGAGAACACAAAAAGTAGAATAAGAATGCTGACAGAGAAAGATGCCGGGGAGATACGCATCAGCACAGAATGTTATACATCCTATCACTGGCTTTCAGCTTTTCTATCAGAGTTCCAGACAATGTATCCTAAAGTGGAGATCAATATCATTCCTGATGCTACTTACAATTCCATCAGTGCCTTACTTGAGAATAAAATTGATATTGCCATCGTGGAAGATAATCTTAATCCAAAACTCAACTATACTTCGCTTTTCAAGGATGAATTTGTAGCTATTGCGCCCCCCACTCACCAATGGGCTGAACGCAGCAGGGTGGAACCTGAAGATTTTAAAGAACAGAACTATATCATGTATAATATTCCTACTGAAATAAGCACTGTTTTCAAAACCATCTTTAAGCAGACAAAGCCAAAAAAAGTTTATAAGATCACGCTTACAGAAGCTATTATTCAAATGGTGAAAGCAGGAATTGGAGTAAGTGTATTGCCAAACTGGATCGTAAGGCCACATATTGAATCAGGCGAGTTGATCGCAATTCCTGTAACACGGAAAGGCATCAAGCGTATATGGTATGCAGCTACATTAAAGAATAAAGAAACCCCTCCTTATATGAATGCTTTTATAGGGAAACTGTCAAAGCACCTGAAGTTGTCAGAAGACCTTGCTATGTACGCATACAATTAATGCTCCTTTAAAACAAACTGGCCCGGTTTTTATATCATTGCAGCATGATGAAAAGAATAAAAACACTTATTGCAGGAATGATGTTTATCACATGTTTTACCTCCTGCGATTCATTGCAGAAAGTTGCCAGTTCGCTTGGCATCAGCGAATATGAAATGGTAGCGGGCCTTAAAGATGCATTGACACAGGGCATGTTTAAAAGCATTGATGCCTTTGCCGATCCGAATGGCAACCCGCTGGTGCGTTTTGCTTTTCCCGGGGATGCTGCCAAAATAGAACAATCCCTGCGTGACCTTGGACTGTCTTCGTCGGTTGATAAGGTAACAGGTAAGTTTACAAGAGCAGCCGCATCAGCAGTAAATGTGGCAAAGCCAATGCTTATCAATTCTATAAAGCAAATGAATATAAGAGATGCACTAAACATACTGGTGACAGATAACCCACATGCAGCTACGGATTATTTTAAAACCACTAATAAGGACATGTTGCTGGTTGCGTTTCGTCCAATAGTTGACAGTACTATTAAAGTGGAGAAAGCCGATGTTGACTGGAATAAGATTGTCAGTATATACAACCTGGTTCCCGTGCAAAAACCAGCGCTGGAAAAAAATCTTACAGACTTTATTGCCGCCCGTGCAATTGATGGCATGTTCATCATGATCGGTGACGAAGAAAAACAGATCAGGGAGAAGTATGAATTTCGTAAAACAGATATGATGAAGAAAGCCTTTGGCTATGCAGAAGAAGAGTTAAAGAAGCGGCAGGGGAAGTAACACGTCTTAAGCTTTTTTTAGCTAATCATATAAAAAAAAGCAATTTGTGCGTTTTTTATGATGCGCTATTTAGCAGCTATACTTTTATTCTTTTCTTGCTCTGTAAAGCAACCCGACAAATTCCAATTTTCTACCTATCCAGAAAATACCGATTCTTTATCTCAACGAAAGTTTGAATGGGAGAGCAAAATACTAAATCTCTCCAGTTTAAACAAAGGTGTTGATTCCTTAGAGATAAGAATATGGCCATGGGAGGCGTTTGATCATTTTGTGTCTTGTTTTGTTTTCAAAGCTGATAATGAAGGATGGCGTGGGTACCATTATTTTTCAAATACGATTATTCAAAATGATCCAGCCACAGGCATGAAACTGAGCTTTCGTGATAAATATGGATTAGGTGATAGTGTGCTTTTAGTGAAGCAAATCACACCTTCTTGTGGCTGGAAAAAATTCTCCGACAGCCTCGCCTTCTTTAAAATCTATCAATTGCCTACACAATCATTAATAAAAGACTTTAAGTATCACGGTATATTGGATGGTGATGGGCTCAGTTTTGAAATAGCTACAGATACATCTTATCGAAGTATTACTTATTCTAATCCCCGGTATTATGATTATGAAGAATGCAATATGGTGCAAAGTTTTTGGGATATGATGCAAAGGCAATTGGGCAATGATTATTGTTGGCCAAGATGCAATTGGCATTGATAAAAACACAAAAATCCCCCAACTTTCGCTGAGGGATTTTAATATCGAGCCAGTTTTGACTTTTAGTTTTTTACTTTTGAATTTATTTAGGCTGTGCACCTTCTACCAGTACAGTTGCCTTGTTATTCAGCACTTCTACAAAACCACCGGTGATAGTATAACTTTCGGTATTTGTTTTATCCTTTAGGACTTTTATAGTACCCTTGCCTAAAGCGCTTATCAGTGGTGCATGCCTGTTCAATACTTCAAACAGGCCATCTACGCCGGGCAGTTGCACGCCATAAACCTCGTCGCTAAAAAGTTTCTTTTCGGGAGTCAGTATTTCCAGTTGCATATCCCAAACCCCTAAAGGGCTTTTAATTTCGTTTATAATTCAATACGCCTGCTTAGTCTCTTAAATGCTCACTCTTTCGTTGCAGTACAAGGGAGTGACACAACGATGTTCCATTTATATTCCCCAGCTTGGGCAACAATAATTTCTTTGATCAACTTCGCCCTTCACAATTTTCGAAACCAAAAAGATAAGACTGATTCAAGTCACCCCTTTAGGGGGACAGGGGGTTTACCCTTTCGCCTCATCTATCATCTTCTTACCCTTCTCAATAGCATCTTCCAGCGTACCAACAAGGTTAAACGCTGCTTCAGGATAATCATCCACTTCGCCATCCATAATAGCGTTAAAACCACGGATGGTATCTTCTATACTCACAAATACACCTTTCAAACCGGTGAATTGCTCGGCCACATGGAAAGGCTGGCTAAGGAACCGCTGCACTTTACGGGCACGTGATACTACCAGTTTATCCTCATCGCTTAATTCATCCAAACCAAGAATTGCAATAATATCCTGCAGTTCTTTATAGCGCTGCAGCATCATTTTCACACGGTTAGCTGTATTATAATGATTTTCCCCCACAATTGCCGGCGTAAGAATACGGCTGGTACTGTCAAGAGGATCCACCGCAGGATAGATTCCAAGGTCAGCGATCTTACGGCTAAGTACCGTAGTGGCATCGAGGTGAGCAAATGTTGTAGCCGGCGCCGGATCGGTAAGGTCATCCGCAGGCACATAAACCGCCTGTACCGATGTAATGGAACCATTTTTAGTGGAAGTGATACGTTCCTGCATCACGCCCATTTCGGTAGCCAGGGTAGGCTGATAGCCCACGGCGCTTGGCATACGTCCCAGTAAGGCCGAAACTTCAGAGCCTGCCTGGGTAAAACGGAAGATATTATCAACAAAAAAGAGTATGTCCTTGCCTTTGCCCTGTCCATCACCATCACGGAAGTATTCGGCAATCGTAAGACCGCTGAGGGCCACACGTGCACGGGCTCCGGGGGGTTCGTTCATCTGCCCGAATACGAAAGTGGCTTTGCTGGTTTTCAGGCCTTCCATATCCACTTTTTCAAGATCCCATCCCCCTTCTTCCATGCTGTGTTTGAAGGCATCGCCGTAGTTCATAATACCGGCTTCGATCATTTCACGAAGGAGGTCATTTCCTTCACGGGTGCGTTCGCCTACCCCTGCAAACACAGAAAGACCACCATGGCCCTTGGCTATATTGTTGATCAACTCCTGTATCAATACTGTTTTGCCCACACCGGCACCGCCGAAAAGACCGATCTTACCCCCTTTTGCATAAGGTTCGATGAGGTCAATTACCTTGATACCTGTAAACAGCACTTCTGTAGCAGTACTCAGGTTTTCAAACATGGGGGGCATGGCGTGGATAGGGCGGCCATTTGTTTTATCTACTGCAGGTAATCCATCAATGGGATCGCCGGTAACATTAAAAAGACGGCCATTAATTAGCGGGCCTGTTGGCATAGCTATAGCTTTGCCGGTATCCCGTACTTCCATGCCACGTACAAGGCCTTCGGTACTATCCATTGCAATACAGCGGACGCTGTCTTCACCCAGGTGTTTTTGGGCTTCTACCACTAACGTGTCACCATTTTGACGGGTTAATTCCAGTGCATTATAAATCTCGGGCAACTTACTGTCACCCTCGAATTGTACGTCAATTACCGCACCGATTATCTGTTTGATCTTACCAACATTGGCCATATTTGGGGTAAATTTTAAGCGTGTCTTTTTAAAATCGGCTGCAAATGTAAGGGAGTGGGGTGGAAAATGAAATTGTGGGGGATAAATAGGGGTTTTACGACGAGGAGGCTGTAACTCCCATGCCCTGGAGGCGACCACCAAATTGGCTTTTTGTATCAGCAACAGTTTCCCGCCAATTCCGTTCAGGCTCTCGTCAATAACAAGCTTTCGAACTCAAACAACTCATTACTTATACATTGCTTTGGCAACAGGGCATAAAACACGGATAGCCTTGATTTAATGTATTTTTATTTGCTTCATTTTTTAAACCTGCTTTAAAACCAAACCAATGGCCATCATTTTCCTGCTCTATTTTATTGGCTTTATTCTTTTGCTGCGTAAAAAGAAAAAGAACGCTTACATCGTTTTTACGATTTCATTGCTGGCTACCATTGCTATGTTTTTTTATCATACCACCAGCAGCTTAACCCTAAATTTTTAGCACGTGAAAAACAGCAACAATTTATATATCATCAATAGTATTTGCCTGCTTCCGATTATCGGATCGCTGATGGGTGCATTTTACTTTCAATTTGTATTAAAAGAAAATCCATGTCCGCTTTGCCTATTGCAAAGGATGGGAATGTTTGCCGTGCTATTTGGGTTGAGTCTGAATACATTTTTTGGATTTAAGAAAGAACATTTTGGCATCACTATTATAGCAGCCCTGATAGCGGCCACTTTTTCGGTAAGGCAAATACTATTGCATATATGTCCCATTGCCGGTGAACCAACAGGTTACGGAGAGCCCTTTGGAGGAATGCACCTTTATACCTGGGCAGCAATTATTTTTATTGCATGCATTTTGGGTTCAGCAGTTTTTTTGTTTTTTATAAAAGAAGAAACCGACAAAGACAGAAAACCGGCACTATTTGAAAAGGCTATATTCTATTTGATCTTGCTCATATGTTTTGCAAACATTATTGCCAGTTTTTTTGAATGCCGGTTAGGACCATGTTGCGAAAATGGACCTTGTACGTAATCATTATAGACAAGGTGAAACCATTCACGAGCTGAATATTGTGTGTAAGCCAGGCAATGTGCTTATTTTTATGATAGGTATTAAACATTCCATCATCCAGTCTTATGTCAGCTACCGATCAAATGCTTATAATCCGGCGCCACGATTTTTTTGCGCAGCTTACTACCGAAGATTACGAGCAACTGGATATCCTGCACAATTTTAAAGAAGCCCGCCGCAACGATTATATATACTTTGAGGCCAGTCACTGCCGTAAAATTTATTTTGTGAAAGATGGCTTTGTGAAAATTGGTTATCATGATAAGGAAGGCAATGAAGTAATAAAAGAGATCATTGGCAGCGGCGATATTTTTGGGTTAATAACATTGGAAGAAAAAAATACAGATGGCGAATTTGCGCAGGCATATAAAGCCGACGTTAGTCTTTGCATGTTTCGGGTGGAAGAATTTTCTAAACTGCTGGAGCGAAAGCCACAGTTAGCAATTCGGTTTACGCAGCAGGTCGGCAACAAACTTAACAGGCTCGAAAACAGAATGATAAACCTTTTGCAGCGGGATGTGCGCTCCCGGCTTTTATATTTTTTTCATTCCCTTACGCTGCAATACAAACTTAACCTCAAAGAGAATCTCTTCGGGATACCCAACTTTCTTACTCATGATGATGTGGCCCGGCTGATCGGGAGCAGCCGTCAAACCGTTACCACTATGATCAGCCAGTTAGAAAAAGAAGGGCTGCTGGAATTTTCAAGACAGCATATAAAAATACCGGATGTGAAAAAAATGCAAAACCAGTTAAATGTCTTATAGCGGACAAATTACCCAGAGCCCGCAGGATACATTTGTGTTGTTAAACAAAAAATTAATTCAATGAAACTGTTTGCAATCGGCCTGGCGCTGATGATCGGTTTATCGGCATCTGCACAAACTGCACAATTTCGAACTTCCAATTTCAATCTCTCAAAAGGAAATCTCGGCATCCAGGGTTATGATCCTGTTGCTTATTTTACGCAGGGGAAAGCTGTAGAAGGGAAAAAGGAACTTGCTGTTTCTTTCCAGGGCATTATCTATTATTTCTCATCAGGAGAAAATAAAGAAGCCTTTAAAAAGGATCCGGCTAAGTATGAGCCACAATATGGTGGCTGGTGTGCCTATGCCATGGGTAGCAGTGGCGAAAAAGTAGAGGTTGATCCTGAAACTTTTAAAATAAAGGATGGCAAGTTGTATTTGTTTTATAACAAGTATTTCAACAATACGCTCAAAAGCTGGAATAAGGATGAAGCAAATCTTCATACCAAAGCCGATCAGAACTGGGGAAAGATCGTTAAATAAAAACATGGCTAAAGAGAATTTCGGATCGATACATTTTGGTACCAGCTTTAGTTCATTGTAGCAGCATCGTTGCGTCGCAAGCACTTTATCCGCAAACCTTTAGGCATCAAAATCACCAACTCAGAACTTAAAAACCAATTCAACCATTTTCTAAATTAGAATATGAAACAAAAACTTATTATCTCCTGGGCACTACGCATTATTGCTGCTGTCATTTTACTACAAACATTATTTTTCAAATTCTCCGCTGCCGAAGAATCCGTTTATATTTTTTCAAAACTTGGCATGGAGCCCTGGGGGCGTATTGGAAGCGGTATCGCAGAATTGATCGCATCTATTCTCCTGCTTTGGCCTCGTACTATTAGTTTGGGAGCCGCTTTAGCAGCAGGAATAATGGGTGGCGCTTTGGCAGCGCATCTTACTGTATTAGGCTATGAAGTAAAAGAAGATGGTGGTTATCTTTTTTATCTCTGTCTTACAGTAATGGTTTGCAGCATTGTATTGCTGGTAACGTATAGACAACAGCTTTTGGATTTTATTCAAGCACTCACTGGTCGTAAAAGAAAAGCTGCATTGAACTGATCTTAGAAACCCATTGGTTTCAAATTTTCGTAAGTGTCTTTCTTGAGTGGTGTCAGGATAGCTATCGGCAGAGAATTCTTCACATTAGGAAATATATTTTACCCTTTCGGTCATGTGCTTCTCTATAAAAAAAATAGACAAATCATTGCTGGTGGCTTTATGCTTATTTGCACTAATCACCCGATCAAAAGCGCAGGGCTGCAGCGATGCAGGCTTTTGCACCGTCGGTTCTTTCAAACATGAAACCTTTGAGTCCGGCAACAAAGACAGCACGAGGCAAAAACACAGGATCACTCTTTTAGCTCCCATTGGTGTAGGTGACGAAGATGTAGTTGTATTCACACCCGGTTTGCAATACGATTATTTTGCATCATCTTCATTATCGCTGCAGGCAAGAGTTACTGCCAATTACGCGGATGGCAATCTTGGGAATGCTTTTGGCGCCGGTGATATTTTTCTAACCGCTTCCTATACATTCCCTCATAAAAAGAAATGGTACACACAGATTACTGCTGGTGAAAAGATCCCGCTCAACCTTAGTACTCTGAAAGAAGGTGACCGTTCCTTACCTATGCAGTACCAAAGCAGCCTTGGTACTTTCGATCTCATTGCAGGAGTTACAGTCAGCAATAATGACTGGCAGTTTTCCACGGCTTTACAGCAACCCTTATCCGGTAAAAATCGAAATAATTTTTTACCGGTTTATTGGGATAAGCCAGAAGCAATGAATTATCCACCAACAAATGATTTCAACAGGAAAGGGGATGTTTTGTTGAGGGTTGGAAAGAATTTTAATCTTGGCAACAAACTTATTCTTAATGCGGGGGTGCTTAGCATTTTTCATTTGGGAGAAGATGAATACATTGATGCTAATATCAGTAACGATCCAATTGCCATTAAAGGGTCTGATGGAGTTACAGTGAATATTACGGGTGCTGTCTGGTGGCAGGTCAATAACAGAACCCGCTTAGGATTTACAGGTGGAGTGCCGGTAGTATCAAGAGATGTAAGACCCGATGGATTGACCCGAAATTTTGTATTCGCACCCGAGATAAGTTTGAATTTTTAGTTTATATAAACCGCTTAAAATATTTACCAATGAAACACCTGATCGCCTTTTTACTTTTGGCAACTGCAATTTCTGCCTGTCAAAAAGAAGCTCCTACGACCATGCTGAATGAAATGGTGGCAGATACAGCAATATTAAAACTTAAAGGCAGCTTTGAAAACGGTCCCTACGGCGCTGTAACCGGAACTGCACATGTTTATAAATTGACCGATGGAAAATACCAGCTAAAACTCCAGGATTTCAATACTTCTAACGGGCCTGATCTCAAGGTTTATTTGTCAAAAGAGATAATGCCGGTAAATTTTATAAATTTGGGAAATCTGAAATCTACAAACGGCAACCAGGTGTACGACATTACTGATACTCCGGATTTCACTCAGTACAAATACGCCTGCATCCATTGCAAAGCCTATAACCATTTATTTGGCTATGCGCTGCTACAATAAAAATCAGATAAAAACTGCTTATGACCTCTATTCATCTCGCCTTACAACATCAGCTTCAGAGCCTTCAGCATTTACTAGAGCAGTTAGACAATGATGCATATAATTATCCTTCAAAATGGCTTTCAAAATGCAGCATAGGTCAGCATGTGCGGCATGTAATAGAGTTAGCCCAATGTCTTGATAATGGGTACGAAACCGGTATCGTAAACTATGACGAACGCAAAAGGGATAAGCAAATAGAAACTGATAAGCAATATGCTATCGCCGCTATCAGGGATCTGCTTGCATCTGTAAACAGGGCCGACAAAGAAATTATCGTAGAAGGATGTTATAATACTGAAGTGGAAAACATTGCAAGTGTATCGAGCACATATAACAGGGAACTGGTGTACAATATTGAACATGCTGTTCATCACATGGCGTTAATAAAAGTTGGGTTAAGAGAACTTGATATAGAATTGGCAGACGATGAATTTGGCGTAGCTTATGCTACTGTACAATACCGTAAGCTATGTGCACAGTAACTTATATCCCTCTTCAGAAAAGAATTCTTTTTTCATCCTGCAGGGATGAAAATCCAGCCCGCATCCGTGCAAAAATTCCTGCAGTAAAACAGGGTAATACCAGAAAATTATTTTATCCTGCAGATGGTGCAGCCGGTGGCACGTGGATCGGGATGAATAATGCAGGCGATCTGCTTATTCTGCTCAATGGCGGCTTTGAAAATCATACGAAACGAGACGACTACCGGCACAGCCGGGGTTTGATCGTAAAAGAAATGCTCGATGCCGAAGATCCTATCTTCACATGGCATCAAACAGAGTTGAGCAATATCGAGCCATTTACAATTATTGCTTATGTAAATGATAAACTGCACCAACTGGTTTGGACAGGCCGTCAAAAATTCCATTTGCATCCCGATCCCTCACAGCCACATATATGGTCGTCGTGGACTTTATATGCCAGCGATATTCAGAATCTTCGAAAGCTATGGTTCAAAACTTTTTTAGCTGAAAAACCAATACCATTAGGAAAAGATCTGCTTAATTTTTTACAACACGATTTTTCTGATCCTGGAAATAGTTTTACAATGAACCGCAATGAAGTTGTAAAAACCTGCAGCATTTCAATAGTCGAAATAAAAAACGAGAGTGCCCTTTTTGAATACCACGACCTGTTGGATTCATCCTCACACCATCATGTTTTTAATTTTGATACAGTCATAAATAAAAAGCGAATTCATACTAAGTCGTTACCTATTGATTTAATGACTTAATGACCCATTGACTTGTTAAATAATCAACCAATCAACCATAAATGAACTGGTGGAAAAAAATAAAATGGCAGCCGTGGTATATCAAGCTTACTCATTGGGAATACTGGAGTTTTAATGCTGTGTATATGCCTGTTGTTTGGTATTGGGCAATCCTTGCTTTAAAGGCACGCAGTTTTTTCTTTTTTAATGCTTCTAATCCTTCCATAAAATATGGTGGTTTTTTAATGGAATCAAAATGGGATATTCATCCGCTATTGCCTCCAAAATATACTCCCCAAACATCGATGATTCGTAAGACAGACAGTGAATCTACAGTACTTGCCTCCGCTGCCACTTTTCATTTCCCAATCATCTGCAAACCCGATATCGGCAGCCGTGGCCGTGGCGTTTCAGTTATTCATAACGAGGATGAATTACTGCAATACCAGCAACAATGCCCAATTGATTTTTTACTGCAGGAAAAGATCAATTACCCCTTGGAAGCAGGCATTTTTTATGTTAGGATGCCTGGTGAGGAAAATGGAATAATAACAGGTATTGTAGAAAAAGAATTTCTGAAAATAAAGGGCGATGGAATACAGACGATCCGGCAATTGATATTGAAGAATGAGCGATACGTTTTGCAGTTGAGTCAACTGGAAAAATTATTAGGCGATAAATTAAATGACATACCTGCAAAAGAAGAAGAACGAATATTAGTCCCGTTTGGTAATCATGCAAGGGGTTGTATGTTTTTAAACAGTCCCCACCGCATCACAAAAAAACTCACAAGCACGATTGATGCTCTGTGCAAACAGATGGATGGTTTCTATTTTGGCCGGTTGGATATCCGCTTTGAAAGCTGGGAAGCATTAGAATATGGTGAAGCGTATTCCATCATTGAATTAAACGGCGCTGGCAGTGAGGCCACCAATATATATGGCATGAAGTCAATCTTTGCTGCATGGAAAGAAATTATATTACACTGGCGCTGGCTTTACCGTGTAAGCAAAGCAAATCACGCAATGGGTATTCCTTACCTTTCTTATAAAGAGAGCAAACAAATGTTCAGCGACAGCAAACACTGCGATCAGTTGCTCGAGTCTTTTCAATTTGTACCAGCCCGAACCCCAATTAAAGAAATGATTGTCTCATGATCTGAAGAATCATTTTAATCAATCTATTTTTTTGTGTCCTGGCTTAAGATATAATGGCATCATTGTTGTGTCACTCCCTTCAACACGCTTTGTTCAACTTCTTTTGCTATTTGATTTGCAGTGGTTGATGTTACATTTGTGTACAAACAAAATATTTTTATGGCACTGAAAGATGGATTAATTGCAGAGCTAAAACATGAAGCTTCAATGACCCGCAAAATGCTGGAAAAAGTTCCTGCAGAATCATTTGCATGGAAGCCGCATGAAAAATCTATGACGCTTGGAAGGCTTGCTACACATGTGGCCGAGATATTACATTGGGTGCCTGACATCATCAACTTTGATGAGTATGATTTTGCAGCCCGTCCTTTTTCCTCTTATACGGCCACGTCTCAGCAGGAACTTGTTGATATTCTTGATGAAAAAGTAAATGCCGCTATCGATGCTCTTTCTGCTTCAGATGAAGAACTGTTTTCCAAACACTGGCAGGTACGCCGTGGTGAACAGGTATTCTTTGATCTGCCCAAAAAAGTTGCTGTACGTTCATGGGCTTATAATCATTTGTATCATCATCGTGGTCAGTTATCTGTATATCTCCGTTTGCTGGATGTTCCAGTTCCGGGTATGTATGGCCCGAGTGCTGACGAAAGAATGTAAATTTTACTAAGTGAATAATGCAGGCCCGATTTAGAGTTCGGGCTTTTTCTTTAATTTCAATCACGATAGCAATCATACATGTTTAGATGAAAATTTTTGTTTATTTCTTACTCGCCTGCTTTTCTTTCTCAGCATCCGCACAAATAAGCTCCTACAAAAAAACTGTTGCCATGATCCCTATGAGGGATGGGACAAGATTATATACCATTATCTATTCACCCATTGGTGCAGACGAACCGGTCCCGGTATTGATAGAGCGAACTCCTTATGGTGCAATGAATGCTCCCGATTATTCTGATCTGTCACAGATAGCGTATATATCGGGGATGGCTAAAGAAGGTTACATATTTGTTTTCCAGGATATCAGGGGCAAGTTCAACAGCGAAGGAACAATGCAAATTCATACTCCTTTGATACATAAAACCAACCCTAAAGCTGTAGATGAAAGTACTGACACATACGATACAATAGACTGGCTAATAAAACATGTTTCAAACAATAATGGAAAAGTTGGCCTTTACGGCATTTCATATCCCGGTTGGCTCGCATTGGTAGGTTCTGTTGATCCGCATCCTGCATTAAAAGCTTCATCTCCACAGGCAGAAATGGGCGACCTTTTTTTGGGCGATGATTTTCATCATAACGGAGCTTTTCGCTTAAGTTATGGTATGGAATATACTTATGAAGTAGAAGCAGGGAAAGGTGATTCAAGTTTTCCTTTCCCTCAATACGACCTGTTTGATTGGTATTTAAACCTGGGTTCACTTAAAAATGTGAATGAAAAATATTTTCACAACAAAATACCTACCTGGAATAATTTCATAAAGCATCCTGATTATGATGATTTCTGGAAACATAATTCGCCTCTGAGTTATGTAAAATACCCGCAGGTACCAATGCTGCATGTTGGCGGTTACTTTGACCAGGAAGATATTAACGGGCCTCAGTTGATGTATGAAGCCCTTGAAAAAAAAGACAGCTTCAACAGGAATTATATTTGCCTGGGCCCCTGGCTCCATGGGCAATGGAACAGGTCAACTGCAGACAGTCTAGGCAAAATTGCATTTGAAACTAACACAGCATTTTGGTTTCAAAATCTTCAGAAAAAGTGGTTTGATTACTGGCTTAAAGGTATTGGAGATGGCCATTTTGCAGAAGCCAGTTGTTTTCAAACAGGCAGCAACCAATGGAAAACATACAGGACATGGCCTCCAAAGAATGTAACTGTAAAAAAATTATACGCTGCAGCTAATAATACCTGCTCTTTTAATAAGCCGACTGATACAACTGGATCCATAAGTTATATAAGCGATCCAGCAAACCCCATCCCCTACCGGACATTGCCAATCGAAGCTACTTATGGTAAAGAAAGCCGCTGGCGCCCATGGCATTCAGAAGATCAGCGGTTTGTTTATAAAAGACCAGATGTAGTAAGTTTCAAAAGTGATTCCCTTATTGATGATCTTAAAGTAACCGGCGATATAAAAGTGCACCTTTTTGCTTCTACAAATTCTACAGATGCTGATTGGGTCGTAAAACTGATTGATGTGTATCCTGACCTGGATCAGCAGTCATTATCTATGAGCGGTTTTCAATTATCAATAGCTATGGAAGTCTTCAGGGGACGTTATCACCGAAGCTTTGAAAAACCCACTGCTCTCACTCCCAATCAACCCACAGAATTTATTATTGATCTTCACCAGGTAAATCATGTTTTTAAGAAGGGGCATCGTCTTATGATACAGGTTCAAAGCACCTGGTTTCCGGTTATTGACCGCAACCCGCAAAAATTTGTACCCAATATTTTTTTGGCTGAAGAAAAAGATTATATAAAGGCAGAACATACTATTTACTGCAATGCTAAATATGCTACTTACATAGAATTGCCCGTTATGTAATCCCCTTAAAAGTTAATTTCTTTGCTCCTGAAACCCTCCTTACCCCTTAAAAAGACCTCTAAAAAATATTCCTTACTGATTTTTTTTGCAATAACCAATTTTTAATCACATCTTCGTTCCTCATTGTTTAACTGATATTTATTATGAATTTGTACATTGGAAACCTGAGCTGGACTATTTCAGAATCCGAACTCCAGCAGACTTTTGAGGCCTACGGCGAAGTTTCGTCCTGCAAAATTGTTAAGGACAAAATGACCAACCGCAGCAAAGGCTTCGCTTTTGTGGAAATGCCGAACGATGATGAGGCTAATGCAGCTATCTCTGCCCTTAACGGCACAGATGTGAAAGGCCGTAACATCAGCGTAAACGAAGCACGTCCCCGCGAAGAAAGACCTCAGGGTGGCGGCGGTGGTTACCGTGGCGGTGGTGGCGGTGGAAATCGCGGTGGCGGCGGCTACGGCGGTGGAAGCGGCGGCTATGGCGGCGGCGGCGGACGCAACAGGTACTAAAAAACAACCCGCATTCTTTCGGCTCCCCATATATCGTTCCCGCTATCTGGTTTACCCGCAAAGTAAAAAAAGTGCACTCAACCCCAGCAGTAATGCGGGGTTTTTTGATGTGGCAGCATTATTAATTGATCATTGACTGTTCACTGGTCAGTTGATATTATTGTCATAATCGCTGTTCAACTGGATAATATCAGGCGCCTTTACATAATTGGTATTATACCTGAATCGTATATTGGAACTAATGCCAATTTTAAAAGAGCTGGCTTCCCCCTCCTGATGAGGGAAATAAAGGACCCGCAATTCTATTGTGCCAAACACCAGGTTTTCATTACGTGTACGAATCCCACCACCAAGGCCGTAATATAATTCTGACTTTGAAAAATTTTGATGCTCTGGTGTAAGTAGTACAGCGTTACCAAAAACAAAAGGAGCAAACTTGAACCCGAATAATTTGGGAGTAAGAAAAAAAGAAGTTTCTGAAAGCAGGCTTATACGCTGGTTGCCCAATAAACTGGCAGTATTAAAATTTTGAAGGCCAAACTCGTTATTAATACTTAGCGGAAAAAGACTGACCCTGTTAAACTGCCTTGTATAGCTAAGGTTAAGATACTGTCTCATTTTTAATTTACGATACACAAAAAGCTTACTGAATACGCTGCTACCGATCAAAAAAGCAGCATCCTCAAATTGACCATCATGAAAAAAACTGCCGGTGCGTAAATAGTACTGTATGATCTGACCTTTTTGGGTTACAACATAACGATTGGCATCTATGCCAGCATAAGGTCTTGATAAACCACGTTGTTTATACCAACCTGAAATAATGGATACATTATAGCCATACGGCGCATCCTCCGTATTTCCAAAGTCAAGAATGTAATTGGTTTTGTAAAAATTCTGTCTGAAGAAAGTAAACTGTGACAGAAGCGCCTGCCGGCTGTCAAAAGTATAATTGAATTGATTCTCGTACTGAAAAGGGGATTCTGAAAAATGGTAGTTAAAATAGCGAAGACTTATGAAATAACGATTTTTAAGATTTGAATTCCGCAAAAAATTTCTCGAACCGATATTGTAGCCCATCCACCAATCATACCCTTGATATTTATAATTAAAAATTAGACTATCAGGCTTTTTATAATCGTTTGACGATTGGTACTGGCTTACTGATATGGCTCCTGCAAATAAAGAAGATGCAGATGGTAACGGTCTTTCAAATTTTACATACCACCCATGCTCAGTTTGTGTACCGTCTCCGAGGTTATTGTTAATTGTTGTATACCCTGCTGTTCCATGTATAAAAGTGCCGGCTATATTATTTTTTGTATACTGAAGGTTATATCCAAAACCGGGTTGCCGTTCTTTATCCCACAATACAGAGAACTTTACTTTTTGAGCCTGTCCCAGTATATTGGCGTCACTTATACTTCCCTTAACTCTGCTTGCACTGGCTTCTGCAAGGTCACCCGTAATACTAAAAAGGTCTTTGGTAATAACCGTAACATCAACAGAATCGGGTTCGTCTTCTATACAGTCTACTAATATACGGGCATCCTGTATAAACTCAAGCGAACGCAGGTAGCGTTCATTATCCGCCAGCAGATATGCATCCAATGGATCTTTTACTTTAAAGAAAAGATTATTCCATATTACCCATTCCCTGGTGTCCCTGTGCAGGTTATTTAAAATTTTGGTGCCGAAATAATTGATCCCCCTGGAGGTGTCATCAAATGTTTTTTCAAAGCCAAACATTTGTATGGTGATATGTCTTATACCTTTTCCATCATAAGGTAAAAACGGGTCCTCACTCTTATGCTGCAACACATCTACAGGAAACGCCGAGTCCGGATGACTACGGGTGACTGCATTCATCGCAAATTTGAAAATATTATTATTTCTAAATGGTGTCTTTCGGCCCACAGAATCTTTCTCCTGTGCGTAAGAAAAATACTGAAGCACCGTACAAAAAAGCACAACGGAACAAAAACTAATTTTTTTCACAGGCAATACTTACGAAAGCAGCTTTTGTCGTCATTTACAAATAAACTTTTTGGCAACAATACAGCATCAATTATTTATACTTCTTTTTCTACAAGACTTTGTAAAATCATTATCAGTGATTAAAGACTGTGCCAACCCGATTTTTAATCATTATACCATCATGAGTAGTGTCACTCCTATTGCCGTTATTATAAAATTGCTCAGCAGGTTTACTAAATCGTTCGTCATCCATGCAAAACCTTTTTCCAGCCTTCCGTTTTCATTGTGCTTAACAAATTCGGACATTTCTCCATTGTTTAGACGATATCTCGCCTGCAATGTACTTCCGAGTGTACTATCGAGAAGCATTCCTGTAAAACCCCCTGCAATAATAGCTATCGATTGAAAAATGGTAAGCTTAAACAACCAAAAGCCCACCATTCCAATTAAAAGACTCCCCACTAACCCAAAACCGCTGCCCTGCCAGGATATACCCCCGGAAATTCCTGTGGGCAAAGGTCTGAGGCCAATAATGTCTACAACTTTACCGCCCCATTTCATACCCAGTTCGCTGCTCCATGTATCAGCAGTGCTAACACTGAGACTTAGAAAATATCCCACGAGCCACTCATTTTTTTTCTCAATCATCCATAGAAGCAGGCAAAAGACCGCTATTCCTCCATTGCATAGTACCTGTATAAAATCCCGGGGATTGCTTTGTTTTTCACTCGCAGCAGACATTCGATTTTTCTGAAGTTTACTGAACAAACTGCCTGATATGAAAAACAAAAGCATTGGCATTGCTGTTCCCCATCCTCCAGCCATCCATACAATTGCACCCATTACAGCAGCCACGCATGCTCCACCGGCATCCAGCCATTTATTGTAATATGCCGTTATGCTTACAATACCTGCAAGTGTAATGGCAATTAGTAATGTGGACATAGTATAAGCCATTGGTGTTTCAAAAAAAATCCCAAACCCCTTTGCCTGGAATTTGGAATTTCTTATTTGGAATTTTGATTTGTTTATACTTTCACCATCCACCCGTGCACATCGGGTTCAAGTCCGTAACGAACAGCATTTAATCTCCGAAGAACCTCCGGAGAAATTTTCCATGAATCAGTATCAAAATGCATTACATAATCCTTGTATTTTAATTCACGGATCATGCTTACCGTAGCGGCAGTACCAGTTCCAAATACTTCGTGAAGGTCGCCGCTCTGGTATGCATCAATAATTTCATCAATGCTCAGCGCTCTTTCTTCTACGCTGTAACCCATATCCCGCAATACCTGTATGGCGCTGTCACGGGTTACGCCAGCCAATATAGTACCATCATTCAGGCCCGGTGTAATAGCTGTATTACCAATCATAAAAAACACATTCATGGTGCCAATTTCCTGTACATACTTATGCTCAATAGCATCCATCCAAAGCACCTGGTCGTAGCCCTTTTTCCTTGCTTCAGCCGTAGGATGCAGCGCTGCGGCATAGTTACCGGCGACCTTGGCAAATCCTACACCACCCGGTACGGCACGTACGAATTCTTCTTCTACATATATACGCATTGGAGCAGCATAATACGGCCCGGTCGGACTCAGGAGTATGATGAACTTGTAATTATCAGAAGGTTTTACACCAATCACATCATCGCTTGCAAACATAAACGGCCTTATGTACAACGAGTGATCGGCTTTGTCGGGTATCCAGTTATAGTCCAGTGCAATCAACTGCCTCATACCTTCTATAAAAATTTCCTCGGGTACTACAGGCATTTGTATCCTTTCGGCAGAAGTATTAAACCGGCGGAAATTGTCATACGGCCTGAAAATAGCTGCTTTTCCGTTAGGTAGTTTATATGCTTTTATACCTTCAAATATGGACTGCCCGTAATGCAATGCTGCATTGGCCGGTGAAATTAACAGTGGCTGGTACGGCTTAATTTCTACATTTTTCCATTCACCGTCCTCATAGTCTGCTTCCAGCATGTGATCGGTAAAATATTTACCAAAAGGCAGATTATCAAAGCTCATGCTCTTAAGCTTGCTCCGGTCTGTGCGGGTTACCTGGATGTCTAACGCGGCTATCATCGTTTACAGCTTATTTTTGGCAAAGAAACAAAAAAAAACCGCCCGATTTTGTCAATGAAAGACCAGTCATCACATTTTGGTAAAATAACACTTCCGTCCGTTATTATTGCTGATATGTACAAACATTCATTGGTTGTGATGGATGATATTCAAACGGCTGCTCCAGTAAGTGAGATGCGCAATGAAACTTCTGTGGTAAATGAAGATGAAATACTGTACAAGCATGCAACTGAAAAAAGAAAAGAGCAAGTAAATAATGAACGGGAGGAGCAAAATGACAACATCACATGGCTTGGCGGGTTTTCAAAAAAAATACTGGTATTTGTAAATGATGAAGAGGCAGTTCATGTAGGTAATGAAGAACTTATACTGCTTACCAAAATGCTGGAGGCATTGGAACTCTCCATAGCCGATATTGCGGTGCTAAATACAGCAAAACATCGTGCTGATTACGAAATAATTGTAAAGAAATTACCCGCGAAAACCATTCTTTTCTTTGGCGTTGAGCCCTCCTCAACCGGCTTGCCAATGCGCTTTCCACAATTCCAGGTACAAAACTGGAATGAGTGCAAATACCTGTTCTGCCCATCACTTCTTGAATTAAATACTGCTTCAACTGAGCAAAAAAATTTGAAACAAAAATCCTGGACAGCCCTTAAAAAGATCTTTGACAAATAATAAAATCCCGGGCGAAATTTGTTTTGTATATAGAATCATTCCCTTTATTCATTCATCCTGATCCAATAATGTTCACCATCATATTTGCCACCAATAACGCAAACAAGGTCAAAGAAATACGACACCAGCTTGGTGATGAATTCCAGATCATTTCGCTTAAAGAAGCAGGAATAGACATAGATATACCTGAACCACATGAAACTCTCGAAGAAAATGCTTCCGAAAAAACTAAAACGATTGTTGCACTTACCGGGCAAAACTGTTTTAGTGAAGACACTGGTCTTGAGGTGGATGCATTAAATGGGCAACCCGGCGTAAAAAGTGCACGTTATGCAGGTGAAGGAAAAAATGGTGAGGATAATATAAACAAGCTTTTGAAAAATTTAGCCATTCACGATTCCAGGTCAGCCAGGTTCAGAACGGTTATTTCTCTTTGGTGGCAACAAAAAGAATATCTCTTTGAAGGAATATGTGAAGGAAAAATTATTGAGGAAAGACGTGGTGTTAAAGGATTTGGATATGATTCCATATTTGTGCCCAATGGAAGTTTAAAAAGTTTTGGCGAAATGGATTTAGAAGAAAAGGAAATTTATAGTCATAGGGCGAGGGCAGTTGAAAAGTTGGCATATTTTTTAGATAAAGCAATTAAGGAACAATATAATTAACGTCTTAATTGACGTTAATCTACAAGTGCGCATGAACGAGATTGCAGATAATACTGGTATTTGGCCATCGCTAATGGAAGACCTTAAAAAAGGGAATCGAAAGGCCCAGCATGAGCTTTATGATCTATACGCCCCCCGTATGTTTGCCCTTTGCATGCGATATGCCGCAAGCGAGCAGGAAGCCGAGGATCTGCTCCAGGATGGATTTATAAAAGTATTCCTCTACTTGCACCAATTCAGGGGCGAAGGAAATTTTGAGGGTTGGATGAGAAGGATATTTATTAATACTGCAGTTGAATATATTCGTAAAAGAAGTTTCTGGCAACGTATTGGCGAAACGGAAAGTAATTCGCAGGAAGTTGCAGATATATCGGGATTCGACCAACTGGCTTTGCAGGATATGCTAAAAATGATCCAATCGCTTTCGGATGGATACCGTACCATTTTTAATCTTTATGTGGTCGAAGGATTCTCTCACCGGGAGATTGCCGAAATGCTAAATATCAGTGAAGGAACAAGCAAATCTCAATTGTCGAGAGCCAAAGTAATTTTGCAAAAAGCGCTTGCTATGCAAGAAGTACCTGCCTGATTTTTCAGACTTTTTCATTCCATATCCTCCAGCCTTCTTCCGCCTGTAGTACGAGCATGTCGTAACCGTTTTGTATTACCGCTCCCCTCTCTTCTCCTTTTTGCAGAAATAATGTTTTAGCTGGATTATATACCAGGTCGAACAGGTAATGATCATTAGTAATTGCCTCGTATGGTAATAGAGGGCATTCATCTACTTTGGGATAAGTACCAAGTGGGGTTGTATTAATGATCACAGGAAAATCCTTCAAAACCGCAAGGGTAATATCATTATAAGTAAGATCAGAATCAGTATGAAGCCTACGGCTGACAATTTGATAATGCATACCAAGTTTTTTCAATACATATACAACCGCTGAAGCCGCACCACCATTACCTAATACCAGCGCCCGTGTATGATGTGGTTGCTTCAATTTTAAAAAACTCTGCTCAAATCCAACCACATCTGTATTATACCCTGAAAGTTTACCATCCTCAATACGAATGCAATTGCAGGCATCTAATCCACCGGGAATATTTTCTTTCGAGGATAAATATGAAAATACCTGTTGTTTGTAAGGAATAGTAACATTTAAGCCTTTCAACTCAGGATGATCGCTTATCAATATTTCTAATTGCGATATTTCCGGTATGGGAAACAATTCGTACCTGCAGTCAGTAATACCCTCCCGTTCAAACTTCTCTGTAAAATATTTTTTGGAGAATGAATGCCCCAACGGATAACCGATCAATCCAAACAATCGCATCAGGATTCTTCTTTGTTCAGGTAAAGACTAAATGTATCGCCCCGAAGTCCCACCCTCATCGTTTCAAGGGGAATTACTTCCGATGGTGCAATATTGCCAAGGTTTACATTGCATCCCAGCAGTTCAAGAAAATAAAGTTGCTGTGCTTTTTGTGGCGCTTCCCAAATAATTTTTTCACCGGGTATTTGCGTCAGGATCTCCTGTACCAACCCTTCCCGCACTTCGCCACTGCCACGGTAAATGCCCACGTTGCCGGCCTCGCGGGCCTCAGCAATTACGTAAGTACTGCCTGCATTGAGTTCTGCCCGCATCAGTTCAATCCATTTATATGGAGGAATAATATGGGCTGCATCCTTACTGCCTACTTCGCTAAGCACAACGCCGTATTTGGTCATTTTTTCGATGTACCCACATTTCTCAGCATGAGGAATATTGATGGAGCCATCGGAAACTTCCATCCATGGGATCTTATAATCTTTACAAACAGCGAGATAGTCGTCAAACTGGTTACGGATAAGAAAAGCTTCGAATAAGGTACCACCAAAATAAACAGGTAAACCGGCAGCCTGATAGACTTCAATTTTTTCCCTGAGGTTTGGAGTGACATAGGAAGTGCCAAAACCCAATTTTACAACATCAACATGTGGCAGGGTTGCACTTACAAAATGTTTTGCTTCTTCCACGCTAAGCCCTTTGTCCATCACCATGGTAATTCCATTTTCGCGGGGCTTTGGCTGGCGCTCGGGTATTTGGGATAAATAAAAATTCATTCCTTGATTAAAATATGGCGGCAAATATAACCGGAATCTTTTACAGCCTTTAGGCAATTCGCCTAAATGCTAAATAGAATTGTTGCGGCCGAAGGGAGCAATTTGTGACGGAGGAACAAATTGGAAACAACCGGAGCTTAATTCTTATTCTACAGTTTGCGTACAAAACTTCTTTTTAAGAATTTATCTTTCGGGCTTTGGAAATGCGAAAAAAACTATTTACGGCTCTTTTTTCTTTTGATATATTTATTTACAACATCAAGCACATTTGTGCGCTGCAATAGGCCAGGAACGAGGTCAAGAATTTTCCTGAATCCTTTTGGATTTGCTTTTAATCCTTTTTCAAGATATACAATGGCTTCCTTGCTTTTACCTGTAAGAAAAAATACAGTTGCAGTGTAATACTCAAACAGAGCATTACCTGTAGCAATGCCAGCATGGTTGGTTTGCTCCAGCGCTTCTGATAAAAAATCAGCTTTTATCAAACAGCGGATAAGCGCTTCCCGTCCGGCAACATTTTTTGGCCTTACCCTAACTACATTCGAAAAAAACTGGATAGCTTCTTTCAATTTACCCTGCTCCATTTTGCATTCACCCATCAGCAGGTTATACTCAGGTTGCAACGGGTGCATGCGCATTGCAGTTTCCAGTTGTTTGACTGCGCTTTCCCAGCGGGCTTCATTACAATAAGTGTGCGCTATTTTATAATATATGCGGCTATCGGTTGAGTTGAGATGGCTGGCCTTGCGGTAATGAAACCTTGCCTGTGCATAATTTTTCAATTTGTGATAACAGTGGCCAATTGCTTCGTGGATCACATCTTCGGGCCTGCTAAGCTCCAGTACCTTGGTGAGGTTTTCTATTGCTTCTTTGTATCGCCGAAGCCTTATGAGTGCATCGCCCATATTGCGATAAGCTATGTCTAATTTTTCATCAATAGCTAACGCATACTGGTAGGCGTCAATGGCTTTTTCGTACAATTTAAGTCCCTGGAAAGCTGTAGCAAGATTAAACCAGGCCAGCTCATTAAATGGATATTCCTCGATGATCCATTGGTGCAGTTTGATGCTTTCTTCACAACGGCCTGTAAAATCGGCCCAGAAACAAACTTTCAGTAATGCTTCTTCATTATTCGGGTCTTCCTTAAGGATAAGTTGAAGGCAATCGAACACTTTGTCGAAATCTTCATAGTCGTCATACACGTCTGCCAGTTCAAAGAGTAACTCAAGGCGGTCATCATTTTCAAACAGAACAAGTGCATCTTCCAGCAACGCCGCTGCTTTTTCGGGCTCTTCCAATGCGAGATAAGCGTCTGTTTTTAAAATATAGAGGTTAATGTCGTTTCTGTCGTAAAGTTCTGCCTGGTCAAGTAACTCTATTGCCTCAGTATATTGACGGCCAGCGATCAGGAGATCGGCTTTTTTCAGCATCATCATCGAAGAGAAAGGAAACTGGAGCATTCCTGCTTCTGCGGCCTCCATAGCTGCGGCAAAATCGTCTTTTTCGTCGAAGTAGTCTATAATCCTTTCAAAATCTTCTTCCTCAATAAACGAGACCGGGCGGCCTGCCTTGAGATTTTGATAAACTCTCAGCAATTCCTGCATTTCTTCCCTTTCGCGGCGACTTGAAAAATTACTCATGCAAAAACAGATTTTTTAAAACTACAACTTTTCCAGTACCAGATAATGAGAAACAAAAAGAGATTTTTCCACTTTTACACAATGAAATAATTTTTTCGGCGTTAAAGTTTTTTGAATTATTCTATAAAATTTCCATAATTTTGTGTCATGCTCAGGTGTATCAATCATAAAGTACTTTTTAAATCACTGCTGCTGACAGCAGTTGGTTTGATGCTTTTTGTGCAGGTACAACTGTTTGCCGCCAAGGGAGATGCCAAAGCCAAAAAGGGTTATGTGCTGAAATTCAATGGCTTTGAACTTAAAGGATTGAGCAATACATTTTTTACCCTCAGACCCGGAGTAATATACAAGGGCAGCTTTAATACGGTAGAAAAGGCCCCTCAGCAAACTACTCTTCAGTCCATCATTACATTTCAAAGAGGCAACACAACTTTTATTTACCCTTACAGGCACCAGGTTTCTGTACCAAAGTTCAAAACACCTGAAAGGCCGAAATTTTAATGAAACTACAGCTTTATGATAGAAAAACCTCCAGGCTGGAGGTTTTTTATTTTATTGCTTATAATCAAGTATTTTATAGCCGGATGTGGGCAAGTCAAATCTTGAGGCATTTACAGCAGAAAATTGAATAGAAGATGCTGAATATTTTACAACTATTTTTCCACTGGTCACTTCATACTCCAAAGGCATTCCGGGCAGATTCTTAAACTCGTATTCGTATCCTGGGGCAAGAGCTACAAGATCAGGTGTATAATAAACAACGATCTGTCCACCATCCTTTAATGTCCCAACTGCTTTTTTGCAATTGTAGCCTGCAACAGTTTTACTATCGCTCTGATAGTTAAACCTGATACCATCGTATTTGCGATTGTATTGCACCCACTGACTTGAATTAAGATAGGTAATGTATTTCTGCTGACCTGATTCATTCAGCTTTACGGCGGAGCTATCCTTAGCACTATAGATAATGCTTTGTGTCATTAAAATGCTTTTGAAGTCACTGCGTACTTCGCTGCCTTTCATATAAACGGTAAGAGTAGCGCCATCAAAAGCATCAGCAACGCCGGGTTCTGCTTTACCGCTGATAACCGATACGTTATACAAAATGGTCCCTTCAGAAAATACTTTTTGAGCAAACCCACTAAAATATGCAGGTATCATTAAAAAAAGCAGGTAAGAAGCTTTCATTCCTTGATTTGTTTTATGTTTCCAACTGCCAAATAAACAAAATACAAACGGCTTGCTATCAATATAATTGTTCATACAAATGAGATAGCCTGCAAACCCAATAGTTGCAGGCCATCTAAAATTTTCAGCTTTCCTTATGATTTAGCGATTTGGCTTTTTCTTCAAATCCTCTACTTTTTTTTGAGTTGCTTGCATAGATTCAATCCGCTCCTGCCACTTGGATTTCTTTTTAGGCTTTGTTTTATTAGCAGAAATCTGTGCCAATATTTTATTGTGATCGATAATATAGGTTTGGATAACAAACTGCAATATGAGTGTAATGGCATTGGATACAGTATAATACCAGGTAAGAGCCGATGGAAGTTTATTAAAAATAAACAGCATCATAAACGGAAAAATATAGGGCATATACTTCATTGCAGGATTTCCTGTATCGGGTGTTGAGGACATACTGTACAATGAAATAAAGAAACTCGTTAAACACGCAGTAATGGTAAACAGACTTACATGACTGCCATAAAAAGGAATATTAAACCCAATATTTGCAATTGAATCGTAACTGCTTAGATCATGTGACCAGAGAAATGGTACACCCCTTAGTTCTATATTACTGTTGAAGAAACTGTAAAGTGCAAAAAATATTGGGATTTGAAATAATGCAGGAATACAACCACCTAACGGATTGACACCTGCCTCCCTGAACAATTTCATTTGCTCCATGCTCACAGCCTGCTGATCGTTGCCCACCCTGGCTTTCATAGCATCAATCTCCGGGCGGAGGGCCTTCATTTTTGCACCGCTGAGATAACTTGAATAAGTAAGCGGTGCTATGAGCAAACGAATGATGACGGTAAGTGCCAAAATAGCCCAGCCCATTGCTCCTCCAAAGAGTTTCCCAAGAAAACTAAATACAGGCAGGATGAGCCACCTGTTGATCCATTTTACGAAGGCGAACATGCCACTTCCCAGGTCAACGATATTATACATACCGTTGTCGTACTTTTTCAGAATGTGATATTCATTAGGGCCGTAATACAATTGCAAAGGGATGCTTGCATTAGTCCCGGGTTGAACCTTGATGCGGGCGGTCATACTTAATTGGGCTACTTGTGTTGAGTCCGTTTCCGCTGATGGAATCACTTCAGCCTGAACCCCATTAAGATTGTCCTTTACAAGCAATGTACTGTTGAAAAACTGTTGCTTCAACCCAATCCATTGTGTGGGTTTATCAAATTGTTTATTGATATCCTTCAATGCCCTGTCGAAATCATACTCGTTGCCAGTTTGATATACCAGGTTGCTCTGAGTTTTCTCATACACTACATCTTTTTGCTGCCTGTGTGCTAATACTTTCCAATGCAAATTCATGGATTGCTGGCTTATCATTTGGTCTGCTCCGCCAAGATCAATTTTTGCATCTACAAGGTAGTCATCGGGTTTTATTACAAAGGAATGGGTAATGGTCTTGCCATTTGGACCAGCTAGCTGATAGCTTATGGTTTGGTTTTCTCCCTGTGTTTTATTTACAACAGAAGGATTAAAAAACAGCTTATTAGTTTCTGTGCTTTGGCCCTGCGCAGTATTTATTGAATATCCAAATTCATCGTTGGGGCTGCCAGCCATTTTAACCGGCAGGCTATCGGGACCCTTGTATTTTTTCAATTCTACTTGTTTTAGCCAACCACCTTTATTGGAAAAAGTCAGCCTCATCAGGTTATTTTCAACATAAGTAAAAGTTTCAGTGCCATTTGCAGCCTGCTTCAAGTCGCCAGCGGATAAAGAATCCCGGCTGAGTGCTAGCCTTACTGAATCAGCCTTCCATTTTGCCGTATCCACTTTTTGCTTAAGAGCTATAATGCTGTCTTCTTGCCTTTTCTGCGTGGCTGCCAGAGAAGCAGCTAATTTCTGGTTAGATGAAACATACCAGAAATAGCCCATGAACAATACAGCCAACAAAACAAAACCTATAATCGTATTCCTGTCAAAACCCATAATGCTTTTTTAAATTGAGCGGCAAAGGTAAAGGACGGGCACACTCGTTGGTAAAAAAGAGTGTGAAGAGACATCTCTCCTCAAAAGGAAGAAATACAAATGCTTTTGAAACGTAAAAAGAATCAATTAAACCATCTCTCCCTGCATCACCGAACTGGTCTTTTGTAAAGCCTTTCTTTCAGCGGCATTTCTTGCAGCCGTTACAAAATGTACAAATAATGGAGCGGGTTTTTCAACTGTGCTTTTTAGCTCAGGGTGATACTGCACACCTATAAAAAAAGGATGATTGGGCAGTTCTATAATTTCTATCAATCCTGTTTCAGGATTGCGGCCGCTCATTACCATCCCTGCTTTTTCAAAAGCATCGATATAGGCATTATTAAATTCCCAGCGGTGTCGGTGACGTTCGCTGATGTCCGAACCGTTATAAATTTTATGAGCCAGCGTACTTTCAGCAATATGGCATGGATAAGATCCTAAACGCATGGTGCCGCCCATTTTGGTGATCTTTTTTTGTTCTTCCATCATATCAATCACAGGATTGGCAGTAGATGGATCCATTTCAGTGCTGTGCGCATCTTTTAGCCCAACCACGTTACGTGCATACTCAATAACCGCCATTTGCATACCAAGGCAAATACCGAAAAAAGGAAGACCGGTACGGCGGGAATATTCAATAGCAATGATCTTACCATCGATGCCCCTGTGGCCAAAGCCGGGCGCAACCAACAGTCCATCTAAATGACTTAATTTTTCATGTGCATTTTCATGGGTCAGATGCTCACTGTGTACATTTACTACATTCACTTTACACTCGTTTACAGCACCTGAATGCACAAAAGATTCGAGTATGGATTTGTACGCATCCTGCAGTTCTACATACTTGCCAATAAGACCGATGGTTACGCTGCTGCGGGGATATTTCAGCTTATCTAAAAACTCTTTCCAATAGGAAAGATCAGGCTCCTTATAATTGGTTATGTTTAATTTTTTCAGACAGGTAATATCTAGTTTTTCCCGCACCATCAGCATGGGAACTTCATAGATAGTTGCGGCATCTATCGCTTCAATTACAGCTTCCGTTTTTACATTACAAAACTGGGCGATCTTCCTCCGCAATTCATAAGTAAGCGGTCTTTCGGTACGGCAAACAATGATATCAGGATGCACGCCTTCCTGGCTGAGCATTTTTACACTATGCTGTGTGGGCTTGGTTTTCAGCTCTTTTGCAGCCCGCAAATAAGGAATCAAAGTTAAATGAATCACTAGGCAATCCTCTTCGGGCAGGTCCCATTGCAACTGACGTACGGCTTCAATAAAAGGAAGACTTTCAATATCACCGACGGTACCTCCTATTTCAGTTATTACAATGTCGTATTTGCCATCCTTTCCTAACTGCAGCATCCGGCGTTTGATCTCGTCTGTTATATGCGGAACTACCTGCACTGTTTTCCCCAGGTAATCGCCTGACCTTTCCTTATTGATAACAGTTTGGTAAATGCGCCCCGTAGTAACATTGTTAGCCTGCGAAGTATGAATATTTAAAAAACGTTCGTAGTGGCCAAGGTCAAGATCTGTTTCAGCTCCATCTTCCGTAACAAAGCATTCGCCATGCTCATAAGGGTTTAAAGTACCGGGATCAACATTGATATAGGGATCGAATTTTTGAATTGTAACGTTAAAACCTCTTGCCTGGAGCAATTTGGCCAGGCTGGCGGCAATAATTCCTTTGCCCAACGAAGATGTTACCCCACCGGTAACAAAGATGTATTTTGCCATAAAAGGTATTAAGCCACATAGTAAACATAAAAACATCACGTCCTGCACACTTTAGACCTAATATGTGATTACGTGAAATCCTTTAACTTACCTATGTGGTAATGTTAAATACTTTGACCCGCGAAAATTACTGGAGGTCATGCAAACATACAGCAATAAATAGCTGGCTCAAAATTGTATATTTATCCGCTGGAAAATATGTGTACAATTATTTGCGTTTTTTTGTGAAAATTCCATGGTCATACGGGCTGAACCTGCCCCCAAAACAAAAAATATGGCAACTTATAACGACCTGACAGATGGGGACTATTACCTGGTGCAGGAAAATGAAAATGCAAGCGTGGAGATGGTATTTATACCTATGATGACAGAAAAATGTGTACTGGTGGAATACCAGGATGAAGAACAGACGATGAGATGGTTTAAAAAAACGGAATCCCTGTTTGAAGTGATCGAAAAATTAACAGAGGAACAGGCCGTTATTTATGAGAGCCTTTTTGATGATGAAGATGACGACGACTCTGACTGGGATGATGGCGGCGGTGATAGCGATCTTATCCCCTGGTATAAAGACGACGATGACGATGAAGACAACCCAGCCTTAAACTGATAGCCAAAATTTTTTGCTGGTCGCCGACTGCTACGAATCGAGTTTCCTGAGTTCGTTCCTAAGATTTTCTTTTGCTCTCTCTTCGTATTTCTCACGAAAGTAAACTGTCTTATAGATATAGGGTAGTTCGAGAAAATGACGTAAGACTTTTTGCCTGCCTGGCATATAAACAAAATCAGGGAAAATCTTATACTCCTTTCTGATCATCGATGCATATTGCCTGTACTGTTCTTTGTTGGCGCCAAGAATCGACAGGTCTGCATCCGTAAAAAAATTAGTGTCACTGTCCTCAGTTAATTCATGTGCATTTTTTCCTTCTTGTTTCAGAAATCCTCAACTGGCTTAACCTACTGTAAGCCAGCTTTGCGCTTCGGTCTTCATTGTCATTTTTTAAAGGGTTGTAAATAGCATCATGATAAGCTATTGAGAAGACAAGCAACTGCCAGTCTGAGATGCTTTCCTTAACAAGTGTCAATTCACTAATCAAATTATCCAGGTGATTTAGGGTGTGGTAATGTCGGCCATACTTCGAGTAGTTCCGCTTTAGTTCATGCCAAAAATCTTCAATAAATGCTTTTTCCTCTGAGACCGTGGCAATTTGATTTTTAAATAAATGTTCGAACATGAGACAAAGTACAGTGGACAACTATGTCATTTACCAATTTTTTCATAGCTCGCCGTAATTCCTTTTATAAGAGATGAGCTAAAACCCTGGTGCTCCATTTCGTTAAGACCTGCTATGGTGCAGCCTTTGGGCGTAGTTACCTTATCAATTTCCCTTTCAGGATGGCTGCCGGTTTTTAATAGCAGGTCGGCAGCACCCAATACGGTTTGAGCTGCAATAAGCGAAGCCGTATTGGCATCAAAGCCAATTTCGATACCGCCCTGTATATTTGCACGTATGTAACGCATGGCGAAAGCTGTACCGCAAGCGCCCAGCACAGTAGCCGCATCCATCAATTTTTCATCGATGATGACGGTTCGCCCCAACTGGTCGAACATTTTTTGTATAAAATTTTGCTGCTTATCCGATACCCCCGCTACTGCAAGACAGGTCATGCTTTGCTGTATAGCTATGGCTGTATTGGGCATTGCCCTTACAACAGGCACCGCTTTTCCAATAGCTTTTTGCAGTTGCTCTATCCAAACGCCAGTGATGACAGACACGACCACATGTTTTTTAGGATTAAGTACAGCCTTCAATTCAGCGATAATATCCGAATAGTTATAGGGCTTTACTGCAAGCAATATGATCTCACTTTGCCGCACTGCTTTTTTATTATCGCTGTGAACATTACATCCTTTTTCGGCAAGGGTGCTTAGTGCTGCAGTATTGCGGCGGGTGATGGTAATATCTGAAGGTTTGCAAAACCCACTTTGGGTCAGTCCTTCGGCAATTGCACTGCCGAGATTCCCTCCACCTATAATGGCTATTTTCATTTTATGGTTATTTATCAATGTCAATGTTAACTGTAAAAATGGGTTTTGCAAAAAAACAAAAACCGGATTGAATTGAACCAGCTTTGTAACAGACCCGAAATTTGCCGGAGTGAATTTGTGTAAAGTGTAATCTGAATGATTAGCTTTATCTGCACGTGCGCTATCACAATAACGAAATACAAATTATAATATGAAAAAATTATTTCTGGTAATTATTACTTTAAGCTCAATTCCTAAAGCTTACAGTCAAAGTGAAGATGAATCAGCAATAAAACGATTGCTTGAAAAAGAATCAGCAACATGGAGAGCGGGTGATATTAAAGGTCATGCGGACTGCTGGGTAATACAGCCATACAGCAGGATATTTGTTTCTACCAGAGATGGAGATGCGATCGATGTTTCTCCTGATCTCATGATCAATCCTCCGGCTAATTTAGTTGGAAAAGGTGGATCTTCTGTTAATACAAATTACAAAATGAATATTAGTGGTAATAATGCATGGGTAAGCCATAATGAAGAATCTACGGCAAAAGATGGCAGCAAAAGTTACACTTACGAGTTCAGAATTTTAGAAAAGATAAATGGCCAATGGAAGTTAGTAGGACAATCCATTCATCTTTATACGCCAAAATAAAGAGATTAAAAAGCAACCTGAAACTTAAAGCTATGTCAACTGAGCCACTGTTAAGTTGCCAATAAAAAGACATATAGAGAAGTTCGCCGCTATTAATTTTTAAACATAAATACCCCATCCTTTTCTGACGGGGTATTTTCTTTTTATAGGGAATTGCTATTTAAAAAGTGTTCCGAAAAAATCTTTCATGTCGTTCCAGGAAGCAGTATCGGCAGCTGCATTATACTTTATCGGCATCTTGAATTTTTCGCCAACTGCAGTAGCATTTGGATTGGTGAAAGCATGTGTAGCACTATCGTAAATTTTGAAAGTATAAACTGCACCTATTGAGTCCATTTGCTTTTTGAATTTGGCAACTTCAGTCATGGGAACAAAGGAATCAGCGCCTCCATGGCAAACCAATATTTTTGATTTGAGCAGGTCTTTATTGACCGGGGTCCCATTTAGGGCTCCATGAAAGCTTACCACACCTTTTAGTTGCGGCTCGCCCATGCGTACTGTATTAAGCAACACGCCTCCACCAAAACAATATCCGATAGCAGCAATATTGGCTGTATCAACCTGGCTATATGTTTTTATTTTTTCAATGGCTGCATCTATACGGGTCTTTGCTTTTTGAGGGTCCTGGTAAAACGGCCCTGCTGCTTTGCCAGCACTGTCGGGATTATCGGCTATTTGGCCATTGCCATATACATCAACGGCCATTGCTATATATCCCAATTTAGCAAGCTCTCTTGCCCGCATTTTTGTGTAATCGTTCATACCCCACCATTCGTGTACCACCAATACAGCAGGCTTTTTGCTGCTGTCGTTTTCATCGTACACTACAAACCCGTTCATGGTGACGCCATCACCAGTATAAGTAGTATTTTCTTCCTTATAGCTTGGGGCTTTTTTGGAATCGGCATTAGCCGCAGAATTTTGCTGGCTGTTGCAGGATGACAATACAAAGGCTGCCAGTAACAAACTACCTGTAAAAAATTTGGAGAGATGCATATAATATGTTTTTGATTGGGAAACTGGAATAAAGATAGTGAAGTTGAAAAAAGGAAATGACTTACCCGGATCAAAAAGAAATGTGGAAAGAAACAGCGAATCCTTATAAAGAAATAGGTCAATTGAAACTGGTAGATTTGCCTGAAAATCTATTAAAACCATCAACCTGTTTTAGATGTTATGTCCGAACTGAACTTTGGTGATGCAATCAAACAATTTCTCGAAAAGAGCCGTCTCAAAACCGGGGTGCAGGCCTTACAGCTAACGGAGGCATGGGAAAAGATCATGGGCAGGACAATTGCCAAATACACGCATAAGCTTGAGATTATCAACCAGACCCTTTTTATTCATACACACGTGGCGCCGCTACGTCATGAATTGATCTACCAGAAAGAAAAAATTATTGAAAGGGTAAATGAGGCAATGGGAGCAGGTACTATTAAGGAAGTGGTGGTAAGATGACAGATGACTCCCGATAGCTATCGGGATGACAGATAAAATAAATACAGTGTTACCAATTAACTTTTCAACCAGTCAACCTTCTTAACCAACTCAAAATATCTTATCTCCCTGGTCTGCCAATTTGTGCGCCAGCTCATCAAAGACATCTTCTTTACTTTGGATGGCCTGTCTTAGTACATCATTTAGTGTAACAACTCCAATAAACTCAGCGCCGTCGAACACAGGCAAATACCTGACCTTGTATGTATCCAGCATATTCATACAGGTTTCAACCGTATCGCCACGGCTAACAGAAGGAAGGTTAGTTGTCATTGCTTCTTCCACTTCGCAGGTATCGCTGGTGCGGCCTTTTAAAATTACATTACGGGTATAATCTCTCTCGCTGAAGATACCTTTAAAATGCTCATCCTCCATTACCACAAGATAACTGAGGTTTACACTGTTCATCATTACTAAGGCCTCAATTACTTTAGCATGACCATCAATAATATTTTGAGGCTTTGCTTTACTTCTTAAAATATCGGCAACAGTTCTCATCTTCTATGTTTATAAGGTTTTGAATTTTAGCAGGTGCGCAAGTTATATCAATCATGGTTAAATTCTACATTGCTTTTGTATTCTTCTTTAAAAAATTAGTCGATTACAGTTGTGCCGGGCAATCAGCCTGGTTGGCTCAATAAAACATAAAACAAAAACACCAATTCGTTAACTTCATCGCCCGTTAAATGGCGAGGTTAGCGAAGCGTCTTGCAGTTATAAAGATTTACGAATGCAAATTAATATACAAAAAGATCTCTATGGAGAGCAGCTCCTAACCCTTATAGAAACTGGGAGACTTAATAATACAAGCGCTTACGTGGATAGCCAAAAAAACATAATTATTAAGGGACATATTATTATTGATGAAGTTGTATTTACTCGACAATTTCAAATGCCATTTTACAAGTCAAGAATAATTGAAAACTGCACTTTTCGTAAGGATGTTGTTGTTGATCTAAATGAAAACGCAGTATTATTATTATTTAAGAATTGCATCTTTGAAGGAAATGTTGAAATCAAATCTGTAAAACCAAGGATATTTCAAGAAAATTGTGTATTCAGGGGTAACCTTTCTGTTTTAGCATGGAGTAATTCAGAATATTTAATAGAAAAACTTACAATAAATAAAACGCTCTCGCTTACTGGTGTATATTCAAGTCTAATTATCAAAGAAATAAACAAAGAGGATCAAGATGAACTAGGCAGGTTGCATTTGTTTGGTGATATAATAGACACTACTTATCCATATAACAAAATAATTATTGAGAACTGCAATTTTCTTGATATTAGCATCTCAGGAGCAATTAGAGATGAGGGAATAGTAAGAAATGTTATTGCTCACAAATTGGATTTCAATCATGCTTATATTGGATTAAATTTTATAATTGAGTCTTCCAAAATAAACCATTTGCATTTGGATAATGTAAAGGGCAATGAAAAAGAATCTCATAGATTTTTTGAACTCAAAAACCAATGTCAATTTACTAAGGCTTTCATAGCACTTTCAATGATTGATAAAATGGATATTACAGAGTGCAAATTTGATCACCTACAATTAAGCGGCACTCTAAAAACCAAATCAATTTTTAATATTCAAGAAACTGAATTCTTGAAATTAGAGTTCAGTAAAGTTTTCAACGAGGGATTATTCACTATAAGAGACTTAAAAAAACTTAACAATACAATTCTTGTAATTGAATCGTCAAATATGGGGAAAACTGATTTTGTAAAGTGTGATTTCTCTAAGTCTGAGATTGAATTCAATAATAGTAAAATAACTGACATATTTCCGATACTAACAGATTTTCCAAGTCTTGTTACAAACAATTCGGATCAGGCTAGGTTATTCTTTAGCCAATTACACACAGTTTTCAATAAGCAAGGAGACACTATCAGATCACTAGAGTATCAAGCCAGAGAAGTCGAGGCATACTATAAAAAGATATCCCTTTATTCAGGAGAATATGCAACAAAAATCACTCTCTTTCTTAATAAAATTTCCACTTCCTTTGGTAGAAACTGGATCCAAGGAGTTATTTTTTCAATCTCTATCGCTGTCATTTTCTTTTATGCCCTTGTAATTTCCACTAATCAATATTCAATTGCATTTACGTTAGATTGGAATGGCAGGTTTTTTCCTTCTTTTATGAAATTTATGAATCCTCTTAGATTTCTAGAAACAGAAAATTTATTTAAGACTTCTGAAGGAACTACTTTTTTAACTCTTACCAACTACTCATATTTTTGGGACTTCTTTGGCAGGGTTTTTCTCGCATATGGATTTTTCCAGACTATACAAGCTTTTAGAAAGTATGGAAGGAAATAAGCAGATATAATGACCAAAAGTTAAAAAGCCCGGCCAATCGTGGTGTACACTTCATTTACTTCATCAACTCTATTATCTTTTCAACTCATCACCTCAACACCTTCACTTCAATATTCCTGTAATAAAGTTCTGCTCCTTCCGATTGGAGAACAACATTTCCTGTACTTGTATTTCCTAAGCGGGCGCTGTTTACTATTTGCCCATTCAGCAGGTGGGTGATCTTTCCATCCTTTACAATTACTTCTGCTTTATTCCATTCACCGTTAGGTTTTTCTGCATCCTTTATTTTTTTTACATTAAAAGCCCTGGATGAAGTTGTAACCGAATCATTGTAAATAACGGTTGTGCTGTCGGTCATCCAGAAATCACCACAATCGCCTTCCTGTATTTGATACTCCAGTGATCTCGGCCATATTTTATCGCCACTGTAAATATTTACATGGTACAGAACGCCTGCATCACGCTTTGCGTTTTCCCGGGGCGGATATTTCTTTTCGCCCCATTTAAATTCGAATGCCAGGTGAAAGGTTGCAAACTTTCTTTCGGTGATCAGGTATGCAAAATCTTCTCCTGAAACATGGATGGTATTGCCTTCAAACTGAAATACTTTTAGCGGATCGTGACCTGTGCCTGCTTTAGATGTATATACATGCCATGCAGTTGAGTCGCCGGGCTGAAAAAGCTCTATTCGTTGTGCCTGCAATAAAACAAAGGGGATCATGATCATTACTACAATACAAGCTATCTTTCTAGACATAAGCATTTTTTAGAATTTATCGTATTAGCAACACCCTTCCTTTTTGTGTAATTTTATTTCCCGACAATCCTTTCATAACCAGGTAGTATACATAAACATTACTGCCTAATAACTGGTTTTTGAATTTCCCATCCCACCTTTTATAAATATTGTTTGTTTCAAAAACAATTTGTCCCCAGCGATCATAAATTTTCAATTCAACAAGCCGGTTTATATTTTCTTTCGGCACACCAAAGTCATCGTTCAGATTGTCTCCGTTAGGTGTAAAGGCATCCGGCATATATACAGGGAAATCGCAATGGTCATAAACTTGAATGCTATCAGATTTTGAACCACAAACATTAGTGACATTTACCCAATATAAACCGGGAGCCTGTGCAGTATAAGAAGAAGATGATGATGAATTTGAAGTACCCATCCAGCTATAAGAAGCAAAACCTTCTGTTGCTTTAAGTATTATATGGGGTTGACTGGCAAAACAGGTATCAGGACCTAGCGTAAGTGATGACAGGCCTTTGTCGATCTTTACATTGTAATAAATAATGCTATCGCAACCAAGCGCTGTTTTATGTCTTACATAATAGGTTCCCGAATCTTTAACTATACTGCTATCCGGCAATATAAATGACATCCCTTCGCAAAGTTTCACCTGCTGAGGAAATGGATCAACAATATCCTTGCAACATTCAATTGCTTTTTCACAACTAATGGTTCTTATGAGGGGGTATTCTTCCTCCTTTATTAAAGGATAAGCACGATCAACAAAATAATCAGTGTAGTTATTTTCATTGTTAACCATTGCAGTAGTCACAACAATTTTCGGATCATCATTCACGGTGGGAATAGTTTCAGAGAGCAGTTCTGCTTTGGTTTCTACGCAATCTGCATTGCCTGCTGCATCAGTAATTAAAAGTCCGAATTGTAATGAATAATTATCGCTCATGAAAATAGCATGACCACGTGGCCCGGTGGTAAAACAATTAGCTGGTAATACACCGGCATAAGCAGCACTGCCACCAACAATACCTTCCTTGTTAACAGATGACACAACAGACAAATTACCTCTTTGTAATAACATGTTTTTATTGCCGGCATTATTTACCTGAGTAACATCCACAAGCTTATAAGCATTACCCGAAGTGTCGTAATAGGAAACAAGTTTTTGCGCTAATCCTTTATTATCTGTAATAATAGTAACGGCCTTATTGGTAAGCTTTGGCTGCAAGGCAGTATTAAGATAAAGTGAGGTAGTGAAAGACAACCTGCCGTCATCCAATTCTTTCACATTATAAATATCAGGGACAAAAAAGGGATCTATTCCGGGGATGATATAGGGATAGTTTGATTCCCAGGTTATTTTGCCTGTATTATAATCAAGGCAAGAAAAATGAAGCCTGCCATCCGATATTTGAAAAACCTCAGAGGGGTTTTCAGTTCTATAGACTGCATCACCAATTACAATATTTTTGTTGGTCAACTGGATAATACCTCTTTTAAATTGAGTACCGAGACCGCCCGCATCAAAACCCCAGGTATACAATTGTGTGGACCACCTGAGTTGCCCGCTTGATGAAAACCTGATAACGCGGTTAAATGAAAAAACACCCCGCCTAATGGCTTTGCCATTATCGGTTGCCATGTAAGCGATATAATCGCCATCTGAAGTTTTATAAATATTGGAAAAGCTTAAATTGCCAATATTCCAGGTTGGACCATAGGTTTTACTCCACTCTACATTTCCATATTTATCAATTTTAGCCATCAACGCCATTTTGGTATCAAAGAACTCTGTGGGGCTCTCGTAATAACGCTGAACGTTGCCAACCAGGATAGCACCACCATCGGGAGTAAGCACAAAATCGTTAAACTGTACATGGCTAAAAAAAGTCTTAAAATAAAAACTAAAAAACCCAATCCTGTAATAATTGGACCATAATGGAATGCCATTTTTTGAAAACTTCGCAAGATGTCCAACACCATTATAGTCCCTTAAAGTGCCGGCAACAATTATTTCATTAGAAGGAGTATAAGCTGTATGGGCAAAGGTTTCCCAGGTGGCTGCTTTATAAGTGAGAGCCAAATACCTGTTTTCGCATTCCTGCGAAAAAGTGGTCTGCATTTCCGAGAGGATAGAAATAAAAAGTAAAAATGATTTGACAAGATGCCCCTTCATAAACTTAGTTGCTTAAGTCTGCCCTTGTGTTTGTTTTGGGAGATGTATATGAGTATTTTTCCTATCGTCTTATTGTCCTTTAAAAGCTTTCTCAAATTTAACACCATAATTTCAGAGAGGGCGGGCTGGTCGACTTGTTGCCGGCAATGGCCAATAATTGTTATGAAAAGTTAGCGAATAAAAAATTGAAATGGTTGTAGATAGGCGCAGGAGGTGGCAAATATGTTTCTGAAAAATCTATAACCGTTGTTTTAAAACAGGTATCATTTCATTTTTCCAGCTATTAAAATCGCCGGTAATAATATGGTTCCGGGCTTCGGTAACCAAATGAAGATAAAAAGCAAGATTATGAATCGAAGCCAGTTGTAGCCCAAGTATCTCTCCTGCTTTAAACAGGTGCCGCATGTAAGCTTTGCTGTAGTAATTGCTCACTTCGCACACAATGCCATCATCAATTACTGAAAAATCTTTCTCCCATCTTTTGTTATCAATATTGATAATCCCTTTGCTTGTAAACAACATGGCATTGCGGCCATTGCGGGTGGGCATTACACAGTCAAACATGTCAATACCATAACTAATGCATTCCAGCAGATCCCATGGGGTGCCCACACCCATCAGGTAACGTGGCTTTTGCCAGGGCAGGTGCTCGCAGCTTAGTGCACAATATTCATACATCATTTCTGGTGGCTCGCCCACGCTAAGTCCCCCAATGGCACATCCTGTGGTGTCTTTGGCCGAAATAAAATCGCAGGAAGCTTTCCTAAGATCAGTATATGTGCCGCCTTGCACGATAGGGAAAAGGTTTTGATCGTAGCCATATTTCGGCTCTGTTTCTGCCATTCTTTTTATACAACGATCGAGCCAACGATGGGTAAGTTCCATGCTTTTTTGTGCATATACATACTCGCTGGGGTAAGGAGGGCATTCATCAAAAGCCATGACGATATCAGCGCCAATGCTGCGCTGGATATCCATTACAGTTTCCGGTGTAAATAGATGTTTGCTGCCATCGATATGGCTGCGAAAGATTACCCCTTCCTCTGTAATTTTTCGTTGAGCCGCAAGGCTAAAAACCTGGTATCCGCCGCTGTCCGTCAGTATCGGTTTTGGCCAGCCATTAAAACGGTGTAATCCCCCTGCCGCTTCCAGTATTTCAAGTCCCGGGCGCAGGTAAAGATGATAGGTATTGCCAAGAATGATCTGTGCTTTTACATCGTCTAGCAGTTGATGCTTGGTTACAGCCTTTACCGTTCCCACCGTACCCACCGGCATAAAAATAGGTGTAGATATTTCACCGTGATCGGTTGTTATTTTTCCGGCCCTTGCCCTGGAATTTGCGTCGGTGTGCTGTAATTGAAATTGAAGTGCCGGCATAATAGCCCGATCTGCTTTACTGGAACGGGCGGCAAAAATATTGGTTTGATATTAGTTCTGCCTCTGGCGACAGGAGTACCCAAAAAAAAGGCACCCCTGGTAGACACCAGGGGTGCAAAACCCTAAACCCTTAAACAGCTATAAAAGTAGCCTTTCATTTCGAATTACCAAACCTATAAATTCTTTTTTCAAACCATTGTGTCAAAAATTGGCACTAAAATCCGGGAATAGATTTTCGCAAAGGTTTGCAGGGGAAAATAAATAGCATCTAAAAGGGCCGAACAATTTAAAAGCATTAGGAAAGTCATACTAATAGCCTGCATTTCTATAGAGTCTGCACTTATCCACCTTTGTTGCACAGGTAAAACACGCAAAAAGCTCTTGCAGGTCTGCAACCCTTATTTTTGCCTGCATGGACTGGAGAAGTTTACTCTCACACTGGTGGTTTTGGATATTTGTGGCATTTTGCCTTGTTACACTGGTACAGCTTTTTTATTACCTCTATTTTTTTATACGGTTAGTTTTTTACAAATCAAAGGACAAGTTTCAATCGCAAACACATCCTGTATCAGTGGTGATATGTGCCCGTGACGAAGCCACCAACCTCGAAAACAACCTGCCGTCTATTCTTACCCAATCATATACCACCACCCACGAAGTGGTGCTGGTAAATGACAATTCTATTGACGACACCAAATTTTTTACAGAAGAGCTTGCGAAGATCTTTAAGAAATTAAATGCTATCAATCTTACACATGAAGCCAAGCATATCCCCGGCAAAAAATACCCATTGAGCATTGGCATCAAATCAAGCAAGTATGAAGTAATGCTGCTGACTGATGCCGACTGCACCCCATCAAGTGAATACTGGATACAAAAAATGCAGGACGCTTATCATGATGGTGTCGAAATAATTCTTGGTTATGGCGCTTATAAAAAGAATGGCAGTTTTTTAAATAAACTGATCCGGTTCGAAACCTTTCATTCAGCACTTCAGTACCTGAGCTATGCGCTTGCAGGCAAGCCTTATATGGGAGTTGGGCGCAATCTCAGTTACCGCAAGGATCTCTTTTTTCGTGTGAAAGGGTTTTCATCCATCAATCACATAATGGGTGGCGATGATGATATGTTCATAAACAAAGTAGCCACAAAAAATAATACTGCTGTTGTAGTTGATAAAGATGCATTTACTATAAGCGAAGTGCCAAATACTTTTTACGAATGGTGGCGCCAAAAAACCCGGCACTACAGTACCGCCCGTTTTTATAAACCAAGTCATAAGTTTCTGCTCACATTATATGCTATATCACATTTCTTTTTTTACCCTCTGTTTGTGTTATCTCTTATCTTTTTCGACTGGCGCATAGCATTGGGTGTGTTTGGCCTCCGGTTTATTGTGCAGGGATTTGTGTGGTTTAAAACGATGCACCGGCTTAATGAAAAAGACCTGTTCCCACTTTTCTGGTTGCTTGATATCTGGCAATTTTTCTATTACATTATTTTTTCTTTTGCATTAATAAAAAAGCCGGGAAGCAACTGGAAGTAATTTTGCAGTAATTGTTATGTTAAGAATTTTTTGTGCGCAAGCTGTATAATACTATTGAGCATTGTTGTGTCACTCACTTGTACTACTACAACAGCCATATTGGTCATGGATATTTTATTAAAATACTTTTCTGATTTTACATCCTTGCAATTGCAGCAATTGCAAAAGCTGGATGGGTTGTACAAAGAATGGAACGAAAAGATAAATGTCATCTCACGCAAAGACATTGATAGCCTGTACCTGAAACATGTACTGCATAGTCTTAGCATTGCAGCAATTTTTGATTTTCAACCCGGCATGGAAGTGATTGATATTGGTTGTGGCGGAGGTTTTCCTTCCATTCCACTTGCTATATTTTTTCCGGAAGTGCAGTTTCATGCAGTAGACAGCATTAATAAAAAACTAACTGTTGTAAAAGAAGTGGCAGCAGGTGCCGGCATTGCAAATATTACTACTCAGCACACAAGAGCTGAAGATATAAAAGATAGTAAATTTGATGTGGTTGTAAGCCGTGCAGTAGCGCCACTAAAAGATCTTCTTGCATGGAGCAAACCTTTGCTGCGCAAAAATCCAAAATTTCAAAATGTAGATTCCGCGAATGAAATTCCATCCGGCCTTATTTGCTTAAAAGGCGGCGACCTTGCACAGGAGATCCATGATAGTGGGAAAAAACCAAAAATGTGGAATATCGGTAATTTGTTCGACGAAGATTTTTTTAGCGAAAAATATATACTGCAGATAAGCTGAGAAATAAATGATGGTTACTTAGCAGGAATTGCTACCATTTCAATTCCAGCCTGTTATTCTTCCTGTCAATATCAGCCATTCGTTGCGATGGATCTATCTCTACACTTACTATATCTGTTATCCTTCGTTTGGTGCTGATAATGATTTCTGCATCAGCCCAACGTTGAGGCTCATACACTTTTCTTTGCATAGTATCTTCTGCCGGCTTAGCCCCGTACATCAGGCTTAGCGGTACATAATGCAATTCTTTTGTGCTGTCTTTAAAATTGATCACTATATCCAAAGGCATGGGTATTTCTCCCAATCTTTTTATACGCACATTGGTAACCTGATCTTCGAGCCAGAGACTGTCAATTTTATAATCAATGGTCTTGGTAGTATTCTCCCAATAGTCTTTATACCATTGCAATTGCATACCACTCGTTTTCTCAGCTACTTTCATAAAATCATCAGGCTTGGGGTGTTTGAAACGCCATTGCCTGTAGTACTCCAGCAGTATTTCATCTCTTATTCCAGCACCGGTAATATATCCAAGTTGCTCCATAAATACTGCGCCTTTGTAGTACGAATTATAGTTGCATGAAAAGTTGGTTGTATAAAAATTGGCTGGCGTTGACATTGGCTCCGCAAATGGACTCTTAGCAAGTTTGAAATATCTTTCGTATTCCTCCTTATAAATAAACCCAGTATCTTTTTTTAAATTAGCCTGCACCCGTGCATCGGCATATTGTGTAAAGCCCTCGTCCATCCATGGATATAAATTTTCATTTGTTGCCAGCATCATCTGGTACCAGCTATGCATCCACTCATGAATGGCACCATCAAGCCCGGCGCCACGAAGCATACACGCCATACCATACTCTGTGCCACCACCACCACCATGCAAAAAGGAATAGACTGGATAAGGATAAGTTCCAAACGTCTTTTGCATGTATGGATATGCGAGCACAGAACTATCAGCTATATCAAACCATTTCTTTTGCTGCGCCGAATCGGTAAACTTATAGATGAAATGAAGTAATGGACCGCCAGTAATTTTTCTTGTAAAATGTATATAAGAAGTGTCTGCTACCCATGCAAAGTCATGAACATTCTCTGCTTTGAATTTCCATGTACGCACCGAATCCTTAACAGGTTTCAATTCCGATCCTTCTTTATCATAACCCCATCCAATTTCAGCTGCATTTTCAAGTAAGCCTGAAGCTCCCAACTTGTAATTTTTATCTAACGTTATGTTTACTTCAAAATCGCCCCATACTCCATAAAACTCATGCGAGGTATAATCGTCTGCATGCCATCCCAGGTCATCATACTCACTCATTTTTGGATACCATTGCCCAAGACTATACCGGACACCTTCCCCATTATCCCTTCCGCTCCTGCGTGATAATTTTGGGACCTGGCATTCAAACACTGTATTCATTACAACTGTTTGTTTTGGCAACAGAGGTTTATCCAGTATTACTTCAAGTATGGTTTCATGTTCTTTTACTTGCTGGTTTTTCCCAGCGACCGAAAGTTGTGATACATGGCAATATCCTTCTTCACCAGGTTTCATGTTAGCTATCCTGTACTTAAACCTTTGATCAAAGTCAACAATTTCTTTCCCCTTTGAATCTCGGGTCACCACGAGATGTTCAGTCCTGCGGCTTTCAGCATCCATCATGCTGCCGGGCTTAAACGCATTGTAAAACAGGTGAAAGAAAACACGGCTAAGTGTATCCGGTGAATTATTTGTGTAAGTAATTTTTTGTTTCCCCTTAATGATGTTTGTTTTTACATCGAGGTTTACATCCATCACATATTTTATCCGCTGCTGCCAATAACCCTGTGAAAAAGATGACAGATGACAGGTAAAAAATAACAGAGTGAGAATGAGAATTATTTTTTTTATATAGCCAGCGTTTGCACTGCTATTGAACATCGTTGTTGCCAATTTGTTGCTATTGTCACTCAAATTGCTCCCTTTTACCATATACCTCTATTGATCTTTAATTATTCTTTGCCCTGTATAACAATGACTATCTCACCTTTCACAGCCTTTGCCCTGAAATGATCTGCAACTTCTTTTAGTGTTCCTCTTTTATTTTCCTCAAACTTTTTGCTGAGTTCCCTGCTCACACTGCATTGCCTTTCTTCACCAAAATACTTTATCAGTTCATCAAGAGTTTTTACAAGCCGCATTGGGCTTTCATAAAAGATGATCGTCCGCTCTTCCCCGGCCAGCTTTGTAAATAAAGTATGCCTGCCTTTTTTCAAAGGAGGAAATCCTTCAAATACAAAACGATTGGAAGGCAACCCGCTGTTTACCAGTGCAGGTACAAATGCAGTAGCGCCTGGAAGGCATTCCACTTTTATATTATGCTTTACACATTCCCTTACCAGCAAAAATGCAGGATCGCTTATCCCTGGAGTCCCGGCATCTGTAATCAAGCCCATTGTTTTCCCGGCAAGCAACTGATCAACCAAATGCTGCAGCACTTTATGTTCATTATGCTGGTGATACGCAGTAAGTGGCTTTGAAATTTGATAATGATGAAGCAGAACAGAGGATGTACGTGTGTCTTCGCATAAAACAATATCAACCTGCTTCAGCACTTCAACAGCACGAAAAGTGAGATCGCCAAGATTTCCTATGGGAGTCGGAATAAGATAAAGCAATGTGATAAATATAAGAATGTGAAGAGGTGGAAAATTTGGAGATGTGGAAATTACAAAGACATTGGAAGTGCATTACTAAAAATCTAAGATTGTATTTGGTATTCCAATACTTATTTCATTTTCACATCTTCACTTTTTCACATTATAAAATTTGAATTTCAAACTGCTCCATTACCTGGTTGCTTAGCACTTTTTTTGCTGCTTCTTCGGCTATTGCTTTAGCCGCATCTGCATTCGCAGCTTCTAACTGTAGCGTTATGTGCTTGCCTATACGTACATCCTGTACCTGTGTAAGACCTAAATTACCCAGGCCACTCATAACCGCCTTTCCCTGTGGATCGAGCAATTCTTTTAGCGGCATTACATTAATATGTGCAGTGTATATCATTACTGAAGTTGGTTTTGAAAGATCAAAGATAAGCCCACAAAGCTGAGGAATATAAGGGGCACGCCCAGCCAACCCAAAAGCAGCACAGCAATTACACTTACAACCAGCAGACTCAGTTGGGGCAACAGTCCCTTAAATGTTTTTTCTTTGGGTTTATTGCTCATTATTGGCAGATCGCTTACCATTAACCAGCTTAAAGTCAATACCACCGCATACAGGAACCATTTGTTTGTAAGCAGGTTTAATACCCATTCAGTATTCGATGTCCAGTAGATAAGCGGAAAAGAAGCTACAGCTAAACCAACAGATGGTACAGGTGTTCCCCTGAAAGAGTAGGTTTGCCTTGTATCAAGATTAAACTTCGCAAGTCTGTATGCGGCCGCAGCAGCCAGAATAAATGCAGGCATCAGCCATAACATAGATGTTTCTAATCCATCTTCCTCTTTAGCCAGACTTAATCGCAGCAATTGATAAATGATGATAGAAGGTGCTACACCAAAGCTCACTACATCTGCAAGACTATCCAACTGTTTGCCCATTTCTGAGCCTCTTCTTAAAACTCTTGCCAGGTAGCCATCCAGGAAATCTATAACAGCTGCGATACCAATAAACAAAGGAGCCAGGTAAATACGTTCAGGTAATAACGTGAGTTGTTGCCCAATGGGATTATCAGGATTTGGATCCGATTCAATAATGGTGATACCATTTTGTAGCAGATAAACAATAGCTATACAGCCGCATATAAGGTTAAGCAGTGTAAAAATGTTCGGAACTTGTTTCATAAGATAAAAGTCATTGGTCAGTAAGTCATTAAGATTTACAAATAGCAGTTACAAAATAATGACTCAATGACCATTGGCTGCTGACATACATTTTTCAATCTCTTCTACAGTAATTGGTATCCCTTCAAACAGGTCAATGTTTCCATTCTCAGTGATCCAGAGATTGTTCTCAATACGAACCCCCATTTTTTCTTCTTCAATATAAATGCCCGGTTCTACCGTAAATAACATGCCAGCCTGTATGGGAGCGGTCCTGGTACCAAGATCATGTACATCTACTCCTAAGTGGTGGCTGATACCATGATATAAATATTTTCTGAATGGTCTTGCCTCCAGTTCATCCCTGTTTTCATTTTTAAGATCTTCCTGCTTTAACAACTCAAGTTTTATAAACTCTTTTGTTGCTTCATCGCCCACCAGGTCTGTATAATCTTTTATTGTAATACCCGGTTTCAGCAAACTCTTTGCATAGTTATGCAAATGCAGGCAGGCATTATATACCTCTTTCTGCCTTTGTGTAAACTTTCCATTTACAGGTATCGTTCTGGTAAGATCAGCACAGTATCCACCATAGTTAGCGCCAAAATCCATCAGCAACAAGTCACCATCTTTGCATTCCTGGTTATTGCTTATATAATGAAGTGTCCTCGCACTGTCACCGCTGGCTATGATGCTTCCATAAGCTTCCCCCCTGGCACGGTTACGTAAAAACTCATGAACGATCTCTGCTTCAACCTCGTGCTCCATTACACCCGGCTTTACAAACTGCATTACCCGTTTAAATGTTTTGCCGGTAATATCAATGGCCACTTTTAACACTTCCACTTCTTCCTTTGACTTAATACTTCGCAATGCTTTCATAATACGGGCGCTGCGTTCATAGTGGTGCAAAGGGAAGCGGTGTTTTATAGCTTCTGCGTAGCGGTAATCACGTGTTTGAATACGGGTGGCTTTTCGGTCATTTTCATTTGTGTTCAGGTAAATAGTATCTGCGAGATGTATCCATTGCTGAAGAGCGCCATCAAGACTGTCAAGCCATACGATCCGTTCCATTCCGCTGATGGCTTTGGCTTCTTCTTCCCGAAGGCGTTTTCCATCCCATTTTTCCTTTGCCTCATTAGGACGTACCAATACCAGAAGCTCACGGTTACGTTCATCCGGATTATCCGGGAAAAATACTACCATGGTATCTTCCTGCTCAATACCCGTAAGCCAGTATAAGTCGCTGTTCTGCTGAAACCTGTAAAGTGCATCTCCATTACTGGGTACTTCGTCATTACTATTGAAAATAGCAATGCTGTTTGGTTTCATTTCAGCAATAAACCGTTTACGGTTGTTGATGAAAATATTTTTATCAAGAGGTAAATTTTTCATACAGCTGATCTTTTTTAATGCGAAGTGGTAAAAGTCGAATAAAATCAAATCACATCATACATCTTAACCCCAAAATGTTTTGCAATAATTTGTATTTCCCATCCGTTTTAACTTCTTTCCACAAACAGTTAATAACTAATTTCGTATAGCCAACCAGTTGAAAATAAATTTGATAGCGACAGGTTCAAGCAATAAATATTTTATCACCTTTAAATCCATTGCATTTGACAGAAACAATTATTAACCTCGAGAGTGTTAACCCAATAGAGTTTTTTGGTGTTAACAACGGCAAACTAGATCTTCTGAAAAAGAAGTTCCCCCTGTTAAAAATATTAGGCCGGGGCACGCAGGTAAAATTGAGCGGAGCTCCCGAACACATTGAAAATGCAAGAGAAAAAATTGAACTAGTTATCCAGTACATTGAACGAAATGGCCATCTTACAGAAAATTATTTTGAGCAGATATTAGGGGGCGATGATGCAGAGATCATCGATCATTTTGTCGAACGAAACCCCAATGATGTATTAGTATTTGGACCCAATGGAAAAACGGTAAGAGCACGTACAATCAACCAGAAAAAAATGGTTAGCTCTTCTGACACAAATGATATTGTATTCGCCATTGGTCCAGCAGGTACCGGCAAAACTTATACTGCTGTAGCTTTGGCAGTAAGGGCATTAAAAAATAAATCGGTTAAGAAAATAATATTAACACGTCCGGCTGTTGAAGCCGGTGAAAGCCTCGGTTTTTTACCCGGCGATCTCAAAGAAAAAATAGACCCTTACCTGCGGCCATTGTATGATGCGCTGGATGACATGATACCTGCTGACAAGCTGGGCTATTACATGAGCACCCGCACTATCGAGATAGCACCATTAGCCTATATGCGTGGCCGTACACTGGACAATGCTTACATCATTCTGGACGAAGCACAGAACGCCACTGATCTGCAGTTGAAAATGTTCCTCACCCGTATTGGTCCAAGCGCAAAAGCCATTATCACCGGTGATATGACACAGGTCGATCTTCCCAAAAGCCAGAAAAGTGGTCTCATAAAAGCCAGTCACATTTTAAAGAATATTCATGGCATTGCGCATATTGAACTCGATGAAGAAGATGTGGTACGTCACCGCCTGGTAAAGGCCATTATAAGAGCTTACGAAACAGAAAAGAAAAAGGAAGACGATCACGATAATCAGCAACATGAAGAAAAAAGACGGGAGTATCGTGAAAGACATTAATGTTCTCTTTTCTTAAAAAAATGACAAGGATCAGGGTTCACTTTTCATACTTAGCAGCGGCTGTATTTGCAGCCGCTCTTTGTTTTAGTGCATGTAATCACCCTGCTGAAAAAAACAAAGAAGATAAAACTGTGGCAGCTCAATGGCAGCAGCACAGGCTGCAATTGTATAATGACACAATCTTTCCAAAAGCAATAGCAGTGGTGCATAGCGGCGATATGGTCACGCGGCTTGGCACTGATATTACCAGCGAAATGCTGCGGCAAATGAACCAGGCCGATCAGTCGTTCAGCCATTGTGGTATTGCAAGTATTGAAAATGATACTGTATTTATATATCACGCAATTGGTGGCGAGTTCAACCCGGATCAAAAAATAAAAAGGGAAACACTGTATTCATTTGGTCATCCCCATGATAATAAAAGCATTGGCATCTTTCGGCCTGCAACGGATAGTTCGAAAATAAAAACTCTATTATCAATTGCACAGGGGGCATTTCAAAATGGGATGCCATTCGATATGGATTTTGACTACGCTACTGACGACAGGCAATACTGTGCCGAGTTTGTTGCCAAAAGTTATAGCCGTGCCATTGCTGACAGCAGTTGGTTTTCATTTTCTACAAAAGGCAAATTTCAATACCTCGCAGTTGATAACCTTTTCCAAACGACATTAATGAAAGAAGTGCTCCGCTTCAGTTATTGAAATTTTCGAGTAGAACTATTTGAATATAAAAAAAACTTCGTTGTCTGCTTATTTACCACATAGCAAACAAAGAAAATACACACATAGTCACATAGAAAAGGACGTCTTTGTGCCTTATGTGAAAAACCTTTGTACTCTATGTGGTTTGTTCTTTGTATTTAAAAGATTAACCTTTATTTTGTCGCTTATTTTAAACCACGCTCTGCTGTAAAATAAAACTACCAGGGTACGTTATTACAAAAATCATAACCACATGAAAAAAACATTCCTCAAATTAGCTGCCTGCTCATTGATAGTGGTAGCTATGGCGGCCTGTAAAGGCGGTGGCAACGATCCTAAATCTGTTGCCAAACATTTTTTTGAAGCACTCAAAACCATGAATATTGAAGAGGCCGAAAAGTATGCCACCAAAGACAGTAAAAGTATCCTGGAACTCATGAAAACTTTTAAGGGTATGGCACCCCAAAACATGGATTCTTTAAAGGCTGAAATGGACAAGCATACAATGGAATACAGCGAGCCAGTAATTAATGGTGATGAAGCCACCATAACAGTAACTGCCGATGGCAAGGAAAAGACAGACTTTAAGCTGAAAAAAGAAGAAGGTCAGTGGAAGGTTGCTTTCGACAAAAACAGCATGATGAAAACTGGTATGGATAAAATGGAAGAACACGGTGCTTCAGATGAAGAAATGAAGCAGGCAGAAGATGCGATGCAACAATTAAATTCTGATTCGGTTAAAGATGCATTGCAGCAAGCTGGTAAGGCTTTGGAAGGCGCTGGCAAGACTTTGGATTCTTTGGGAAAGCACTAGTTTTTCTATTAAATTCATTATAAAAAGCAAGGCTGAGTATTGTACTCAGCCTTGCTTTTTATTTATACCTAACACTACATTTTTCCCTTCAATTACACAGTTTCATTAATAATAGTTGCTTGTCAAATTACTATTAGCTTTTTCCGCTGCTTCAATTTCTGCAAAGCTGCTTAATATATCCGCCTTGTTTTTTTGTACACAAATAGTGTGCTCATAATGCGCCGAGGGCTTTCCATCCTTAGTTCGAACTGTCCAGTTATCACGATCTGTATAAACATCTTTTTTGCCCAGGTTTATCATGGGTTCAATAGCGAAAGTCATGCCTGGCAATAGTTTTGGCCCATTGCCACGTTTCCCGAAATTTGGTATCTGTGGGTCTTCATGCAATTCACGGCCAATACCATGCCCAACCAATTCCCTCACCACTCCATAATTGTGCTTTCTTTCTGTATGTTCCTGTATTGCCCAGGCCACATCTCCAACCCTGTTACTTTCAATAGCTTTTTCGATTCCTTTATACAGCGATTCTTTTGTTACACGCAACAATTGCATTACAGCAGGTCCCGGATCGCCAATAGCAAAAGTGTAAGCACTGTCACCATGAAAGCCGCTTTTAAAAACCCCAACATCAAGGGTGATAACATCGCCTTCTTTCAACTCACGATTGTCAGGAAAACCATGCACCACAGCATCGTTTACACTAATACAGGCACTCCATGGAAATCCCCTGTAATTCAAGAAACTAGGAATACCGCCATTATCTCTTATAAATTTTTCAATAAGGCCATCGATGTATATAGTAGTAATCCCTGGTTTTAGTGATTGTGCAGCTACAGCAATAGCTTTACCCACAAGCAAATTGCTATGACGCATCAACTCAACCTCTTCCTTTGTTTTGTAAAATATCACGTTGTCACTTTAAAATTCTTACTCATAAAAAAAAACCCGTCGACTCATCCGACAGGTTTTAGTTATTTCATTATGATTCTATAAATCCTGCTCTGGATATTATCCTATTGGACTGCTAATCGCCTGCCTGCCCTGTATGCGTCCACCACTCATCAAACCATCATACTGGCGCATCAATAATTGGGTTTCTATCTGCTGTAGTGTATCAAGCACAACACCAACCATGATCAAAAGACTGGTACCACCAAAGAAACTGCTAAAAGCACCGGTAACACCAAGACTTTGAGCAATACCAGGTAATATACCAACTACTGCAAGCAGGATAGCTCCGGGTAAAGTAACCTTATCCATTACAGAACCGATATAATCTGCTGTTGGCTGGCCGGGCTTTACACCAGGTATAAACCCATTGTTTCTTTTCAGATCCTCTGCTATTTGCTTCGGGTTGAAAATAATGGCCGTATATAAATAAGTAAATCCAATAACCAATACCGAATACATAAGCATGTACCAGGGATTGCTATGGTCATTCAATATTTTCATAAAGGCACCACTGGTATCGAACTTTGCAAAAATGGTAGGTATGAAAATGATTGCCTGTGCAAAGATGATTGGCATTACACCAGCACTATTTACCTTGATAGGTAAAAACTGTCTTGCTCCACCAAACTGCCTGTTTCCAACAATTTGTTTTGCATAGTTGATAGTGATCTTACGTACACCCTGTACGAGCACTATCAATCCCATTATGACTGCAATCAAAATAGCGATCTCAATAATAAACACAAGGAAACCACCGCCGCCTTTAGAATTCTTGGCGCTGAATTCCTGGATAAAGCTTTGGGGCAAGCGGGCAAGGATGCCCATCATGATGATCAGTGATGTACCATTTCCCAGACCCTTATCTGTAATTTTTTCACCGAGCCACATTACAAACAAAGTGCCCGCGGTAAGGATAATTACAGTGGTGAAAACAAAATAAGGTTGAAATGCAGGGATCAATGCTTCTTTGTAGCCAGGGCTTTGCAGGTAGGTAATATATGCTCCGGCCTGGAATAAAGTAACAATCACGGTAAGGTATCTTGTCCATTGATTGATCTTCTTGCGGCCGCTCTCCCCTTCTTTCTGGATCTTCTGCATTTGAGGAACCAAGATGGTCATCAACTGCATAAAAATAGAAGCAGAAATATAAGGCATGATACCTAATGCTAAAATAGAAGCCTGGGAAAATGCACCGCCGGCAAACTGGTCAAATAAACCAAGAAGGCCTGTTGTTTTTCCTTTAACTGCTTCAAGAGCTGTGGGGTCAATGCCGGGTAGCACAATATGTGTACCAAAACGATAAACAAGCACGAGGGCCAGCGTTACAATTATCTTGGAACGCAGTTCTTCTATGCTCCAAATGTTCTTTATTGTCTGAATGAACTTCTTCACAAATAATAAAATTTTTTCCGGGGCCTCAAATGTAAAGTAATTAGAAACACTAAGCCCTCCTTGCGGGGAGGGATTGATGAGGGAAAGCTTATTTTAGGATTTCCAACGATCCGCCGGCTGCTTCAATGGCTGCCTTTGCCTTTCCGCTTGCCGCATTTACATTAAAGGCAAGTTTTGCTTTCAGGTCACCGGTTGCCAGTATTTTCACCAGGTCTGTTTTAGCTATCAAACCATTGGCATAAAGGCTATCCTGGCTTATTTCGGTCAGTCCGTATTTTTCAACTAACTGATCAATATTACCAAGGTTGAAAACTTTGTATTCTACACGATGAGGGTTTTTAAAACCACGTTTTGGAAGACGGCGCTGAATAGGCATCTGGCCACCTTCATGAGCCATTTTGCTGCTATAACCAGCACGGCTCTGTCCACCTTTGTTACCTTTTGTAGAAGTACCACCCTTACCGGATGCTTCACCACGACCTAATCTTTTCTGTTTGTGCGTAGAGCCTTCTGCAGGCTTCAGTTGATGCAATTTCATTTTATACTGATTTTGAACTTACGGGGAATCACCCCTCGCTTAAAAAATGTGATAATGTAAATTCGGAGATGTGAAAAGCCAATAACAGCACCTGGTTAATTAGCTAATTTCTCAACTTTCACCAAGTGATTTACTTTGGTAACCATACCAAGTATCTGCGGAGTAGCTTCCACTTCTACAGCAGCGTTCATTTTTCTTAATCCCAGAGCTGCCATTGTTTTCTTCTGACGCTCAGGACGGTCAATTACGCTTCTTACCTGTGTTATTTTAATCTTGCTCATTTTGATTGTCATTAGTATTTAGTCAAAGTGTTGATAAAGTATTTTTAGTTACTAACTACCAACTACTAATTATCTAAATATTATCCATTAAATACTTTCTTCAAAGAAATACCACGTGTTTTGGCAACCTGTATGGGTTCACGTAAAGTAGACAGAGCTTTAAAAGTTGCTTTTACCACGTTATGAGGGTTAGCAGAACCAAGACTTTTTGCAAGCACGTCTGTTACGCCAGCGCTTTCCAATACGGCACGCATACTTCCCCCGGCAATTACACCTGTACCATGAGCCGCGGGTTTAAGCAAAATTTTAGCTGCACCTTCTTTTACCCATTGCTCGTGAGGTATCGTTCCATGCATGATAGGCACTTTCACCAGGTTCTTCTTCGCATCTTCGATGCCTTTGGTGATTGCTTCCTGCACCTCTTTTGCTTTACCTAAACCATGACCTACTACACCATTTTCGTTGCCTACTACTACAAGAGCAGAAAAGCTGAATGTACGGCCACCTTTAGTAGTTTTCGTTACACGGTTAATTGCCACTACCTTTTCTTTCAGTTCAAGATCGCCGGCTTTCACACGATTTGTAATTACATTAGACATTATAGTCAGTTTGAAATTTGAAATGTTTTTAGAACTGCAGACCGCCTTCACGGGCTCCGTCAGCTACTGCTTTTACGCGGCCATGATACAGGTTGCCACCTCTGTCAAACACTACACCTGCAATACCCAGTTCTGAAGCTTTACGTGCAATAGCAGCACCTACTAATTTGCTTTTTTCAGTTTTAGTACCTTTCTGTGCAACTATATCTTTATCTCTTGAAGAAGCAGCAGCCAGTGTTTGGCCATTTACATCATCAATCAATTGTACATAAATATCCGTATTGCTGCGAAACACCGACAGGCGTGGCTTTGAAGCTACACCCGAAACTTTCTTACGGATGCGGTAGCGTATCTTTTGTCTTTGTACCAGTTTAGTATTCATTGTTCTCTATTTTATGTTCCCGATACTGCCGGGAAAAGTTGATTGTTGATTTGTTGATTAGTTGACAAGGCGCAAATTTTACTTTTAACTTATCAACCGGTCAACTCTTAAACTTACTTACCAGCTGCCTTGCCAGCTTTCTTACGAACCACTTCACCAGAAAAGCGAACACCTTTCCCTTTGTAAGGTTCTGGTTTACGCAGACTCCGAAGCTTAGCGCACACCTGGCCGAGGAGTTGGTTATCTATTCCTTCAATTGTGATCTCTGGATTTTTACCTTTTTCCTGGGCGGTGCTTACTTTCAGTTCTTTTGGTACTTCAAAAATGATATTGTGAGAGTATCCAAGAGCAAGATCCAATACGTTACCGCTATTAGCTGCTTTGTAACCTACACCTACCAATTCCATCTTCTTTGTAAATCCTTCCGTTACACCTTTTACCATATTGGCAAGCAATGCACGGTATAAGCCATGCAAAGCACGGTGACGGATCTGATCAGTAGGACGGCCAACTTCTATGTTGCCATCTTTTACTTCCACAGTAATATCACGGTCCAATGCTTGCGTCAACTGACCTTTTGGTCCTTTTACTGTTACCGTATTATCTGCCGCTACACTAACAGTAACACCTGCAGTTACGGGAATTGGCTTTTTACCTACACGAGACATTGTCGATTAATTTTTTTGATTTCTAAATTTCTATCGATCTGCAGTGTTCAGCCCCGACTAAAGGCTTAATTGTCAAACAGATCTTCTGAAAGCTTATCTCTTTAGAGCTAAGCTTAATAGATATTACACAACACTTCACCACCCACGTTCTGAGCCCTGGCTTCCTTGTCGGTCATCACACCTTTAGATGTGCTTATGATAGCAACACCCAAACCATTCATCACACGTTTGAATTCATCAGGCTTTGCATACTGCCTCAAACCCGGACGGCTGATGCGCTCAAGAGAAGTAATAGCAGGTTGTTTCGTATTAGGATCATATTTCAATGCGATCTTAATCAACCCTTGTTTACCATCTTCCTCAAATTTGTATTTAAGGATATACCCCTTTTCATACAAAATTTCAGTGATGCGTTTTTTCAGGTTAGATGCTGGAATTTCCACTAAACGGTGATTAGCCATTTGTGCGTTTCTTACCCGGGTTAAATAATCTGCTATAGGATCAGTTACCATATTAAGTCCTCCTACGTCCCGCTACAGCGGGATAATTGGAATTTTAAATTTTTAAATCTTGTTTTTTATCTTTTTAAAGAGCTGGAACTACCAACTTGCTTTTGTAACACCTGGTATTTTACCATTCAGGGCCATATCCCTGAAGATATTACGGGAAAGACCAAAATGACGCATGTAACCACGAGGCCTTCCCGTAAGCTGGCAACGGTTTTTTAATCTAACCGGTGAAGCATTTTTTGGAAGCAGGTCCAAAGCTGCATAGTCACCGGATGCTTTAAGAGCTGCACGCTTTTCAGCATACTTAGCTACCATTGCCTGGCGTTTCCTTTGGCGTGCTTTTACTGATTCTTTTGCCATAATCTTATTTTAGTTTGCTGCTTTAATATTTTTAAATGGTAATCCAATTTCTTTCAGCAGTTCATAAGCTTCTTCGTTGGTACGTGCTGTAGTCACAAACGTGATATCCAGTCCAGTGATCTTGTTTACCTTATCAATATCAATTTCAGGGAAAATGATTTGCTCGGTAACGCCCATAGTGTAATTGCCGCGGCCGTCAAAGCTTTTGTCGTTGATACCTTTAAAGTCACGTACACGTGGCAGCGATACAGCTATTAAACGATCAAGAAACTCGTACATGTTAGCTCCACGCAGCGTTACTTTGGCGCCGATAGGCATATTCTTGCGCAACTTAAAGTTTGAAATATCCTTTTTAGAACTGGTAGACACAGCTTTCTGACCTGTAATGTTTGTCAGCTCATCTACTGCAATATCCACCAGCTTCTTATCTGCTACAGCTCCATTTACACCGCGATTCAAACAAATCTTGGTAAGTTTTGGTGCCTGCATTACACTTTTATAACCAAACTTTTTCATAAGGGCAGGTATTACTTCTTTTGAGTATTTATCTGCCAGGCGTGGGGTATAATTTGTAGTTGCCATTATTTAATCACCTCCCCGGATTTTTTTGAAATGCGAACTAATTTTCCGTTTTCACGGCTGCGCTTAATACGCGTCGGCTCACCTGCTTTTGCATCCCACAATTGTACATTGCTGATAGCGATCGGAGCTTCTTTTTTTACAATACCACCCTTGGTATTTTGAGCCGTTGGCTTTGTATGGCGGGTTTTGATATTTACACCTTCCACCAGCACTTTAGCCTTATCGGGATATACAGCCAACACTTCACGTGATTTATAAACTGTTTCGCCCTTTTCGTTTTTTTGCGGCTTGCCTTCACCTGAAATAACGATCACCTGGTCGCCTTTCTTGATGTTGAACTTTGGTTTAAATCTGTTATTCATCTTTTTTACTCTTTATCCCGGTTTTGCGGGGAGTTATTTTATTTTGTAAGGAGCACCTGTAATTCTATTGGGCATCGTTGTGTCACTCACTTGTACTATTGCTTACTAAAGAACTTCCGGTGCCAAAGAAATAATTTTCATATGTCCCTTATCACGGAGTTCACGTGCAACAGGTCCAAAGATGCGGGTGCCACGGGGCTCATCTGCGTTGTTGAGCAACACTACAGCGTTGTCATCAAAGCGGATATAAGAACCATCTTTACGGCGTAATTTATTTTTTGTGCGAACAATTACCGCCTTGGCTACAGTACCTTTTTTTATACCACCACCGGGGATAGAATCTTTTACAGTTACTACGATCTTGTCGCCAATCTTCGCATAATCCTGGCCGCTATTTCCCAGCACACGAATACAGAGTACTTCTTTAGCACCGCTGTTGTCTGCTACATTTAATCTGCTCTCTTGCTGAATCATTTTAGTTCAATTTGAAAATGTGAAAATGTGAAAATGAATTATCGCACAAATCCAACTCAACACTTAATTTATTTTGACCAATGTTATTTCACTTTCTCTACAACTTCCACTAATCTCCAACGCTTCGTTTTGCTCAACGGGCGTGTTTCCATGATCTTCACCACATCACCAATGCTGCACTCATTCTTTTCATCATGTGCGTGAAATTTGGTAGTCTTCTTTACGAACTTACCATACATGGGGTGTTTTACTTTACGTTCTACAGCTACAGTAACGGTTTTATCCATTTTGTTGCTGCTTACAACACCGGTTCTTGTTTTACGAAGATTTCTTGCTTCCATTTGTTCTTCTTTTTTGCTGAACTGAGTTCAATATTTTTTGAAGTAAGTGTTATCCTACTAACTCTCTTTTCTTTAATTCTGTTTTCATTCTTGCCAGGTCTTTACGAACAGCACGAATGCTCATGGGATTTTCCAATGGAGTGATGACATGCGCAAAAGTCAGTTTCTTCAGGCGCACTTCATCTTCCTTAATACGTGCCTTCAGGTCTTCTGTCGTAAATTCCGGAAGGGTTTTGTTAAAATCAATTTTCTTAGACATCTCTTGTTAATTTGACAATTAGCTAATCTGCTTATTTATCACCCGGCTCATTAAGCTACATAATCGCGGCGTGTGATAAACTTTGTTTTGATCGGTAACTTTTGAGCAGCAAGGTCCATTGCTTCTTTTGCTACTTCCGGAGTTACACCATCTACTTCGAAAATTATGCGGCCTGGTTCAACAACTGCAGCCCAAAACTCTGGGTTACCTTTACCCTTACCCATCCTCACTTCGGCAGGTTTGCGGGTAATGATCTTATCAGGGAAAATGCGGATCCACACGCTGCCTTCACGTTTCATAGCACGGGTCATTGCCTGGCGTGCGCTTTCAATCTGGCGGTTGTTCAACCATATTGGTTCCATAGCTTTCAATGCAAAAGAACCAAACGAAATAGTGTTGCCACGCTTGGCCACTTCGCGGATACGTCCTTTTTGCTGCTTACGAAACTTGCTTCTTTTAGGCTGTAACATTTATAAAAAATTGATAATTGAAAAATTGATAGTTCATTAGTTATCTGCGTCCACCACGGTCTCCACCGCCGCGTCCGCCACGATCTCCACCTCCGCCACCACGACGGTCTCCGCCACCACCACGTCCACCGCGATCTCCACGGTCTCCGCCACGATCTCTGTCTCCACCACGATGTTCATCACCACCACGACGGTCGCTAAGACCACTACCGGTGCCGATAAAATTTGGATTCAGGTCACGCTTGGTTAAAACTTCACCTTTACATATCCATACTTTGATACCTATTTTGCCATACACTGTTTGTGCAAACACATTGGCATAGTCAATATCCATACGGAAAGTATGCAATGGCGTACGTCCCATTTTTATTTCTTCGCTACGAGCAATTTCTGCACCACCCAAACGGCCACTTGCTTTTACTTTTATTCCTTCAGCTCCCATGCGCATTGCTGATGCAATTGACATTTTAATGGCACGCTTAAAATTGATACGATTTTCGATCTGGCGGGCGATAGTGTCAGCCACGATCATTGCGTCAATTTCAGGTCGACGGATCTCAAGAATATTGATCTGCACGTCTTCATTACCTGTCAGCTTCTTCAGTTCTTCTTTGATACGGTCAACTTCTCCACCACCCTTGCCGATAATGATACCGGGCTTGGATGTATGAATGGTAACGATCAATTTATTGAGGGTACGCTCGATAACAATTTTCGAAATGCCTCCTTTGTTGATACGTGCATTCAGGTAGTTGCGGATCTTGTTGTCTTCGATCAGCTTTACAGCATAATCTTTTTTGCTGCCATACCAGTTGCTTTCCCAACCACGGATGATACCGAGCCTGTTACCGATTGGATTTGCTTTTTGACCCATAATTTGATTTTAAAATTCCAATTATTAAATTCCAGGTTTCAACCCGGGATTTGGGATTTTTTATTTAGTTTTTTGTATCAACTATTACTGTTACATGATTGCTGCGCTTGCGAACACGATAACCACGTCCTTGTGGGGCCGGGCGCATACGTTTTAATACACGTGCACCATCTACCATGATCGTTTTAACTACAAGTCCGCTCTCGTCTTCTCCTTCGTTCTTTGCCTTCCAGTTAAATACTGCACTTTTTACCAATTTTGCCAAAGGCACAGCAGGGTGTTTGGGATTATGATCCAGTACTGCCAATGCTTTGTCAACCTGCATACCACGTACAAGGTCTGCCAGCAAACGCATCTTCCGCGGTGACGTTGGATAGTCTTTTAATTTAGCTACAGCTTCCATTTTTTATTGTTTGTTTGTTTTAAGTTCAGTCCGGGATTGATATCCTTTCCTTACTTTAAACATGAACCTTAAACTTATTTTTTACCAGTTCCTGCATGACCTCTGAAATTACGTGTGGGGGCAAATTCGCCCATTTTATGACCCACCATAAATTCAGTTACATAAACAGGGATAAACTTGTTACCGTTATGAACTGCGAAAGTTTGTCCTACAAAATCCGGAGTTATTGTGCTGCGACGGCTCCAGGTTTTGATAACGCCTTTCTTTGATTTGCCTTCTGCTATATTGAGTACCTTCTTCTCGAGCTTGGCATCAACATAAGGACCTTTTTTAATCGAACGACCCATAAGATATTTCTGATTTTACGATCTCTTAATTTCTTTAATTACTTGGTCAACTTTTTACCATCACGACGTTGAATGATCAGCTTGTCAGATCCTTTGCCACGTGTACGTGTTTTTTCGCCTTTGGCATATTTACCGGTACGGCTGCGTGGATGTCCACCTGACGCACGCCCTTCACCACCACCCATCGGGTGATCTACCGGGTTCATTGCCACACCGCGTACACGGGGACGGATACCCAACCAGACATTACGGCCGGCCTTTCCTTTGCTCTGCAGGTTGTGGTCGCTGTTGCTTACGACACCTACAGTAGCATAACAATTGATCAATATTTTGCGGAGTTCGCCAGAAGGCATTTTCAACACTGCATATTTTTCTTCTTTGTTCGTAAGCTGAGCACTGCTGCCAGCGCTGCGAACCAATTTACCACCCTGCCCAGGCTGCATCTCGATATTGTGTACATTGGTACCAAGAGGCATGTGCTTTAATTCTAATGCATTGCCAACTTCGGGAGCAACATCATCACCACTGATGACAGAAGCACCAACCTGGATGCCCTGTGGAGCAAGGATGTAGCGTTTTTCTCCATCGGCATACTGAACCAATGCGATAAATGCTGAACGGTTTGGATCGTACTCAATAGTTAAAACAGTTGCAGCTTCATTTTTCTTATTACGCTTAAAATCAATGATGCGGTACTTCTGTTTGTGCCCACCACCTATATAGCGCATAGAGCGACGGCCCTGTGCATTACGGCCACCGGTTTTGCTTTGTGCTTCTACCAGGCTCTTTTCAGGAACGTTGGTAGTAATTTCTGCATAGGCATTACCAATTCTCCAGCGGGTACCGGCGGTCATCGGTTTGTATTTCTTTAGTGCCATTTTACTTAGTAGATACTTATCATTTAATCAACACTTCGCGGCGGTTGTTTGCCATTCTTTGTTTTATTTATATATCACCGTACAGGTTGATCTCTTCACCTTCGGCCACTTTTACAACGGCTTTCTTTTTTGCAGGCTTACGGCCAGAGATTATACCGGACTTTGTGTTACGGCTTTTTGCTTTTGCCGGTACAACAGAAGTATTTACTGCAACAACAGTTACACCATAAAACTCTTCTACTGCTTTTTTTATTTCCAGCTTGTTCGATTTGCGGGCAACAACAAAAGTGTAGCTACGGTTCTTTTCTATCTGTTTATTCACCTTTTCGGTGAGCACTGGCTTTATTAATACGTCTGAAGGTTTCATTTATCTCTTATTATTCGGTTCTATAATTATGCTTCTGCAACATCTGCATCAGTAAAGATCTTTACAGCACTTTCTGTAAGCACCATTACATCAGCATTCATAATATCATAAGTATTAATGTCGCTAAGCAAGCTGCCTGCGGCATTTGGAATGTTTCTCAAACTCAGGTACAACGATTCGTTATATTCAGGATAAACAAACAATGCTTTCTTTTCTGCAATACCGAGGCTTTTCATAACACCGGCAAACTCCTTTGTACTTGGTGCGGACAGGTTAATGTCTTCTACCACTACTATGGCATTATCTTTTGCTTTGAAAGTAAGAGCTGACATTTTAGCGAGGTCTTTTACTTTACGGTTCAATTTAATATCCCAACTATGAGGCTTAGGTCCAAATATGGTACCACCACCTTTGTAGATCGGGCTACGCAGGTTACCCTTACGGCTTCCACCAGTGCCTTTCTGCTTGTGCAGTTTACGGCTTGCACCCTGTACTTCCGCACGGGTTTTCACTTTATGTGTACCCTGACGTTGTGCAGCGAGGTATTGCTTCACAGCGAGGTACATTACATGTTCGTTTGGCTCAATGCCAAAAATATCTTCCGGCAAGTCAACACTTCTTCCTGTTTTTTGCCCTGCTGTATTTAAAACTTCGATTGTCATATCATTTCCTTTTTAGAAACATGTGATTTCATATCACCTGCCTCTTTTGTTGGGAATTACTTTTGAATTAAAACGATTGAACCGTTGTGACCAGGAACCGACCCACTAATAAGTATGTAATTTTTCTCAGAGAAAATTTTGACGACTTTCAGGCCTTTCATTTTCACACGATCTGTACCCATGCGGCCTGCCATACGCATACCTTTAAATACACGGGAAGCATCGGATGAGTTACCGATAGAACCAGGAGCACGCTGACGGTCATGCTGACCGTGGCTTTGCTGACCAACACCATGAAAGCCATGACGTTTTACAACACCCTGGAAACCTTTACCCTTAGTAGTACCAACTACATCAACTTTTTCGCCTTCGGCAAAAATGTCAACGGTAACGGTATCACCGAGATTTTTTTCTACAGTATAATTACGGAATTCTTTCACGAAACTCTTTGGAGCAGATTGAGCTTTGGCAAAGTGATTTTTTTCGGCTTTGGTAGTATTCTTCTCTTTCTTATCGCCGAAAGCCAGTTGGGTAGCAGCGTAACCGTCGGTTTCAACGGTTTTTAATTGTGAAACGACACAAGGGCCAGCTTCAACAATGGTACAGGCTATTTGCTTACCACTGGGATCAAAGATGCTGGTCATCCCGATTTTCTTTCCAATAATACCTTTCATTGTTATCGGTTTGCGCCCGGCAGGATATTGAGGACATTTCCCTGGTTAAAGATGTATAACCGAAGGTTCGATCCCAGTTTAGCTACCGACCTTTTCTTTAATTTCCCCCGCTTGGGCGGGGAAGGAGAAGTACCGGTAGTAAACAAACCCTGAAAGGCTTGTTCATATGTTTTACCTTAATTTTTCCCGAAGGAGCTATTAAGATGATTATGATTTAATCAGCGCTCTTTTTTCCCGGAGGGCGGGATTGAGAGATGATCTTTTAAGAACTTTATTGCTCTCTTTCCAGAGAGAATTGCCGTTAGGCTTTTATTTCAACTTCAACACCACTTGGCAGGTCAAGCTTACTTAACGCGTCAACAGTGCGGCTGCTGCTGGTATAAATATCCAGTAAACGCTTGTGGGTGTTTAGCTGGAATTGCTCACGGGCTTTCTTGTTAACGTGAGGGGAGCGCAGCACGGTAAAGATTTTCTTCTGCGTTGGCAGAGGAATAGGACCAGTTACTACTGCACCTGTACTACGTACGGTTTTCACGATCTTTTCAGCTGATTTATCAACCAGGTTATGGTCGTAAGACTGAAGCTTTATACGAATCCGTTGAGACATAATTCAAAGACCCTTTCTGAATTGGGAGTGCAAAAGTAGGGGGATTCAATTAGCAATGCAAATTTTTGGGAAATAAAAAGAAAAAAACATTTGTAGTAATACAGATGTAGCGCTGGCCTTAGAGTTTTCTGCCCTTTTATTTTTTTGGAACTGAATTTGGTAAACTATAAAGTCCGCCACATCCTTCAAGTACAACTCTGAGAAGGCTGCCAGTCGGAGCGCTAAAAGGAGGCTTAAGATCCACCACTTTCCCTGCATCAAACAAAACATTACTACTGGCAGAAAGCACATTTTCAGATGTGATCATATCCTTAGCTTCAAACCTTGTAAAGTCAGAATTACTTATACTTCCCTGCAAGTACATCGAACTGTCGCAAATGCCTGTTCCATTTGAAAGACAAGCCCGTGTACTAATATGACTGCGAATGGCATTACCGGGCTGAGTGCCAAAGCCGTAATTAAAATCAACCCGAATAGAACTATTTAGGCAGCAATAACTCATCATAGTACCGTGAGCCGGCGTAGGCCCGGAACTACAATCACCTTCGGTCAAAAAACAATTATCTATAGGCCCGCCAACCCAGCCACACCAATGTGTATGATGACTTCCTAAAACATGCCCGATCTCATGCGCTATCAGGTAAGCCAGAGGAGCGTCAGCTTCTACAGGAAAATTTGAAAAACTGGCACTAAAATTAAAATCGTTGTAGATATATGGCCCTTCTGCATCAGATTCATACTCTTGGCAAAGCACCCCAATACCATCTGCCAGGCCACTATTGCCGCTCTGCCAATCACAAAGCATGGCTAAATCTCCTTGATAGTCATTTTCGACATAGGATTTGAAAGTGGATAAAGCAAACTCCCGTGAAAAATGCAGGTAAGGATCAGTACTGGTCCAAATCCTTATTTCTGAAATAGCTAAATTGATATTTTCGTTGGCATAAAAAAGTGCCGCCTGATTAAACAAGTCTGTTATTTTATTATAACATGCTGCTGTAGAAGAATAATGCTGGTAAAAAGCATAGGAACAATCAAAAAAGCAACGTACGATTTTGCCTGTGTATCCCTGCTCCTCAGGTGGGGCGCCATTTAGGCCATTTTGATTTAACCCTGAGTTATCCTGGCTTTCTTTGGTACCACAGCTAAATGCAAAAGGCTCATTATTCCCCGGCAGTTCGCCAAATGAAGCATAATCATCTGTATCAACTGTTTTATCATCAGTAGCACCCGCTTGTATGTTTCGGCCTTCCGTGCTTGCAAAAATCCGGATGCTATTATTAAAGACAGTAGCCGTTACAAGACTTGCGCTATCAGTGTTTGTAATAATACCGTGATAGAGAATGGCTCTTTTATAAGTGGTATCGGTATATGCAGTGCCGGTACCGGTAATGGTGAATTTGGTACTATCAAGTGCATGTGCCCTTGTAAACTGAAGGTTCCAAATTTGGCTTTTATAGGGAAGGGCAAAAGAAATTTGCTCAGGTGCTGTATTGTAAAGTTCCGTCAACTGGCTTTTATCAAGCTTAAAAGCAGTATAACTGCCTAGCTTTAGATCGTTTTGTTGTGTAGTGGGTCTAAAAATATCAAAGTTTTTGAACACTACACCATCCTGCTTCATTTGACCGATTCGTTGTCCAATAGTAATTCTCGTTTGCGCATCAACACCAAAAGATGCTAAAACAAGAATATATAAGAACAATTTTTTCATTTAGTGCCTATTGGAAATGGAATTTCTTTACCGCTGACCAATCTTAATTCCTCCAAATATAATAAACCCCTCAATTGATGAAGCGAAAATCAGGCCGGTTGAGCAAAACGGGTGCTAAATGCCCTATTACTCTATTCGGCTGTTGCAGTAGCGTTTGAGCATACCCCACAAAAAAGCCCTTGCATTTAATTGCAAAGGGCTTTATAATAATTACGGCAGCTACCTACTCTCCCGCATTGTTGTGCAGTACCATCGGCCATGGGGGGCTTAACTTCTCTGTTCGGAATGGGAAGAGGTGGACACCCCCGGCAAAACCACCATAAAATCTTTAGACAAAGAGAGATTAGTACTAAGTACTCCAGACCAATACAGCAACGGAGCTGTTTTGTCTTTATACTATTGTCTTTGTACTACCCATCTCTATCTTAATAATGTCATATTGAGAAAATACAGTTTAGAACCTTGTAGAGTTTCGTCTTTGGAAAGACTAAATTTCTGTTTTGTATGTCTATCCTCCTTCGCATAAAGCTTCGGAGGATAAATAAAATTAAAGCTTACGGGCAATTAGTACTGCTCGGCTTTGATGTTACCACCTTTACACCTGCAGCCTATCAACGTAGTAGTCTTCTACGACCCTTAAAAGTAAACTCATCTGGTGGAAGGTTTCACGCTTAGATGCTTTCAGCGTTTATCCTGGCTGTACATAGCTACTCTGCACTGCAGTTGGCACCACAACAGATACACCAGCGGTACATGCGACCCGGTCCTCTCGTACTAAGGTCACGTCCACGCAATTTACTAACGCCCATCACAGATAGGGACCGAACTGTCTTGCGACGTTCTGAACCCAGTTCACGTGCCACTTTAATCGGCGAACAGCCGAACCCTTGGGACCTTCTCCAGCCCCAGGATGTGACGAACCGACATCGAGGTGCCAAACCTCACCGTCGATATGAGCTCTTGGGTGAGATCAGCCTGTTATCCCCAGAGTACCTTTTATCCTTTGAGCGACGGCCCTTCCATGCAGAACCGCCGGATCACTTTAGCCGGCTTTCGCCCCTGTTCGGCCTGTATGCCTCACAGTCAAGCTCCCTTTTACTAATACGCTCTGCGTACGATTACCAACCGTACTGAGGGAACCTTTGCAAGCCTCCGTTACACTTTAGGAGGCGACCACCCCAGTCAAACTACCCACCATGCAATGTCTCCGCTTTTCAGTGGATTAGGTTCTAAGCAAACGAAGGTTGGTATTTCAACGTTGACTCCACGACTCCTGGCGAAGCCGCTTCATAGTCTCCCAACTATCCTACACATCGGTTGCTCAAAATCAATGCAAAGTTATAGTGAAGGTTCATGGGGTCTTTCCGTCCCGTGACGGGTAACCGGCATCTTCACCGATACTACAATTTCACCGGGCTCGTGGAGGAGACAGTATTCAACTCATTAGACCATTCGTGCAGGTCGGAACTTACCCGACAAGGAATTTCGCTACCTTAGGACCGTTATAGTTACGGCCGCCGTTTACCGGGGCTTCAGTCAGAAGCTTTGTACGCCGAGGCGCACGAACATCCTTCCTTAACCTTCCGGCACCGGGCAGGTATCAGGCTCTATACGTCATCTTACGATTTTGCAGGGCCCTGTGTTTTTGTTAAACAGTTGGTTGAATCATTTTACTGTGTCCAGCCGAAGCTGGAACGCCTTATCCCGAAGTTACAGCGTCAATTTGCCTAGTTCCTTCTCCACGGCTCACCCGAGCGCCTTAGAATATTCTTCTCGACTACCTGTGTCGGTTTACGGTACGGGATGCTATGATCGCTTTTCTTGGAAGCGCTTTCCTGTTTTCGACTCCGCCGAAGCTTCGTCTCAGCGAACTATTCCGTCAGTTCCCAAACAGTACGGCTCTCCGTCACTTTTATTTCATAGCATGCGCAGGAATTTTAACCTGCTCTCCATCGACTGCCCCTTTCGGGTTTGCCTTAGGTCCCGGCTAACCCTGATCCGATTAACGTTGATCAGGAACCCTTAGTCTTATGGCGAATAGGTTTTTCACCTATTTTATCGTTACTTATGCCTACATTTTCGTTTGAAAACGCTCCAGCATGCGTCGCCGCACACCTTCAACGCTGTTTTCAATGCTCCCCTACCACTCCCTAAATAAATAGAGAATTTAGATCTTCGGTTCATAGTTTGATGCCCGATCATTTTCCGTGCAGAGTCTCTCGACCAGTGAGCTGTTACGCACTCTTTAAATGAATGGCTGCTTCCAAGCAAACATCCTGGCTGTTATAGAAACTCCACCTCGTTTGTTCAACTTAACTATGTATTGGGGACCTTAGATGCTAATCTGGGTTATTTCCCTCTCGGCCACGGACCTTAGCGCCCGCAGCCTCACTGCTGCAGATATTTACCAGCATTCGGAGTTTGTCAGGGTTTGGCAGGCGGTGAAGCCCCCTAGCCCAATCAGTAGCTCTACCTCTGGTAAACTTCTATATGCAACGCTGTTCCTAAAAACATTTCGGGGAGAACGAGCTATCTCTCAGTTTGATTGGCCTTTCACCCCTATCCACAGGTCATCGCAAGACTTTTCAACGTCAACGCGTTCGGTCCTCCAGTGTGTGTTACCACACCTTCAACCTGCCCATGGATAGATCACAAAGTTTCGCGTCTAGCCCCACTGACTAAACCGCCCTGTTCGGACTCGCTTTCGCTACGGCTCCGTTGTTAAATAAACTTAACCTCGCCAGTGAGGACTAACTCGTAGGCTCATTATGCAAAAGGCACGCCGTCATCCCGCATTGCTGCAAGACTCCGACCGCTTGTAGGCGCACGGTTTCAGGTACTATTTCACTCCCTTATTCAGGGTACTTTTCACCTTTCCCTTACGGTACTGGTTCACTATCGGTGTCTGAGGAGTATTTAGCCTTACCAGATGG